>Ga0224506_10002593_pt1 | contig 12228 bp, 11 predicted proteins | sample SF_Jan12_sed_USG_2_FD_169108 | JGI IMG/M metagenome (GOLD analysis project Ga0224506, IMG submission 169108) | Sediment microbial communities from San Francisco Bay, California, United States - SF_Jan12_sed_USGS_8_1 | ecosystem: Environmental > Aquatic > Marine > Sediment | place: USA...
AACCCGGGTCCAGATGGGTGGAGAGTCAGAGAAAGTGATATCGTCGGCAAATATACAGGGGTTAAAGTGCCGTTGCTGGGTCATATCGCCCTGTTTTTTGAGCCTCTCCAAGTAAAAGTTGCCTTCATTTTGTTGTGGATCATTCTTCTAATAATCCTAGAGTTGATTCCTCTATTTAGAGAGAAGGTTGAGGAAAGACAAACTGAAACCAAGCTTCAATAAACAGATTGCCTAGACCGGAGATATCCCCCGAAGTCCTTACTATTAGTTGGCTTTTCTCTATATTGATATACCCTGTGAAGTAAAGCCAGATCTAACAGATAAATGTTATTCTATAATCATGCACGCATTTGATGAGTGATTAACTAAACGCGTAGTAAGTCTTCAATCATTTTTGGCAATACTCAGCTTCAAATGAGAACATTTCGATTCTTTTGCATAAATATTCATTTAGATCTCCCAGAAGTTCTTTCAATTGTGAGATGATGTTATCAATATTTTTAACTGAAATGCTTTGGCGTGCATGCATGCACTCTTGTTTTTGAAAAGAAGTCCTAGACGACACTAAGAAAGAAACAAGGTAGATTGAGTGAGGTTTTTTGGGTTGTTTACTCCTGCCTTTTTGGTAAAAAGTTGGGGTCTGTTTCCCTTAATACTTCTCTATCTTCTTGACGGGGCTTTTGTGAAGGTTTCTATAGGCGTAAACATTTTCTTGACGTAGGACTGCCACGATGGCTGAGAATAAACGTCCAACATTGAAGTTGGGATGCCTGTTCCTGCAAAAGAAGTCTTCAAACCCCAACCGAGATAACTTGCCACTTCGTATGGGTTGAAATGATAGTTCAAGATTAGGTGATTGGTTCTAAAGTGCCGCAAGCTACGCGGGTGAATCGTTGGATAAAAGATCTTAAGGTTTCTCTTCACGATATTCTGTAATGTCATTCGTGTCATGTCTAACCTTAGCCCATGATTCCAGCTCCATGCGGGAGTTCGTTTGTGTTTCTCAGCTTGTTTCCGAATGAAATGCAAAAGATCCAGAACCCACGGCTCATACTTGGTGGAACACGGAAGGGCAACCGTCTTCCACACTACCTTAGGTTCTTCTCCCTCATTTTTTGGCTTCTTAAACCGCTTTGCCACTAGACTTCTTATAAGCAAAACTTTCTCTTTCTTTCCTTTAATCTTGTAGTCCGTAAAGCTGCAATGCATAGCTCTGCCATAAGGTTTTGAAGCTTGATGTTCCAGCTCCCATGGCGTAATTTTTGTGATCACTTCGCTACATCTGAAGGCTCCGAGATAAAGCAACTTGATGATCGCTGCTTCCTCAAAATCTTTTAAAGTGTTTACTGTTTCTCGGAACTCTGACAGACTTGGAACCTCAGACTCCTGAATCTGCAAATCCTCAAACATTGTCTCTATCCTGTTCAAACTACCTGACCATACATATTGCGAACAGGTTAGATAGCTTTTTGCCAATTCGGAGAATTATGGCAAAAAACAATGGTTCTGACGGGAAAACTCGCCTCTAAGCGCCTTATTCCGCTATGGTACTTAATTATTTATAATGGCGCATCTAATAGAAAGACGTTCCAAAATACTTAGACTGTAGAACTCGTTTTTCTTTAAACTCTTCTTTGATCTCTCTATAGAAGACAACAAAGTAAAATGGATCCCTGTAGTCTACAATCTACTTAGGAGCGCGCGCTGGCGGCAGGCGATGCGAGGATAGCGATACAGACCTTGAGGAGTGCTGCCTGTAATGCTGAGCGCACCGGTAAAGATGAGATTACAGAGAGAGATGTGGAAGAAGGTTATGAGGCAATAAGTGAGATAAAGAAGAATTATGAGATGGAAAGGTTGACGCCACATCATAGGTTGATTGTTAGGATTCTTAAGCAACGCAAGCAAATCTCTTCATCCGATTTTTACGAAATCTACAAACGGCTTGCTAAGAAACAAGAACTTACTGCCAAGTCCCGTAGGAGTTTCAACAACTACATCCGCGATCGCGCGCGCGCCGTGGTCAAGATGCAGAGACATTGGTATAGGAGTGGATTTCGCTCCTGCTTTAACCATTTCTTTGATGTAAGCTAAACCAGCATACGCGCGCGCATGTGACTGTGGCACAACAGTCACACAACCTTAAAAGCACGTGCATTCGCATAGACTTTTGGTGGTTAAATGCCGGAAAAAGAAAAAACCAAGATGAAGAAGTCTGAGAAAAATTGTGTATATGTCTGTGATGTCTGCGGTTGCGAAATAGTGTGTACAACAGCGGGTAGAGGTCCTCTCGTCTGCTGCGATGAAATAATGTATTGCTGCTAGTTTCTTGGTGCGCACGCTTAGGAATCCATTCCTAACCTCTTTATAAACGGCTTGGAAACGAATTCCGAAGACCCCTAACCTTCCCTCTTTTTTGTAAAAGCATGCATTCATGCCAAAGCATTTTACAAGGTAGGTGATTCAGGAAAAACAGGGTGGCCAGTAGTAGTCCATTAACCGTTGGTTGGTTGGGTTAAAATTTAACCCCAAACCCAAAAATGATTGTTGAACATTGAGGTAAATCCCATTGAAAACTTTTTAACTAATTGAATGGACTACAGCTAAAATCGTGATGATATGAAGCAAGAGAATGGGCGAAGTGTTTTTCTTGGTCCTTTCGTTATTCTGATCATTAGCTACTTCATTTATTTCATTCGATATCCAATGTGGCAATACTTTACAGCAATAGAACCGATATTCGTTATGTTGATTCTATCTTATCTCACTGTCTTAATTGTAGCTATATTTCTGTTGAAGAAAGACTTGAAAAAGTCCCTTTCAAAGGTCTTTAAAAATGGTAGCCATTCAATGATTATTGTCGGAATATTTTTTGCTCTAATATATCTTGGACTATGGTATCTAATCAGTTTTCTTCTTGGAAGTAAATTTGAATTTACATCTTCGACAATTCTGAGGGATTACGAAACTTACACTTTTTATTCTCTTCCGCTTGCATTCACCCTCTATCTTGGATTCTCAGTCTTTGGAGCGTTTGCAGAAGAGGTTGCCTACAGAGGTTATGTCCAGACACGGATTTCATCAAGGTTTGGCTACGTTGTAGGTATTATTGTCGCTACGTTGTTTTTCTCTTTAGAGCACATCCACATTTTTCAGACAAGTTGGATTTTGAAATTCTTTGAAACACAGTTTCTGCATGTACTACTTTTCGGCATCTTTGTCGGCTATCTTTTTTTCAAGAGCAAGAACAACATTTGGAGTGTTTTTTCATTTCATGCTCTATTGAATGTTTTCAGTGTTTCTGTTCCGATTGTAGTGACTCCAACATTCGAGTTTGCTTATCATATTGCAGAAACAGCGAGTTTCATAACAATAATCCTGCTTCTCCATTTTTTACCCTCAAAAAAGTAGCCAAAGAAAATAATTAATTATTAATGCACGCGCATTACGAGGGGTAAGTTTTCTTTGTTTTTTTACCCCTCACTCTATTTACGTTCTATCCATCCTTCCTTAATCCTATTCCATTAATACCCATTAGATGGTACCCAAATCTGGTATACAGGTATAGATCCGTCCATTACCCGTTAACCGTTGTCCAAGTTGGTTGGTTGGGTTAAAATTTATCCCCAACCAACCAACCTGGGTACATCTACCCCACTTCTTACACCACTATAACCCTACAATTACACAACAACTCCCTGTAATATTCTCTCAACTCAACTAAACAATGTATACTATATACCTAGAGACTACATTGTTTACCTCAGGCCCGAAGTAAACAATGTATACTCTCTTGAATTCCTATAGAGACTACATTGTTCATGTTGTGCACTCCCCTAACTTACTGCACAACGCAAGGGGATTGTAATTTCTGGAGAAAATAAAGAGAGAATATAATCTATTTAAGGAACAAACCTTTTTTGTTAAGAAATCTTGACTAAAAATATTTGTTTGGATATTGTAATAGTCAAGAAACCTTTACAAAAACGCCTAAATAACACAGAAACCCCTAGTATTATACTGGGAATATACGCAGAAGCATTGTGGAAGATGCTTTACAAGAGTTTAGGCGGCAAGAGAAGAATCCTAACGGCAGCCCTACTCTCGACGCTGCTGACTGCAGCGTTAGCTGGGGCCTTACTTGTTAACTTGGCAGCAGCAAATTTTATGTTGCCACCTGAAATTCCTCCCCTCGCAATCACGATTCAGCTTCCAGAAAACAAAGTCTACGCTGAAAACAGCATTCCCATAGCCTTCACGATACAAAGGTCGTATCAGGTAACCAGAGAAACATACAATTACAGTTTGTACATGTTTGATGAGCCCGACTTGTACACGTGCTTCTTGGATGGCAAGGAGATGATTCTTACGCCGAACCAGGTTTCTGCTGAAACGGACTATTACTTGTGCAAGAGGACTTTGTCAGGATTGTCCGAAGGGACCCATAGCCTGGTTATTTTTGTTCACTACACTTACCGTTTCACTATCTGGAGTAACACGGAGCTCCGCCATACCTCTGGCTACTCTGGCACAGCCTTCACCGTAAACGCAGCTGCACCCCGCGTGTCAGTTCTGTCGCCTAAGCGGGCTAAAACCTACAACACAACCACGCTGCCCTTGAACTTCACCGTTTCCGAGCCCGCTGCTTGGTTGGGCTACAGCCTAGACGGCGAAACACCAGTCACTATCACAGGAAACACCACTCTCTCCGGCCTCTCAAACGGAACACACACCATAGTAGTCCAAGCGGAAGACACTGCGGGCTCCACAGGAGCATCCACGCCAATCACGTTCAAAGTGAAAACTCAAGATACACAACCTCAACAAACAGAATCGTCGGAAACCGGACCTCAACCTTCAGAGCCTTTCCCAACAACATGGATTGCAGCCGCAATAGTGATAATAGCCGTGGTTGGAGTAGCCCTATTGATCTATTTCACAAAGATCAGGAAAACAACAGGAGGAGAAAACGTAACGCCTGAGGGAGTGATGTGAAAGCGAGTAAGATTCTCTTTCTAGTTTTTATCATCGTAACGTCTTTGCAAGTAGTCAATACCCAACCAGTTAGAGCGAATCCCCAGACAATAATTGTTCCTGATGATTATCTCACTATAGGATGGGCTATTGGCAATGCTTCTGAAGGCGATATCATATTCGTGAAGAAAGGAACATATGAGGGACCCATAAATGAAACATTAATAATAGATAAGACAATCTCGCTCATAGGCGAAGAAACTACAACATTAAACTTACATCCACTCTTACTAAATGCAACCCTCTTTGGTCAACCTTATCTGACATATGACACATCAATTATTGTTGAATCCAATAACGTTACAATCTCAGGTTTCACAGTTAAAACCCCGTCCATACATGCAGGTGCAGGCATCTCTGTAATCGGGGATGGAATCCACATCATCAATTGCATCATAACACCGAGTGTGTCGTTAAAAGGTTCTTATTCAACCATCTTAGAAACATTTTTGATTAGCGACCTAATGGTAAAAGGTTCAAACCAGACCATTGCCCAAAGTACAATTTTCAATTATATGGAAATAACCAGTTCTCACAACAACATAATCGGAAACGACATCGGTAACGAAATACTCTTGAAGGGGTCATACAACTTGATTTCTGGTAATTCCTTTAATATGATTCTCTTAGAGCATTCAGATTCAAACGAAATATACAATAACACATGTAGTTGTATTTGGGTGGGTTTTTACGGTCACACTTGCTCAAATAACATCATTTCTGGTAACATCTTGGATGGAGGGTATATTTGGGGCATCTTGATGGGCGATGGTTCATATAATGTTTTTTACGACAACTATATCTCAAATTATGGTGGAAGTCACGACGGTTATGGTGTGGCGATTGGTGGTACTCATTCTGTGGCAGAGAATAACACTTTTTATCATAACACATTTGTAAATAACAACAAAAATGTTGGATATAACTGGGACTTAGAGGGAACTGGAAATTTCTGGGATAACGGTATTGAGGGCAACTACTGGGACGATTATAATGGAACAGACGCAAATGGGGATGGCATAGGAGATACACCTTACGTGATAGACGCTAATAATCAGGACAACTATCCACTTATGGAACCCGTTGTAATTCCAACCATCGTAATTCCAGAGTTCCCTGTTGAAGAGAACCCAAAAACATCACCCACCGATCCTTCACCGACATCGCCGACATCGCAGCCATCGCCAAGTCCAACGTTTATTGCAATGCCTGAAGAATACATTAATTACACAATTTCTCGTGTCAATGGAAGCCTTTGGGCAGAGGTTGACGGAACATATCCCTTGTATGTCTCGTATGAAAAATCTGGATTTGATGATGTATCTAAATTGAATGACACCTCACTTTTGGTTGCTTCCGACGAATTACCAATGGTTTATCCAACTCCTCCAGGCACAACAAACATCTCTGTAAAAATGAATGAAACAGAACTCAATTGGAGTAATTATACTGAAACCCGTCCCGAAGCCACACATCACACAGCCATTGGTGATTGGCCCATGATTTATTGCACAATCCACCCTGTTCCAGACCACTTTATACTAAAAATCCATTATGAACACCCTATTGTTTTGATAAATGGAAGCTACACGTTTCTATACGACCTCAACATAAGTCCTTACCTATCGTCTTGGTGTAACAAATCCACGGCGTACTTCAACATACGCATGGAAACAAAATACGAGGACTTTCATGTTTATACCACGGGATCCGAAGCATGGAACCCAGTTAACTATACACTCACAAAGGAGAATACAGCAGGAATAGTAAGCATCAAAATCATATCTGAGTATAATAAACCACTTCTAGGCGATTTAGCAGTAACATTTATAGATGCCAAAGCAAGTTCTCCAATAGAATACAGCTATGCAATAATAGCTATAATAGGAGCAGCAATAGCAGCTGTAGCGGGATATCAATTCTTAAAACGAATAGACATGCATTTTAATGATAGACATGTGCGCGCACGGTGTGCTGCAGTGAAAACCTTCGCTGCGGTCTCGGTGCTCCTATTCTCGATTGTAGCTGGAACACTGCTCATCGGCTTTGGAACAGCGAATCCCGTACCTCCTACTTCGACAATCTCAGTTACATCGCCACAGAAAAACAAGGTATACACTGTAGACAATGTTTCCCTGACGTTCAGTGTTACGACTCATATATATGTTAGTCCTTCTGATCCCATTGGCAAACCATTGATCAAATACTATTTAGACGGAAAACTACATGGACAATTCGAGTCAGACCGCGCGCTCGAGAATTTTTCGGTCACTCTGACGGGTCTATCTGATGGATTACACTGGGTAGAAGTCACTAAAACTGCCCACTGGAATGTTATTATGATAGGGAACTATACGGAAACCAGTTCCTCTGGTAGGATCGGCTTTACAGTAGACACCACTCACCCACGCATCTCAATTCTGGCACCGCAGGATCATCAAGCGTACGACGCAACTGATATTCAATTGAACTTCGTAGTAAGTGAACCTGCAAGATGGATTAGCTACAGCCTAGACCAGCAGGTGAGCGTGCACATCACTGGAAACACGACCTTGACTGGATTATCAGACGGAGGGCATAGTCTAATAGTCTATGCAAGGGATAATGCTGGAAACCTAGGAGTTTCTGAAATTTTCTTCAGCATAAACACTCAACAATCACAGCGCGCGCGCGCAACCTCAACCGTCAGAGTCTTTCCCAACAACATTGGTTGCCATCGCCATAGTCGTGTCAGCTGCAATAGTCTCCTTTGGACTGGTAGCTTACTTCCTAAGTCGCAAGGGGAAGAGGAGTGAAGCGTGAAAAGAGCATTTGCCGTAGCAATAATCTTGGCGCTGCTAATCACAGCATTAGCTGGAATACTTCTCGTAAGGACTGGATTGGCAAATCCAGTCCCGTGGTGGGACCCAGCGAGACTTTATTTGCCTACTCCAAACCCAGCCAACATTGATGTTCAGAGTCCACAAGGTAACACTTCGTATAAAGGAAACAACGTACTCCTACGGGTCTCAGTGACCAATCTGGCAGACATACGCCGGATTTACTGTTACTTGGACGGACGGCAAATCACTGCTTCTCCAGTAGGCTTTTTCACCTTGTTTTTGACTGACTTGTCTGAGGGACCCCACACGATAAAAGTCTCCGTATCCAACCAGAAAGTACAAGAACTTACAGGTTATTACTCTGACTTTTCAGAAGGACATACTAGGTTAGTCAGGAAATCTGAAATAGTGTATAGCGCGGTGGTGTGGAGTCATTCTGAAGTTAGCTTCACCGTTGACAATACTTCTCCGCAGATTTTGGTGTTGTCGCCTCTGGAACAAACGTATGGCACTGAGGCTCTTTTGGACTTTGAAGTGGACGAGTCGACTTCTAGGGTTGCGTACAGTTTGGATGGGCGAGAGAACGTGACGGTTGCTGGGAGCACGTTGTTGTCTGGCTTGTCTGAAGGAGGGCATTCAGTAACGGTTTACGCTTGGGACACTGCGGGCAACGTCGGAGCATCTGAAACAATCACCTTCACCGTGGCAGTGGCAGAGCCATTCCCAACAACATGGATTGTAGCCGCCATAGTATTAATAGCCGTAGTTGGAGCAGCCCTTCTGGTCTACTTCAGAAGAATAAAGAAAAACAAGAGAGAATTGGGTGAGCTTCAATGAACAAGAAGTTCGTTTTTAGCGAACCTTAAATTAATTTATTGTTTATGATTGATTATGGAATAAGATGAATAACCTAGTGCAGCATAGGGGACAAAACTTTGAAGTTTAACTGGACAATATTCACGGTTGCTCTTATATTCTCTTTCGTTGTTGGTGCTCTTTCACACGGGATGTTTTATCTGGGACAGCTTCATTTAAGTCCACAGATGTTTGACTGGCTATGGTCTTTAATCGGAGTGGGCAGTTTCATCATCAGTCCCTTGTTACTTTTTACCTCTTTTTACCTCATGGGAAGAAACATAGACCTCGCATCCGATTTTCTACCAGTGGTTTTGCCTCTTTTCTTAGGAAGTTGGGCTGGTCAGCTTATTGGCGGCTTAGGAATACTTTGGTATATTTCTCTTTCCCTAGGTTGGGAATATGCACCGTCTACCCTCTTGTCTACCCTCTTGCGGGTTCTCTGGGCTGGCTTTACTATAGCATTTTCATTCGAGTTTTTCGTTGGGTTTACCGCTCTCGCTACGGCTTACATCGTGAAAAAACGTTAAGATACAAGTAAGCAGGTTTTGGGTTTGGGGTTAAAATTTAACCCAACCAACCAACCTACCGCCTAGAGCCCCTAATGTATAATGAGGGGCTGATTATATTTCCCCACCCACCACCCCCCACCGACCGCTCGCTCCACAAGCTCCGCTCGCCTGCCCTAGACTGCAAGTGTGCAGACTATACGCGCGTATGATAAATTAAGACATAAACAAAGTTGCGCGCGCGCATAACATTTTAGGGCATGCATGCATAGGGGTCAGAGAATTGTGTGAATTTGGGTAAGAATTAAGAAGGCTGATGCTTATTCTTGAAGAGGAGATGACGATATGGTGAAATCTGAAGTTAGGATGATTGGTTATTGTGGGTATAACTGCCATCTCTGTGCCGCTCGGTCAGACGACATCAATGTCAGAAGGAAGCTGGTTGATGCGTGGCGAAAATACCTTGGTCACCAGTATTATACAGCAGAAAATGTTGCCTGTGAAGGATGCAAGAGTGAAGGTAATAAGATCGCGGATAAGCAATGCGAAGCGCGACCTTGCGCACGAGAGAAAGGCTTAGAGAGCTGTGCTCAATGCGATGAATTCCCATGCAAGAAAATGAGCAAGCTCATGGGGACTACCACAGGGCTACTAACATTTCTAGCCCCCAAGTTGAAGGATATTACAGAAGAGGAATTCAACCTCTGCGTTCAACAATGGAACAGCATGCCTAACCTAGTAAAAAAACTTGTTGAAGAAGGAAAACTGCCACCATTCATACTTGACAGAATATAGGTGACTACCTTAGCGCACGCGTCTTTCTACATAGAGCCCCAAGCGAAAAGTGCGCACTTAACGACTTGGTGGTTCAAACTGTCTTTTTAGAACGGTTTGCAGTAGGATTTCGGGTATCCATTCGTAAAGAAAATCATGTTGCAGGAGTTCGAACTTGTTTTTTAGGTCTCTGTTTTCACGAATTTTGAACCATGCTCCCGCTTTATATCGAGATATTGAACTGATTACAAAAAGGAGAACGAAGCCTACTAGAATGCAATTTGATTTCGAGACACGGCCAGAAAGCGCACCTAATCTGTCGTATACATCAATTAAATGATCGAGCTTTATCGTAGGGGTCTTGGAATATTTTATTTTCTTGATTTTCTTTGAAATAGTTCCCGTCCCAGCCGCGTGGAAAAAGTATTCAATTCCATCGTTATCATCTATTGATAATAGACTGGATTGATCGACAAAATAGAAAGCATCCACAGCTCTTGGAAAGATACCAGATTTTTCTATCCTCACTGCAAAGTCAGTTGGATGAGATACTAATCTTATTCCATGCCCCCAATTTTGCCCATACTTTAGCCAAGTCCTCGTAAAGAAGTCAAAAAGATATATCATGGCGTAATGAAGCATCACAGGTTTAATGTCGTCATTCACTCTTGCGTAGCCATGCGCGCGCGCGCGCGCAGCGCTGTTCTTCCACGTAATGGACTTTACGTTTTCTTTGAGGCTGGACAGAGGGTCGTGATAAAATCAAAAGAATATAACCGAATAGTGAGAATTGGCATAAATGAGAAGCCAAACAATTTTCGAAGCAGAATCAGAGGGCATTACAGCGGAAACATTGAGGGAAGCGTTTTCAGAGAAAACGTAGGATGGGCACTCCTAGAGTCTCGCGGCAAGAAACCGCTCGAAACCTACAGAATCAAGAAAAACTACAAGAAAGAGAATTCAGGAGGCGCCTTGGAGTTAAAATTTAACCCAACCAACCAACTGCTTCTGATAGCTGACGCCTGAACAGAAAGCTGAGAGGCTGGCGTCAGCGTATGACAATTCAAGTAGTCAGAAAAAAGATTGGAAGTGGATAGGTGAAAAAATTCAGCTTGACTAAAAAAGATAGAAAGCAGGGCAGTGACCAAGCTGACTCAAGACTGATAGATGATAGGAGAGGGAATTATTCTAAGCGCTTAGAAAAAGTCGGTATAGTATAGGGAGTATAATATAGTATCGAGAGAATAGAAGAGACTTACTGATTCTTTGATTGTTTGTTTAAGAGATAATCTAACATTATATTCCAACATCCGAGAATCTACAGAAACTCTCTTATCTGAGTCAAAGGGTTATGCTGATATACTAGTACGCAAAGCTACAGAATACTTGTTAGCTTCTGGGAGATAGTCGCAATGAATGAAGAGATAAAAGAAGAACTTGAAGCAATTGAGAAGATGATTGAGGAAATAGAAGCTAAGATTGAGGAAATGGAAAGTAAGGATGAAATACAGAATGAACCCAATTGAGTCTATCATTTTCTCCCTTTTGAAATACATCTATGATGCATGCATGCACATGTTACGTAGCGTAGTGGTTGTTTAGGGAAGTTCGGTCATTCAATGTCCTTTATGGGTTAAACAGAATGGGTTAGGACTTAACAATTACCTCATTTTGGTTAGATTGTAGTGGCAATTTGGACATTCATAGAATGACCGTCTATGACCTTTATGCCTCTTTTCCCTCATTTCTGATTCACATATAGGACACTTCATTTTCGCATTTCCTCTCGCAAAACTTCGTTGAGCTCTTCGTCTAGTTTCTCCTTCTATTTAAGCTCTCTTTCTGCATGCATGCATAAAGGAAACATGGAGTAGGACTTTAGCAAAAGATAGTGTGGTTGGAGCGATAGAGAAAGAAATCGAGAAAGAACTACTACCTAAATTGAACCAAGCAGAGAAGCTTCTTGAGAAAAAAAGTCTGAAACCTCATTTAATGGATGTTCTGATAACTTCAAGTTATCTTATTGCTAGAATGATATTATCTATTTAGCTGTTTTTGTTTATCCTTCGCTGAACTTAACTAGAAGATTTTCTGGATTAGAAACTTACTGTTGTCCTTTAGAAATACGGTAAAGAAGAATAACGTCTTTGGAACCGCATTTTCGACAACAAAGATCTCCAGAGGATACAGAACCCAACTTGTCCAATGGACGAATAAAACCGCAAGTTTTACAT
>Ga0224506_10002594_pt1 | contig 12226 bp, 11 predicted proteins | sample SF_Jan12_sed_USG_2_FD_169108 | JGI IMG/M metagenome (GOLD analysis project Ga0224506, IMG submission 169108) | Sediment microbial communities from San Francisco Bay, California, United States - SF_Jan12_sed_USGS_8_1 | ecosystem: Environmental > Aquatic > Marine > Sediment | place: USA...
TCAACCGACACTTTTGCCAATGAAACCGCAACGACCGACTTTGATATCATGTTCGCCGACACCAACACGCTTGAGGTTGACGGCGTTGAATATGACCTTAGCTCGCTCAACGATGGCGCTGACGAACACGAAACTTCGTCAACCGATGTAATGGGTTCAGGATCATCATCCAGCAGTTCCGATACATCAAATGATTCTTCAGGGACCGAAGGTTATACAGTTACCAGCGATGGTGTTGATGTGACCGTGTTGCCCGACAACTAATAGGTGATTTTTTACACAAATCCTTCAAGGCCAAATTTGAGGGAAACAAAAAAATGGCTCCGATGTTTTTCGGAGCCATTTTTTTATGCTTTTTATGCATCGTCTTTTTGTGGGCGTTCGCGGTAATGCGCCCATTTGTTTTTTCCGCCCCGGTTCTCAAGAAAATTAATAAGTGCCGAAACTGGCCTGCGATCAAACTTGACCCCGGTTTCGCTAAGCAAAATATCTGAAACCTTCTCGAACGTCATGGCGTCGCGATAAGCCCTGGCGCTGGCCATGCCGACAAAGGCATTGGCAACCGCCAGTATGCGCGCTGTTGGTAATATATCATCACCGCTTTTATTCAGCGGGCCAGAACCGTCAATAGTTTCACCCATTTCACGGATAGTGTTAACCACTGGGCCTTCAAACGAAACGTCTTTTAATAAATCAGCACTGACCAGATAGCTGTTCATTAGGGTTTTGCGCTCATCATCACTTAAATCGCTGGTTTTGGTCAGCAATTCGGTGGGGATAAATATTTTGCCCAAGTTCATCAAGCTGCCAGAAATATCAACCGTTTTAACCGTAACTTCATCGGCCGCCATTTCTTCGGCAATGGCTTTTGATACCTCGGCCACACGGGCAGAATGATGCGATGAAAATGGATCGCGTCTATCAACCACGCTTACCAATGTATCAATAAGCTGGCGCAACATTTTTTCATTGCGTCTACGCTCGTGGGTTAGCTCGGTAATATCATCCAGTATCATTAACACACCAGGCGGATGGTCACGGTCACCCCGCAACGGTATGTGGTCAGATTTAATTACCTGTAATGTGCCTTCGTCTTCATCGCCAAAAACACTTATATGTTGTTCACGGCTGGCAACCCGGTCATCGTTGGCGGCAAAGTTTTTTAATACGCTTTCATTTATATCTGCGTATATCTGCGCCTTGACCGGGCCTATTACCGAAGCCATGGTTTTGCCTAACATGTCAGAAGCAGGGATACCCGCTTCATTTGCGGCCGGTTGGTTGGCATAGGTATAGGTGGTGGTGCCGTCAACCGCCACTATTCCGGTTGGCTGGGAATTAGCGATAAGGTCCATAAATTTAGATAGATTTTGAAACCGCTCGGACGACAGGCGAAAATTTTCCGCTGCCTGTGTTGCGCGAAGCGAGCTTCCGTGTTTCCACACCGCAAAAATTGCTACCGTCACACCAACAATAATCAGGGTAAAAACAGTGATAAGCGTATTAAGCCTAGTTTCAGTTTCAGCTAACGCTTCGGCGCGGTTTATTTTGCGAACCAAAACCCATGGCACACTGGCGATGGGGCGCGAGACCATTAAAACCTCATCACCGGTGTAATCGCGCTTAATGGCAAAACCACCTGGTTTTTCAATGGCATAGGCAACATCTAAATCTGGGGTATCGGCGCTGAGCGCACGTTTTAATGCCTTGGTGCCGTCTTTTAACGGGCTTAGGTATTCAATGGTGGTTCCACTCTTATTGGTGTCAGGGCGGACTAAATATGTTTCTGCTGTTTGGGCGGTTTCACCGGGTTGGTACAGTTTTCTAAAAAGACCATCGTCAACCACGCGCAAACCAACAACCGCACCAATACCCTTGGCGCTGTCTTTGTCATCTTGTACGCCATAAACCGGAATAACAAACCCAATGGTAGGTAGATTTGATGCGCCCATGTAAATATCAATTACCTGTGGTTGCCCATCCAGCGCACGGGTAACCGCATCGCGTACGTTGGGTGTAAGGGGCGGCATGCCGGGTGAACTGGTTATGGGTTTTCCTTCGGCATTTATTAAGCCAATACCAGCAATTCCAACACGTTCAATATTTGCCGAAACTTCGGCCGCTTCAACAGTGGGCTTAAAACCACTGCGATCGGCAATGGCAGTTAATACGTTTCTTAGGAATTGCGTTTCGGCGCTACCGTCGCTGGCGAACGGATCATCGCTGGCTTTTTTGGGGGTGGTTAGCTCTGTCATGTAAAGCTGCAGCGAGGCATTTTCCGACAGCTCACGCATTACTGCAAAATTATCTTCGATCCATTGGTTTACTGCGGCTGATCGTGAATCAGCAACAATGCCAATGCGTACTTGCCATTGTTGAATATCGCGGGCGCGCTCATCCTCGACGAACTTGAACGCAAAAAACACTGAACCAACAACGGCAGCAATCATACCTATTATAAGGCTAGCCGTTTTTACGTTTACCTTACGTTTGGCATTGGGGCTTGGGTCTGTGGCTGTGTTAGCATCTGTTGCAGCATCATTATTGTCGTTAGAAGTTTCTGCGTTCAATTGAATTTCCCCCCGTAGGTATTTGTAACTGTCGCTTGCAAATATTTAAAACATTTCCCCATTTGGTCGTGAGTCTAACTGTTTGGCACCGTTCTCGCAAAGGGGTTTGCAGCTTAGGATTAATTATTCTTATAATGTACTGAAAGTAAACAATAAATAGCCTAATTGCTGCATTGACTAGAGGGGGTTATAATCGGTGTTCCAGCATAACCGTAGGGGCGGAATTTATGTTTAAGGGGCTGGTTTTTGGGGCGCACAAATGACAAGCAGTACCAGTAAAAACATTTATTCTAATCAATACTATGGTGCGCGCATTGCATCTGCATTTTTTGTAGTGATGTTTTTGCTCGGCACTGCATCAATTTTTTTGGCATCTTCATCGGCTTTTGCTGCGGCGCAGCCTAGTTTTTTTAATTCCAACGAAGAAGTAAACACTGATTTTTCCCCGTTTAAAAAATGGACGTCTGCATTAGACAAATATTCCAAAGAAGAAACCGCGAAAAAAAATGGACCATGCGATGGCAAGGAGCTTAATTCATGCACCTATGGAAAATGGATGAGCTTTCTCGCGGGGATAAAGGATAAAGACCCTGCCACTAAAATTCGTGAAATCAATAATTATATGAACCGCGCGCCCTATATAACCGATGATCAGAACTGGGGAACAAAGGATTATTGGTCATCACCGGGTGAATTTATGTCCAAGTTCGGTGATTGCGAGGATTATGCCATCGCCAAATATATGTCGTTACGTATTTTAGGGTTCAATGAAGCAGATATGCGTGTAGTCGCAGTTAAGGATATGAACCTGAAAGTCGGTCATGCGGTTTTGGTAATTTTTCTCGGGGGAAAATCATACATAATGGATAACCAGATAAAAGATGTTGTTTCAACATCGAAGGTTTTGCATTACGTTCCGGTTTTTTCCATCAATGCCAAAGCGTGGTGGAAACACATACCAGCATCTTGAGACTACAAAATTTTATGTACGCCGCTCATTTCCGGCGCGACGGGCTTCGTCTTCGCGCCTAGTATCATCGCGTCTATCTGCATCTGATCTACGCTCAGACCCCGAGCGGTGTTCAGTGTCTTTTATTGCAATATCAACTTCACGGCGCTCAGAAGATGTATTTCTGCGATCTGATTCTTTTCTTCTTTCGTCTTCGTGGCGGCGATCTTCGGCAATGTCACGCCGATCGCTACTGCTGCGGGCGTCTCCACCATTTGATGCTGTAATATTCATAATTTTGTTTTCCTGATTGCTCGGGTTATTGCCTGATATCGCCCCACGTTATTAGTCCCCGTATTATCACAGCTTTGTATACAAGGGGCAAGGTTTGCACGCGTAAAATAAACTTCTGGTTATTTGGTAAAATCTGGCTACATTTCACCCGGATTCAAAATAAACATTCATCCTTTTGGACTAGGTATAATAAGCGTTAAATTTAATATGAGCACCTTGATTGAAGAAATAGAAAACCGTCGCACCTTTGCCATCATATCCCATCCTGATGCCGGTAAAACGACGTTGACGGAAAAGCTGCTACTTTTTGGCGGCGCCATTCAGCTTGCCGGCGCAGTTAAGGCCCGGGGCGAAGCTAGGCGCGCCAGATCCGATTGGATGAAGGTAGAGCAAGAGCGCGGTATTTCGGTTGCCAGTTCGGTGATGACGTTTTCATTTGATGGTCGTACGTTTAACTTGCTCGACACCCCTGGTCACGAAGATTTTTCAGAAGATACCTACCGTACTATAACTGCGGTAGATTCTGCCGTTATGGTTATTGATAGCGCCAAGGGGATTGAATCTCAGACAAAAAAATTGTTTGAGGTGTGTCGTCTTAGGGATGTTCCCATAACAACATTTATCAACAAAATGGATCGCGATGGGCAAGACCCATTTAATTTATTAGATGAAATTGAACAAACTTTGGCACTAGACGTTACCCCCGCTAGTTGGCCCATTGGTATGGGCCGCGATTTTTTAGGGTGTTATGACCTGTTGAATGATCGCCTAGTTTTGGTGGCCCGCTCCAAAGGTTCGGAAGTAGGGGATGGCATTGAATGCAATGGTTTAGATGATCCAAAACTTGATGAGCTTTTGCCCGATTGGGCAGTAAAAAAATTGCGTGAAGACGTTGATATGGTGCGCGGACTTTGCCCAGAGTTTAATTTACAATCATACCTTGAAGGGCACATGACGCCTGTTTTTTTCGGCAGTGCCATAAATAATTTTGGCGTTCGCGAGCTGTTACAAGGGCTTGCCTTAAATGCACCATCGCCACGTCCGCAGCCATCGGTTGAACGTGAAGTAAGACCTGATGAAAAAGACGTAACTGCGATTGTGTTTAAAATTCAGGCCAACATGGACCCTAAACACCGTGACCGAATTGCCTTTGTTCGCATAAATTCAGGCCACTTTAAGCGCGGTATGAAATTAAAACATATTCGCTCAAGCAAGGTTCTTAATATTCACAATCCAGTTTTGTTTTTGGCGCAAGATCGAGAAACCGCAGAAGAGGCATTTGCCGGTGACATAATTGGTATTCCCAACCACGGAAATCTGCGTATCGGCGACACCTTAAGCCAATCAGAAGAAATTCATTTTACCGGTATCCCAACATTTGCCCCTGAATACCTACAAAAGGCACGAGCCGACGACCCAATGAAGGCCAAGCACCTTGGCCGGGCATTACAGCAAATTGCCGAAGAGGGGGCGGCCCGGGTAATAAAACCAATAATTGGTGCCGATTGGGTTGTGGGGGTTGTTGGTCCATTGCAGTTTGAGGTGCTGGCCGATCGCATTCGCACCGAATATGATATACCGGTTCATTTTGAAGCGACCGAGCTTTATACCGCACGCTGGGTTGATGCCGATGATGATAAATATCTTAAAAAGTTTATTGATGAAAACCGCGTATCGATGGGCGAAGACCACGATGGCGCACCGGTATTTATGGCACGCAATGCATGGCATCTTTCTAAGGCACAAGAAGATTTCCCAGATATCAAAATGCTAAAGACCCGCGAACAGTCAATTACCTGATGCGGGCCTTTAGTTTTTTAAATAACACTTAGCATCGAAGCCACCAATGGGTGGCGCACGACATCTGCGTCTTTCAGGCGGACTACTTCAATATCATCCAAAGCATCAAGCCGATTTGCTATATCGTCTAGGCCGCTCATGCCGGGAAGAAGATCGGTTTGGTCGGGATCACCAGTTACAACCATGGTTGAATGCCAACCAAGGCGGGTAAGCAGCATTTTTATCTGCCCGTAGGTGCAGTTTTGCGCTTCGTCGATTACCACGAAAGCATTGTTAAGGGTTCGTCCGCGCATAAAACCAACGGGCGCGATTTCAATGGTGCCGTCTTTCATCATTTTTTTGATGGAACTATTTCCCATTCTGTCTGCTAGGGCATCAAACAACGGGCGTAAATAGGGTGCTAATTTTTCTTCCATTTCACCTGGTAAAAAACCAAGTGTTTCGCCTGCTTCAACTGCCGGGCGGGTAAGAACAATGCGCCCAATGGTGCCTTTTTCCATAGCCTCTACTGCTTTGGCTATAGCAAGGTAGGTTTTTCCGGTGCCAGCTGGCCCCAATGCCATGACAAGGCTTTTTGCATCTATCGCATCAATTAGGGCTTTTTGGTTATCGCTTCGGGGTTTTATAGTTTTAAGGTATCGCTGCTCACGCCCGCCTTGTTCACTGGGGCCCAATGGGTGCCAGATTTCATCTTCGGGATAAAGCGTATGAACAGTTGCTTGTTTTTGGCGGCGAGTTTTTTTTCCCATAGATACCTCCTAATTATTTGATGTGTTTATTTGATTCCCTTAAATGATAAACGCCCCCGTATACGGAGGCGTCAAAGTAAGATTTTGATTTTTGTTTTCAGCCACAAGAACCGAGCCAGACCATGAACAGCAACCATTTGTTGGTTGATTCTCCCGGTTTGGGCCCGGGGTGGTTGGTGTTACCATAATGGCTTACTCCTATCCCTTGTTCTTGCTTTAAAATGTTAGAAGGGATTGGTTAACAACTACTTTCGCTAGGATTGTTTTGTTTTGAAGGATATTTATTAATCAGCCAACATATTGGTTTTAGCTATTTTTTTGGCATTCCTTAGCCTTTGGGCGGGTATCTGGACCCCAAGCAACGCCCCAAACGCAACTATCATGGCCCCAATGCCAAGGGCATAGAATCCAACCCCCCGGTCGAGAAGCAATCCCACAAGCAACGGCGATATGGCGGTGGAAAGTACGGTAAAACTGGAAGAAATGGCCCTAACCGATCCTAACCGTTTGGTCCCGTAAGTATCGGCCCAGCTAGCTGTAATTAACACCCCGCTAGCACCCGTCGTAAGGCCGCTTAAAGCCAGATATACCGGAACCCAGATCATATGGCTGCCTAGTGCTATTACGGCCATGGCCGCTATTAGGGGAATAAGAAAAAACGGCAAAATACGTCCGGGGCCAAGCTTATCTACCAAGGGGCCGCTCAACAGGGATGAAAAAACCGTTGCCCCGGCAAAAGCGGGAAAGCTAGATGCCAGCCACGCCACATCCCAGCCCTTGGTATCGGCTAGGGCAAGCTGATGAAAGAAAACCCCCGTCAAAAGAAACGGCGCCATTAGTGAAGCTGATAAAATTATGTAAAAATGTGGGTCGCGAAGAATGTTTTTTTCCTCAAATATTTTTTCCGCTTCCGATTTTTCCTTTTCATATTTTTGGTGGCGCTCATCGTGACCTTTTAACAAAACTTGCGATAGGGGCAACAATACAAATACCATCACCAGTGCGATAAATCCCCATGTATCGCGCCAACCAAGATAGGCAATGGCCATGACCGCTATTATTGGGAAAATTGCTTCGCCTATTGGATAGCCAAGGCTGACAACGCTCATGGCGCGGCCGCGGGTATTTTCAAAATATTTAGCCATGCTAACCACTGCGGTGTGGCGCAATAGCCCCTGGCCGAACAGACGCAGACCGAACAATGCCAGAACCAGAACTAAAATATTGGTGGTCAGGGCCATAGCCCCAGCAGCAATAGAAAGGCCGATAATAATAATTGCCGAATATAGCCTTAGATCCATGTGATCAATTCTTCGTCCGGCCCAGATTATTGCCAGTGCGCTCATAAGGGTTGCAATAGCGTAAACCGCACCAAAATCACCGTGACTAAGCAAGAATTCGTTTCTTATGTTATTGCCAAAAAGCGCAATAAAATATGTTTGCCCAATATTTGCACCTAGTGTGCAAAGCAAACCAAAACCAAGAAACCGACGGTTGGTGATGATAAATCTGAATGTGGCCATAACCTAATTTTTGCCCGCCTTAATTGCTGGCTTTGCTGGCGCAGTTAATGCAAATGGGTGTTGCTGGGTCAATCTCAAGGCGTTTTTTAGATATTTCTTCGTCACATGATTGGCAAAATCCGTATTCACCATTTTTTATCCGGGCGAGGGCTTGTTCAATGCGGTTTAGTTCTATTTCACGCCTGCGTTCGGTTTCCAATGCCATTTCTTGGGACTGCATAGCGTCCATCCGTGACAAGCGCCCAACACTAGTTTGATCAAGGGTAACGGTTTTGCGATCGTTAACGCTTAGATCTGCATCGTGCAAAAGAACCCTCTTTTCATCAAGAAGCTTTTTTTTGAATATATTTATATCAATGTGTGAATGACTGATCATTTGTATAAGACCACTTATTATTTGTTGTGGGAAATTGCACCATCATTAACATTATATATTTAATTTCAATAAGTTATAATAGTAAATCGCTATTTCTGTGGGTTTATGCTAATTTGATGCACGTGGGGGCATCCTTAATCTTTGGAGAGGAGGTCTTAAACCATGGTTATAAAATCAATCTTAGATACCAAAAAAATGACGGTTCTTAGCGTTCCAATGGGAATGTCTGTTCGCGATGTTGCACAAATGTTTGGCGAAAAACAAATAGGGTTTGCGCTAGTGACCGACAAAGGAAAAAATGTCGGCACGATTTCCGAGCGCGACATAGTCAAAGCATTCGCAAATATTGGCGGTGAAGTTGCTGATGTTCCGGTTAGCAAGATCGCAACTAAAAAAATTGTGTCATGTCACATTGATGATACGGTTGATAAAGTACGCGATTTAATGACCAATGAACGCACTCGTCATGTAATTGTAATGAAAGACAATGCCATTGTCGGATTGATAAGCATTGGTGATATTGTCAAGCACAGCCTTGATGAATGCCGTGTCGATGGCAATGCAATGCGTGAATATATTGCCGGGCAGGGTTATCAATAACGTGCAGCAAAACTTGTTATAGTTTAGCTATTTAGTTTTTTTGCTTTTTGCTGCTGGCTGTGGCCGGGCGAATGTCCACTCGTTCTCATTTGATGCCCCGGGCTGGAATTTATAGCCATTAACGTTAAATGATTTTATATCATCAGGGTTTTTAATATTATTTTCCATTATCCATCTTGCCATGGCGCCACGCGCACGCTTTGCAAATAGCCCAAGGGTGCGTATTTCGCCGTCCTGTATTTCCTTGAAGACCGGCGTTATCACCTGAACACCCAGCGCATTTTTATCAAGCACAGAGAAATATTCTTTTGACGCTAGGTTGATCACAGCCTTTGCTTTTGTTTCTTTTGCCTGTTTGGCAATTGCCATGGTGACTTTGTTTCCCCAAAAATCATAAAGGTTTTTCCCTTTGGGGTTTTCAAGCTTTGTTCCCATATCCATGCGATATGGCTGGATTGCGTCAAGTGGGCGCAAAATTCCGTAAAGGCCGGAAAGTATAAGCAGCCTGTTTTGCGCCTGTTTTAGGGCATTTTTACCCATGGTGCGGATTTCAAGGCCCACATAGGTATCGCCGGAAAACATAAATGCCGCAGGCTTGGTATCAATTGCCGCCTGTTTGGTTGAAAATGTAGCAAACCAGTTTGCAGCACCCTCTGCCAGCTTGGGGCTGATATGCATTAGCTTTGCAATTTCATTTTCACTTTTTTCAGCACCAATTTTTGCCAACGATTTTGCTTCCTTGGCAAATATCGGTTTGGTTATTACGCCATCTGGCATTTTTTCATTTTCGAGATTTAGTTTCTTGGCTGGTGAAACGATAACTATCATTTTAAAAAATTACCTATTTTTGCTGTTAGGACAAAGGGCAAATGCTGTGATTCGCGCCTACTATATTGCATCAGGAAAATGGCCATAACCCCTTAAATAGGCCCTAAATACAAGCTAAATACCCATAAAAATACTATAGGTAAATAGTGCTAATTGCCATTAACCATCAATAACTATATTATGAAGTCAGATAAATTTGTGGGCGCTATAGATAATTAAGCGCCTTTTTTAATGTTGTTTTTAATATTAAAATTAACACTTGATTCAGGTTAATTCATATTTGTGGGGCCCAGTTTAAACATGATTTTACGACGTTCATTATTTTCAATTTTACTGGCAGTGTTTTTGTTTGCAAACGCAGTTCCCATCGCAGCTAGTGCTGATCATAATGGGCAAACTGCGCAAAAATTTATAGAAGGCCTGGCAGACGAAGCCATCGGCGCGTTAACCGACAAAGATGTAACCCGAGAAAAAAGGGTTGATCGTTTTCGTGACCTTTTAAGCCACAATTTTGATGTTCAGCTAATTGGAAAGTGGGTTATGGGGCGCCATTGGCGTAGCGCAAGCGAAACCGAAAAAACAGAATACATGAGCCTGTTTGAGGATTTGATAGTAATCACCTATGTAGATAGATTTGATCAGTATTCGGGTGAAGCATTAAAGGTGGTCAATACCGTTATGGACCCAGGCAAGGATGCTATTGTTTATTCCGAACTGCTTCGCCCCAACAGCAAAGATGTAATCAGGGTTGATTGGCGCGTTAGACAAGCAGGCGATGAATACAGAATAGTTGATGTCTACGTAGAGGGCATTTCTATGGGGCAAACACAACGCTCAGAGTTTGCATCAGTAATTAAGCAAAAGGGCGGAACCATAGAAGGATTACTGCAGGTTCTAAGAACCAAAGTTGCGTCACTTCAACAAGCAGAGAAATAATTTTTCATTTAATATGGGTTTTTAACTTAACCCTAAATATTTTTTGACACTTTTGGAAAACGCCACATGGCGAGAAATTCTTTTACATCGGGCGCATCGGGTAAAAACGCTCGAAACGAGAATTTTCCCGTAGCCTCAATTTTATTGCCCAAGCACCTGCGTAGCCATGTAATGGCATTTTATAATTTTGCTCGTGGTGGCGATGATGTTGCCGATGACCCTAATCTTGGCTCAGACGAAAAATTATTAATACTGAACAATATGGAAAAAACATTGCTTGGCGGTAACCCTAGTGGCGATGCGCTATTTCCTGCGGTTAAGGTTATGCGCTTGAGCCTAAGCGAAACAGGCGTAAGCGCAATTTATTGCCGCGACCTGTTAAAGGCATTTCGTCAAGATGCCGTCAAAGGCAGATACGCCTCAATGCAGGAACTGCTAGATTACTGCTTGCTTTCGGCAGCCCCGGTTGGCAGATACCTTATGGATATTTCAGGAAAATCACCTTCTGATATAGACACAACCCCATCCGATGCACTGTGTGTGGCGCTACAGTTGTTAAATCATTTGCAAGACATGAAAATAGATTACCTAGATTTGGATAGGGTGTATCTTCCCGCAGACTGGATGAAAGAATACAGCGCAGACCCAAGTGACCTTGCGGCAGAAAAAATGTCCGCTCCGTTAAAAAATGTAAGCGATAGAATGATTATTGAAATAGATAAATTACTACTTGCGGCAGCACCCCTTGGGCAAATGCTCTCTGGACCATTGGGGCGCGAGGCCAGCGGAATTAGGGAAATTGCTCAACGCCTGTCTAATAAGTTAAAACATTCAGACCAGCTATCAAATAGGGTAGAACTGGGAAAGATAAAATCATTATTTTGGTTTTTTCGTGGCGCAATGATGGGTTAAGGTGTTGCGTATGAACAGCCACCTACCTGAAAAATCAAAATCCGCTACATCGCAAATGGTTCCTCCGTCGTTACGCGCCGCGCCCAGCTCTTTTTATTGGGCAATGCGTCTTTTGCCGCACGATCAACGCGAAGCAATGTTTGAAATATATTCATTTTGTCGAACTGTTGATGATATAGCCGATGGTGACCTTCCCGAAGATGAGAAGATAGATCTGCTTAATCATTGGCAGCACCGTATCGATGACATAATGGATGGAACAGAGGCGGTCGCCTTTTCCGACGGTTTTTCCAAAACTATCCAGAGCTACCGTATAGACAGGGACGATCTTTTTGCCGTTATCGACGGCATGAAATCAGATGCGGTTAGCAAGGTGACCATGGCTGATATGAAAGAGCTTGATATTTATATGGACCGGGTTGCTTCGGCAGTAGGGAAAATATCCAATCGGATATTCGATCTTAAGGGTGAAATTGCCGATGATTTGGCGGTAAATCTTGGCCGGGCGTTGCAGCTTACAAATATATTGCGCGATATTGCTGAAGATGCAAATGACGCAAGGTCTTACATACCGCTTTCTGTGCTGCGGCACCATTCGATAACGTCAAGCGAACCGATGGAAATTTTACAAGATGAAAATTTACCGCACGCCCTTGAATACATGGCGGCACTGGCACAGGAATATTTTA
>Ga0224506_10002596_pt1 | contig 12222 bp, 9 predicted proteins | sample SF_Jan12_sed_USG_2_FD_169108 | JGI IMG/M metagenome (GOLD analysis project Ga0224506, IMG submission 169108) | Sediment microbial communities from San Francisco Bay, California, United States - SF_Jan12_sed_USGS_8_1 | ecosystem: Environmental > Aquatic > Marine > Sediment | place: USA...
AACAAATATATTGAGACATAAGATGAATAAAGTAATAACCCATCTCAGATAATCTGTTTTACTAAAATACATAACTATATTTTTTATAGTAAATATATATCTTATATGTTAGTTAATGGTTAAATTTCTTTATTTTCTTTTAATTCAATGAAAATTAGTCAGACCAGTCAATATCAATTTTGTTTTGTTTATCTTTTGGATTCATCATGATATTTGCAATTTGATTATACAGATCTATCCAAACCATCTCTAGCTCATCATTCCACATTTCTCCAATAAAATTTCTTAAAGTTTGAATTAATATATTTCCCACTATAGGGTAGTGTTTTTTCTTTACTCCGTAACCATTATGCTTAATTCCAAGTTTTCGAATCTGTGGAATCAGTACATTAAAATCATCTAATCTTGATACTATGTAATTTAATAAATCAAGTAATTTTACTTTATGTTCGTCAAATTCTGTTTTGAATAATTTCTCAATACTCGGATGTTCCTTAAATAAATTGCTGTAAAAATATTCTCCCGCAATTTCATTATTTTTGTAGATAATTTTCCAAGTCTCTATGATCTGATCTTTAATTTTCATACTATACATTGATTACCTATCCACACTTACAACCGATTTCTAGAGTATCTATCTGATTCTTCATTACTTTTTAACTTTAATAACATAATCGATATGCTATATATTAAAAATTTAAAAATTATAGTTTTTAATTAATAGTAAAATTAATTGAAATTTAAGTTGCACCTATGTTTAGGTGAAATTTACTAATTTTATTTGATAAAATAAAAAGAGTTTCAGTTGATTGACTAGATAGTAGTTATTAAATCTAATAGTTGTTCCGTTCTATATGGCTTTTTTAAGAAACCAAGTACATTAGGATGTGTTAAATCTAACTTTGAGTGAGAAAACATATGACCTGAAACAAAGATACATTGAATTGTGGATTTTATATTCAATAAATTAATGAATAAATCCCAACCATTCATTTCAGGCATTTCTACATCTAATATCAACAAGTTAACTTCATGTTTTTGTGTATCAAAATAGCTGATTGCTAATTCAGGTTTAGAAATAACGGTTACTTTATATTTTTTCCTTTCTAACAATCTTTTCATAGCCAATAATTGATTGTCATCATCATCTACGGCTAAGATCTTAATAATTTGATTGTTAAAAATAGGTATATTATCTCCATTTTCATCATTAACAGTAGCATCTGTAATTGGTAAATAAACAGAAAAAGAAGTACCTTCCTTCAATTTGCTTTCTACACTGATATCACCATTATGTGATTTTATAGATCCGTAAGCAATCGATAATCCCAATCCCGTTCCAGATTTAATTGATTTATTAGTAAAAAATGGTTCAAATATTTTATCCAATTGTGTTGGTTCAATTCCAACTCCTGTATCTTCAATTGTAATTTTAATATATTTTCCAACCTGCAGATTTAGCTTATTTTCTATTAATTGGGTTTCATCAAATTCCACTTCTGAGACAAGAAAATTGATCGTACCTTCAATTTCTATTGAATCTTTTGCATTGATTAAGATATTTAAGATTGCATTATAGATCATTGAATAGTTTCCCTGAATAAACATTCTGTTTACTTTATAACTTCTTTTTATCATAATGTTTTTTTCAAAAGTTCTTTTAACTAATTTTAATAAATTAGTATAAACCTTTGAAAAATCAAATATCTCTTTTTCTAATGGTTTTGTTCTAGATAGTGCAAGCAATTGATCTACAAGTTCTTTTCCGCGAAAAACAGAATTCACCATCTCCTCTAATATTTCCATTTGATGTCTATCATTAAATTCATTTTTTAAATAATCGACATTCAAATTGATCGTGGTTAGTATATTATTGAAATCATGAGCTACACCTCCTGCTAATCTACCAATAGCCTGCAGATTTCTTGCTTCAAATAGCCTAGTCAAAAATTCTATATCTGTTTGTTTATCATCAATTTTATCTTTAGTAAATACTGCTAAAAAATAATTATCATCATCAGTTCTCTTAATAATCATTTTAAATATTTTATTAGTATTATAATTTTGATCTGATTGATCGTAAATCGCCGTCATATCTAACGCTTGACAATACTCTATTGCACTTTTAATCTTGTCAACTATATAAGTTTCGAATAATAGAAATATATTCGAATTGATTAAATTCACTTCTACTGGAAAATTTGATATGTTAGATAAAATTTTATAATCTAATATTTCCCCATTTTGGTGTATTTTAAATAATAAATCTGGTAAAAACCCTGACATTTCTTTGATATTTAAGAAATCAAGGTATTTATCCACTATTAAAATAACTAAAATATCAGATATAACTGTTGGGATATTAACTCATGACTGGACATTATTTTTGTTTGTTTAATCTATAATCACATTGATAAAAACTCAAATCATGATTAAAACAAATAATTTAAGTCTGTATTGTAAAAATTCGAAAATTCAAATTCATTCCAATTTGAATTTACCCTATAATTGAATGAGTAACTTTGAAGATGAAGAAAATATACTCGATTTGGATGATCTCGGATTATCTGATGATTTTATTACTATTACAGTGCAGGAATTAATCTTGATTGTTTATGATGCATCTGGGTCTATGAAAGAACATGGTAGTTCAGGACAACCCAAGTATAAGGAAGCAGAAATTGCCACAAATGGATTCATCAATCGTTTGCAATTATCTAGAGCTGCAAGCAGTTTCCATATAGCAGTCGCAATTTTCAATGATGACGTTACTGAAATATTACCACCAACTCCTGTTCTTGAATTACCTGCTGAAGACGCTGTATCACTTCCAAAACCAAGTGGTAACACAAATTTAGATGCTGGATTAGAATGGGCTGAAAATCTAGCAGAGAAATTCATTAAAGATAGTGGAGATATAGATAGTGATGTTAAAAAAGCTGCAATTGTTGTGTTATCCGATGGGCGAGTAAACAGAGGTGAAGATCCATCTATTCGCGGTCAAAGATTGGCAAATTTACACACGGTAGGAGCTGGTGCATTTGGAAATGCTGCAGAAGAAGTATTAAAAGGAATAGTAACTGTACCTGATTTATTTAAACGTGATCCATCTCCAGAGGATTTAAGAGCATTGCTTGAAAGATCGACATTAAGAGCAATGAGGAATTAATAAAACAAAAGAGGTTATAATATTAAACTTACACTTGCAAGAATGGGTAAGGTAGATGCAACAATTATATCCACATTAGGACAAGGCGCACAAGGTACAGTGCATGAGGTTTTAATTGAACATAAAAAATATGCATTGAAAATATATGATAAAACACAATCTCATTCTTATTCAGCTCAACGACGAAGCAGAAAAATAGGCGAAATTATATCCAATCCTCAAGTTGGTGCTTTAAAAAGAACATGGATGTTAGATAATGGTGAAGAGGATAATGGTAACCCTGTAATGTTACATCGGTTATTTAAGAATCCTGCCATCGAGGATTATTATACTTCATATATTCCACCCAAGAGTCTAAGAGTTAGAGAAAAAATTGCTATTGGTTTAACTGCAGGTATAGTAGAAATTCATAGAAATAATATTGTTCATGCTGATCTAGCACCCATAAATGTACTATACACTCAAAATGGTGAAGTTGCTATTATTGATTTTGACGGTGCTGGATACTACCCACCTGATAAAACAATAAATTCTCTTGAACCAATTGTCAAAGGACATGTGCAATTTCCTAATTGGGTAGTACCACCTGAAATTAAGAAAGATGTATCTGGATTCGGAACTGACATTTGGTGGTTGGCTTCAATTATTATGAAGGTTCTAACCGGTTATTCACCATTTTTTTTCTTGAAAATTGCGGATGATAAAAGCATGAGGGAATTATTGGAATTGATACCTGATACCAACTTTTCATGGCCTCCAAACTACGAGGATATAAGAAATCATTCCAAGATACAAACAACTTTAAGTAAATCAGTACTGGAACGGGTTAGAAAAGTGCTTAATACGACAATTGCAACTGCTACACTTGGGGAGGTATTTATTAATTATACAAACATTAATCACAGACCTAATTCAATAAAAATTTGGTCTAGCTTCAGATCGAGGTGTTTTAAGTAATGAATAAGATAGAAGAATTATTTGAAGAATTTTTAGATGAATTTGCAATAATGTTAAATTTTCTCGCTATTAGATCTACTAAAAAAGGATTTGATATCGATTTAGTTGTTACTGCTGCAGATAATCTAGCTAGCAAATATCGTAGGAAAATGAAGACTATTGATACTACGAAACCTACTAATTCGATCTTTCAATGGATAAGTGGTAGGTTTAGAAAATCAACAATCACCAATACAAATTCTGATTTGATAGATGATGATAGAGATTATAGTTTAAATGATAAAGTTACTCAAATGCAAGCTGAAATATTTTCCATTGAATATAATAAAGTAAATGAACCAACTCAACCTATCGATGAATCATCAATAGATTCTGTAAACAATACAATTGAAGAAAATGATCTGACAAACGAGGAAATTAATAAACCTAATTTGATACATAATCAAATTGAAGAAAAACACACTGTACCAAGTGCAAATCCAAAAGATTCTTTATTAATAACTGATAAATTATCCATGAATAACTCAAATAAAGATGCTTCTTTTGATGAAATTAATTTCATCGAAAAACAGGAAAAGGAAGTATTTGTTAACACTTCAAATGACGATGAATTTGATTATTCTGAATTGCCAGAAAATATGGAAATTGCATTGAGTATTGATCCAATTGATAATAAGGATCAAGATAATACTGAATATTTTCTATTTAAATCAGGTGCGATTGGTATAATTCTTTGTGATGGTGTAGGTGGTGAAGGTGAAAAATCCGGAATTTTAGCCAAATCATTACCCTATCAATTATATCGTTATTTAGATCAAAATATGGATTGGTCGAATGATTCTATGAATTATTGGGATACGCAATTAAATGAAGCTATAAATAACTCAATATCAGAAATGAAGATAAATGGAGGCGCAACTACATTGATAATCGGAGTAGTTCCTAGAAACCAAAATAAATTATATTTTGGCTGGATTGGTGATGGTAATGCGATTTATTTCAATTCTGAATTGACGGGATTTTCTAAATTAGTATTTCCTCAACAAGATAATGAGAAAAAACTAACTGCAGCTATCACTGGACAAGGTCTAATGGGAAAACCAGTAACTCAAATCCTAAATTTGAATGAGGGTACTTTAGTATTCTCGTCTGATGGTTATAATTTAACCAATGGGTTAGTTTTGAATCACTTTTATTCTAAGGTTCTTAGAAAATCAAATTTAGAGGAATCGCTTTATGAATGGGTTCACTCAATTTGTTGTCAAGTAGAAAAATTTCATCATCCCAAATCAGACGATCGTTCAATTATTATAATGAGGTGGTCTAATAGTATATGATAGGAGATATCTTTGAGTTACATAGTAGTTCTTTGTATTGGTAAATTAGTCCCATGTAAAGTTGAGCATGGTCGAACTACATGTACATCTTGTGGGCTAATTGACCCCAATCATGAAATATATGAATTCATGGGTAGTTATTGTGAGTATCATAAATCGATTCATTATCGTTGGATCAATAAAGATTGGTCTCAACAAAATACCAAACTATTCAGGAAGAGAAGAATTGAAGATCCAATAATATCTCCTATTCCGACTGAAAACTCATTAGAACGTTTCTATCTTAGAGGTTATTTTTGGGTAATCAATTTGAGTACATGTAGTTCTCCTGATTTTAACGAGGTTATGTGGACTGGTTATGAAGAATCAGAAAGCATTTTATTACGTTCTATGGATACTGGTTATAGATTAATAAATCAACATGGAGTTCATGCACCAATCCTCGCAAGTATTTTTGAATGGTTTTTACATAGGTATATTTGGGTGGAATTGAGGGAACTTGTAGCAATTTCTAATTTAACTCAGCAGTTAAAAAACAGTATTATTAACGCAATAGATAATCCTACACCAACAAATGTATTTAAATTTTTATGGTCTTTTCATAACTACATACCAGGTTGGCATTCTTCTCGATCTTTAGGTAGACGCTCTCCTTCATTACTTCTTCAAGATGAAATCAGATGGACAACAAATCGTATCACCGATTTGGATGAATCTGAGTTAAAGAGGCTTAAAAAATGTGGACCCGAGGAAGATCTATGGGGGTCTTGGAAAGAAATGTGGCCAACAGAGGTGGAATTGACCGGTAATTTGACAGAATTTGGTTCAGAATTAATTCGAATTGGTATTAAATATACTAATCAAATGGATATTGTGTTTGATAATGGATTGGTAAAAAATTCAAGAACATGGGATGAAGTAGCGATAAAATTAATAGAATGGCCATTAGAATTCGATATTGGTGGTATTTTAAACCATTCAAACTCCATTCGATCAAATAATGGTTTTATTTCAAATTTACAAAAGAAAATTAGTATATCGGTTCCAAAAATAATTGAATCTAAAAATAATAATTGGGAGGATTATCTGAAGGTACGGATGCCCTTGTCCTGGGAATTAATCGAGACCAATGAAAATATAATCACATTTACACTTAGTAGTGAACAAGTTAATGAAAATATGTTAAACAATACCTTAAGATCACTTGAACCTTGGATTAAGAATCAAGCAAATCACGATGTATTACTAATAATCATAGGTGATATTAGTAATAATCATAGAACTCTATTAAATTCAATGACAAAACGTTTGATAGGGACATTAGTGAAAATAGAACTCAATTAATCCTTAATTTCGTTCTTTTTAGAAATGAGTGTGTCTCCCATCTTACCTAGTCCTTCACTGATTTCTTTAATGCCCTCACCAACTTTTGTTGATGATTTTTTGACTCCTAATACAGTTCCTTTAACAGTTCCCACAACTCCTCCAATTACACCTTTTCCGACTGCTTCAAAGGGATTCTCACTTTCATCAACTCCCTGTTTTATACCTTGAGTTAAACCATCAATCATTCTTCCAGCAGTTCGTAGGGGTGCACGAAGAACTTCTTCTACAGTTCTAACCATTCCTACACTAGTATCTGCGGTACCATCTACAAATTCAGAAACTTTTCCATCTTTAATTTCAATATTAGGTGTAATTCCTTTTTTCTTAGTATTATCATTTTTATCCATACATACTATAGTGTAATTTATATTTATAATCTACCTGAAGTTTTCAATTTATTTATCAATTTTTTTGAAATTATTAACTTGAGTGTAGTATATCAATATATGACGGATAGGGCCACATTTTCTTTGGTACTTTTGACTCTATATTATCACAATACACTCGAATTTTCTCCATCAACGGTCGTATATCCTCAGTCGCTATTCGTGCACCTTCAACATCATCTGAAATTTCATCCAATCTAACTAGTAAATTTTCTAATTTTTCAGTTTCTTCATACAAGTTATCTAATAAGTAAATGTAATTTTCCTTTAATTTCATATATGCATTCGACTTAGATAATACTGAATCTGCGTTGCTATCCATTCCTATTTCTTTTATATATCTTAAAAGAGTAGGAACAACACCACTTTTTACCATATAAACCAATGTATTTGCTTCAATCTCAATAATTCTTCTTAAATGATGGATATCAATCGAAAATCTAGCAGACATTTCTCGTTGAGTTAAAATTCCTATTTTATCTAAAAATTTAAGGTTTTTATCATCATTCAATGCTAGTAATGCTTCATAGGAGTTTTTCTTGTTTACTAATCCTCTAGAATTAGCTTCAATTACCCAATCTTCACCATAATTATTTCCATTAAAGACAATAGGTTTTGATTTATTATAAAAATATTTTATAGTTGCTAATTTCGCTTCAATTGGTTCTTTTGAATTCAAGGTTTTTGTTAAGTATTTATTTACTTCATCCATAGATTCTGAGATTATTGCATTTAAGAAGGTATTTGGAAATCCTACTGATTGTGAAGATCCCACTGCACGAAATTCAAACTTATTTCCAGTAAATGCAAAAGGACTAGTCCTGTTTCTATCTGTATTATCTTTCACCAAATCTGGTAACTGATTTAGACCAAATTTAATGTATTGTTCTTCAGATGTCTCTTCTGTAAATTCTCCTTTTGAAATTCTATCTAATATTGATGTAATAGTATCTCCTAAGAAGATAGAGATAATTCCTGGTGGTGCCTCGTTTGCACCTAATCTGAAATCATTACCTGGTGGTGCAATACTTGCTCTTAGTAGATCAGATCTCTTGTTTATCCCATGTAATACTATTACTATGAATATCAGAAAATCTAGTTGTTCATCAAAGCTAGTACCTGGATCAAGTAGATTTTTCCCCTCATACGTCATTATAGACCAATTATTGTGCTTACCACTACCATTTATCCAATTAAATGGTTTTTCGTGGAAAAGGCATTCAAAACCATATTTTCTTGCTAAACCTGGCATTATTTCCATCAATAAACGATTCTGGTCATTAGAGATATTTGAATTTTGAAATATTGGTGCAAATTCAAATTGACAAGGGGCTACCTCGTTATGTCTTGTTGTAATCGGAATTCCAAGTTTATATGCCTCTGTTTCTAGCACATTCATAAACTCTAAGACATTATCTTTTATTGTTCCAAAATAATGATCCTCTAATTTTTGTCCTTTTGGACTTTCCATACCTATTAATGTTCTCCCTGTTAATTTTAAATCAGGTCTTTTTTCAAACATATCCTTGGGAATAAGAAAATATTCTTGTTCTACACCTAATGTTGGGTATACACCGCTAGTTTTTGAACCTAAAGTTTCTAATATATTCTTTGTTGTTTCATTTAACACCTTTATTGATCTTAATAGTGGTGTTTTCTTGTCTAAAGCATCTCCATTGTATGATGTAAAAACACTTGGTATGCATAATGTTGAACTACCTGCCCTTTTAATAATAAATGCAGGAGTTGTAGGATCCCATGCAGTATATCCTCTAGCCTCAAATGTAGTTCTCATACCTCCTGATGGAAAGGACGAAGCGTCAGGTTCAGCTTGGACTAATTGAGATCTATTGAAACGTTCAATTACTTTCCCGTTTTTAAGAGATTCTGGAGATAAGAAAGAATCATGCTTTTCAGCAGTTCCTCGTGATAAAGGTTGAAACCAATGACAATAATGAGTAGCACCTTGTTCAAGTGCCCATTCTTTCATTGCATGGGCTACAGAATCAGCTATATTGATATCTAATGGTTCTCCAATTTCCATGGTATTGACTAATTTTTCAAATACATTTTTTGGAAGTTTTTCTTTCATAATGCCTTGATTGAATGTATTCATCCCGAAAATCTCTGAAATTTTCATATATTTTCTAACGAAACTAATTATTTAAAAATATTATTTAATGAGTGGGGATAATAACGGATGAAATTGCAAAATACATGCAAAATTACAAATAAACGTAAAAAATGACTTCATAATTGTACTATTATTGATAGTATATTTTAAAATTTACAAAATATTGTAAATTATTTATATTAAGAAAAATAATATTATCTATTTCAATTAATTAAAATAAATTATTATTAAAGAAATACCATAATTGTGAAAAATTGTGAAGCTCAATCTTATTTACACATTTAAAACAATTTTACCAAAATGATTACCAGATTCTAATCTTGCATGTGCTGAACTTATTTCTTCAATCTGATAAACTTTATCAATTACAGGACTTACTTTTCCATTAAAAAACATAGACATAACCGCTCTGAATTCATCATCAGTACCCATATACGATCCGAAAATTGATATTTGCTTTGCAAAAATATTTCTAATCGGCGTGATTCCTCTTGGTCCCGTTGTTGCACCAACAGAAACAAGTCTACCTCCTTTACTTAATGTGTTTATCGCTTTTTCCCAAGTTTTTTCTCCAACAGGATCGATAACAATATTTACTCCTTCATTTTCAGTTATTTCAAGAACTGATTGATCCCAATCTTCATTATCTCGATAATTTAACACATGAGTAGCACCTATTTCCTTACATTTATCCATTTTATCTTGTGTTGAAGTTAATGCAATTGATTCACCACCCATTTCTTTAATTAACTGGATTGCTGCCGTTCCAACTCCACCACCAGCTCCTAAAACCAAGACTTTTTCTCCTTCCATAATTTTGGCTTTGGTTCTGAGCATTCGATAAACAGTTAAAAATGTTAGCGGTGCAGCAGCTCCGTGTTCGAAACTAATGCTATCCGGCATTTTAATAACATTTTTATTAGGCACTATCACTTGTTCTGCTGCTCCACCCCAAGCTCCAGACCCTAAAATATGAAAAGTTCTACACATACTCTGTTGTCCTAATCGACAGTATTTACATCTCAAACAGCTAATTCCTGGATTTACTGTGACTCGGTCTCCTATAGATACTCCTTTTACTTTAGTTCCAATTTCTGAAACAACTCCTGCCATATCTGTTCCTGATATATGGGGGAAGGGAATTGTCCATGCGGGATTTCCTCTTCTAATCCAAAGATCAAGATGATTTAATGCAAATGACTTCACATCTATTTTAATTTCAAAGTCATCAATTTTTCTGATATCTACGTCTGAAATTTCAAATACACTTGGATCTCCATGTTGATTTAAAATCGCTGCCTTCATAAATTTTGATCATTATAAAATATTAAGAACTTACTTATTATATAATATATTTACAATCAATATGATGTATAAATTCAATAATTTGTATTCAATTTAGATTTTATGTAATTTTTTAATTAGCAAGAAATTTGTTAGCCATAAAGGGTAGTATTCCATCTGATTGATAATATTTTATTTCAATCTCTGAATTCATAGCTACCATGACTTCAAAAATAATTTCAGAACTATCCGATTTCCTCGCTTTCACTGATACTGTACCATTTGGACGTAAATTATTCAATCCGACAATGTCAAATAGTTCAGAACCATCTAAACCAAGAGAATCCGCGTCTTCACCGTTTTTAAACAGTAGCGGTAATATTCCCATACCAATTAAGTTGCTTCTATGAATTCTCTCAAAATTTTTAACAATAACTGCTTGAACTCCTTGCAATTTTGGTCCTTTTGCACCCCAATCTCTTGAAGATCCCTGACCGTATTGATTACCTCCCAAAATAATTAATGGTACTCCTTCTTTCTTATATTTTTCTGCGGCATCCCAAACAGGTATAATTTCATTTGAGGGGAAATGTTTAGTATAACCTCCTTCACGACCAGCAAGTTTATTTCTAAGTCTAACATTTGCAAAAGTTCCTCTTTGCATAATTTCATGGTTACCTCTTCTTGCTCCATATGTATTAAAACCATCTTTATCGATACCCTTTGAAATCAGGTATTTTCCAGCAGGTGAATCTTTGGCAATAGAACCAGCAGGTGAGATATGATCTGTTGAAACTTTATCTCCTGCATTAATTAAGACTCTAGCTCCTTTAATATCATCAGTCTTAAGTTGGTGTGGTATGTAATCATCAAAATATGGTGGTTTTTGTACATAACTGGAATCTTGATCCCATGGGTAGAGAGTAGAGCCTTCTGCACTGATATCTGACCATCTTTTTTCACCCACTAAAATTTTACCATATTCTTGTTTATATAATTCAGGGGAAACTGATTTACTTATTGCATCTTGAATTTCATGTGATGAAGGCCAAATATCTTTTAAATATACCGGATTACCATCATTATCATTACCAAGGGGATCTTCTTTTAAATTGATTTTTGTTGTTCCTGCAATTGCATACGCTACAACTAGCATTGGTGAAGCTAGGAAATTTGCCCTTGTTAATGCGTGAACTCTACCACCAAAATTTCTATTTCCACTGAGAACAGATGTTACAAGTAAATCTTTTTCAATAATCTCACTTGTTACAATCTCATCTAAAGGACCACTATTGCCTATACAAGTTGTACACCCATATCCAACAGTATGGAATTTTAATGCTTCCAAATATTCCAGTAATCCCAATTCTTTTAGATAACCTGTAACTACTTTTGAACCTGGTGCTAAACTTGTTTTAACATATGGTTTAACACCTAATCCTTTCTCCACTGCATTTTTTGCTAGAAGACCTGCTCCAATTATTACTGAAGGATTTGATGTATTTGTACAACTGGTAATTGCTGCAATAACTACATCCCCATCTGTTAATGAAATTGAATTTCCATTTT
>Ga0224506_10002597_pt1 | contig 12216 bp, 12 predicted proteins | sample SF_Jan12_sed_USG_2_FD_169108 | JGI IMG/M metagenome (GOLD analysis project Ga0224506, IMG submission 169108) | Sediment microbial communities from San Francisco Bay, California, United States - SF_Jan12_sed_USGS_8_1 | ecosystem: Environmental > Aquatic > Marine > Sediment | place: USA...
ACCGGGTCTCGGCTCGGGTGGGCTGGATAACCGAGGGGAGAGGGGATCGTGATGAGGAATACTTCAGCGAAGCGTCACTGGACGTGGGCGAGTCGGAGTTCGGTACGCCTTCCGATTTTGATTTCACCCTGCCGATTCCCGCCGACGCACCGTCCTCGTACGACGGCAAGATCCTCCGGGTGATCTGGGTCGTGGAGGTCCGTTTGTACTTGTCGTGGGCGAAGGACGTCAAGAATACGGCGCGATTCCGGGTCGATGCCTGACCGATATGCCGTCAGCGTACGAGCGAGCCGGACTGACCAGGAACCCGTTTGTTGCAGACGGCCCGGACCTGATGCGCGCGATCGATCGCGGTATTGAACTCCCACCGGCTGATTTCGTTCAGGTGGCCGGGGAGCGGGGAGCCGGTAAGACCACGCTCTTGAAGCAGTGGCAGCAAATGCACGGCGGAACCTATCACTACGTCGAGCAGGGGCGGGCACGGTGGCGCCCGGTCCCGCTTCGATCTCCGATCGTCTTTTGGGACGAGGCCGACCGTTTGCCAAGGGTGGTAGTCCAGCGCGCCTTGCGAGCCGCCCAGCTTCGCTCGATCCGGGTGGTAGCCGGAACCCACCGCAATCTGGCGAGCGCTGCCGGGGCTGCCCGTATGACGACGGCCGTGGTGCGGCTTGATCGGCTCGACCGTGAACAACTTGCGGCATGGGTTCAACGGAAGATTGACGCCGTCTCCGCCGATCCCCTGCGAGTTGGTGTCGTTCTGGGAGTGCCGCCCATCGACGAAGTCCTGGCCGAATCCGGAGCTTCCTGGCGGGTAGCCGGGGATCGTTTGCACGGTTGGGTAGCGCGCTGCGTGGAGGCCGGCGACTTGCCGTGTGGCGGCTAGCCGGGTTTTCGGGAAACCTTCCCGTTGCGGACCGTGATGCCCTCCGCCCGGAGCAACCGGGCGTGTTCTCGCTCATGACCGGGAACCAGGCGGCCCGAAGCGTTTACGACTCGCCACCATGGCAAACTCTCAGACCCTCTGAGGATATTGCCGACGGCTCGAGCGGCGCCGGGATAGCCCGCCTCGTTGGCGACTTCGCCATACGTTACGACGTCGCCTGGTTGAAGTGCTGTGAGAACTGCCCGAACGGCGGCCTCGAAGTCGCCGGTCTCGGCTGGCATCGACTCAAACCGTGCCGAACAGGCGATCTCCCATGTCCCCGAGACCCGGACGGATGTAGTACCGGTAGTCGAGATCGCGATCGACCGATGCGACAACGATGTCTACATCAGGGTGCTCTTCTTGGAGTCGCTCGACGCCGGCGGGGGAGGCAATAACGCAGATGGCGGTGATGTCCTCGCCACCTCGATCCTTGATTCGGGCGATGGCGTACGCCAGCGAACCTCCGGTTGCCAGCATCGGCTCGAGGACCAGCACCTTTTTTCCGGTCATGTCCGGGAGCTTGATGTAATACTCCTCCGGCTTGATGGTGACTTCGTCACGGGCCACGCCGACATATCCGACGGAAACGTTGGGGAGCAGGGCAAGAACGGCGTCGATCATCCCGAGGCCGGAGCGTAAAACCGGGACGGCCACAATGCCTTGTGAGATCCGTTTGCCGGTGGTTCCCTCCAGCGGTGTTTCTACCTCGATTTCGTCCTCGAGCAGGCCCCTGGCGGCCTCATGGACGAGGGACAGTGCCACGCGCCGTCCTGCCGATCGAAACGTCTCCGAGTTCGAGTGACGCGAGCGCAAGATCGAGAGATAGTGGTTCGTGATGGGGTTGTCGACGACGGTAAGGCTCATGGTGCCCGATAGTAATGGCCTGATCCGGCCCGGTGCGCTGCCGACCGGAGTTTCATCCGGTATTGCGCAGCCCCGCAGCGATGCCGTTGACCGTGAGGAGCAATGCGCGCCTTAAGAGGGGGTTTTCGCCGTCATCGGATCGGGACCGGGCCAGCAGGGTCACCTGGAGATAGTTGATCGGGTCGAGGTACCGATCTCGAACTGACAGCGTGCGGGCGAGTGTCGGTGCGTCGGCAAGGAGATCGTGTTGGGTGACGTCGGCAAGTTCAGCCAGAGTGAGTTCGTATTCGGCCCGTATGACGGCCAGCAAACCCTTCGCCTCGTCATCGACCAGGAGGTCGACGTATCGCTCGGCGATCGTCAGGTCGGTCTTGGCGAGGGTCATCTCGACGTTGGACAGGAACGTTGAAAAAAACGACCATTCGGCGTACATCGACGTTAGCGCTTCGCGGTGTCCGGCCTGCCGGGCCGCCCGTAAACCGCTTCCTACCCCAAACCATCCCGGAATGATTTGACGCGTTTGGGTCCATCCGAATACCCACGGAATAGCTCGCAGCCCGTCCAGCCCGCTGGCCTCGCGGCGCCGGGCCGGTCGTGACCCGATGTTGAGATCGCCGAGCTCATCGACCGGAGTCGAAAAGAGGAAGTAGTCGACGAGTGATTCGGAATCGACAAGTTCACGGTAGGTGCCGAATGCCGCATCGGACACGACGGTCATGACCTCGTCCCAGCTGTCCAACACTTCTTGGGATCTCCGGGGGCTTTTGTGCAGCGTGGAGGCTTCCAGCACGGCGGCGAGTGTCAGTTCAAGGTTTTTGCGGGCCAGCTTGGGTAGACCGTACTTATCGGAGATGACCTCACCCTGTTCGGTGAGCTTCACGGGCCCGTCGATCGTCCCGAAGGGCTGTGCCAGGATGGCGGCATGGGTGGGTCCGCCACCCCGGCCAACCGTTCCCCCCCGACCGTGGAACAGCCTGAGCCGGACCCCGTGGCTCGCCGCCACGTTGCGGAGGTCTCGCTGGGCCTTATAGATCTCCCATTGGGACGTGGTGATGCCGCCGTGTTTGTTCGAATCCGAATATCCGAGCATGACCTCCTGGACGTCCTGATGTCGGGCAACGATCGAGCGGTAGGACGGGTCGCTCAACATGTCGTCGAGTATCTGCCCGGCAATTCGCAGCTCGTCAATCGTCTCAAGTAGCGGGACGAACCCGACTCTTGCCACCCCGCTGTGAATGTCCACGAGCCCCGCCTCACGTGCCAGAACGACGGCTGCAAAGACATCACCAGCGTTGCGGGTCATTGAAATGATGTATGAGTCGATCACATCGTCGCCAAACCGGTCCTGGGCCTCGCGAATCGTACGAAGTGTCTCCATGGTCGTTTCGGTTTCGTCGGTCAGGAGGGTTGTAGGCGACGACAATGGACGCCTGGCGAGCAGCTCGTTTGCGAGGAACGCCGGTCGCTCGCCGACCCCGACGCCGGTGTAGTCAACGTCAAGACGTTCGTAGAGAACCTTCAGGAGCTCGTGATGGCGCAAAGAGTGTTCGCGAATGTCCATCGTCGCCAGGCGGAATCCGAACGCCGCCACGGTGCGAATCAGCCTGAGCAGCGACCCATCGGCGATCAAGGCCCCATTATGGTCGAGCAGTGAGCGTCGCATGGTGGAGAGGTCGTCCAGCAACTCGATGACTGATCCGTAGGCGGTTCCGGGCCGATGATGAGTTCCTTCAGAAAAGCCATCGCGCGTGTTGCGGAGCTTTTCGTGGATGTAGGCACATTTGAGACGGTAGGGCTCGGTGGCGTTCATGGCTCCGAAACGTTCGTGAACCTTCGGTAGGCGAGTCCGATCAAGCGTGAGTGAAGCCACCAGTTCGTCGGAGATACCGTGGACGGCGAGCGACGATGAGAGTTCGGCCGACAAGGTCTCGATCGCTTTGATGAGGTTGCGCAGTCCGTGCTCGTGCTGGATCTCCAGCACGGACATCGTTACTTCCGGGGTGACATATGGGTTCCCATCGCGGTCACCTCCGACCCAGGTTCCGAACCGGATTGGCGTTGCATATGAATCGAGCTCCGTACCCAGTCGACGGGTTTGGACGTCATACTCCTCAAGCAGGCCTGGCATGACGTCGGTGAACAGCTGGTCAAAGTAAAAAATGATTGACCGGGCTTCATCGATCGGCTCCGGTCGATCGAGACGCAGCTCATCGGTCTGCCAGATAAGCTCGATCAGCTCAGCAGTCCGCCGGTCGATCCGCCGCTGATCGGACTCGGTGGCACGGGGATCGAGGCGCATCTCCAGGAGGCCGGCGATGTCGTTGAGTTTTGTCAAGATCGAACGACGGGCGACTTCCGTCGGGTGAGCAGTGAAGACCGGGCTCAGTTGGATACGCGAAACGATGTCACGGAGTTCGTCTGGCGCCATACCAGCGCTCAGAACCCGGTCGATCGTCGACTCCAACCATTCGCGATCTTCACCCGTTCGAGCGGCGAGTTCATCGACCCGGTGGGTTTGTTCAGCAACGTTGGCGAGGTAGAAGTAGGTCGTGAAGGCTCGAACGAGACGGATCGTCGTGTCGAGATCCTGGCTTTCCAGCAGATCTTCCAGCTGGCGCCCGACCCCGTGTGATGCGTCCTCACGCTGCTGCCTGGTGAGCGTCCTGACTTCTTCGACAAGTTCGAGCAGTTCGGGCCCGTGCTGGCGGGTCAGCGTTTCGCCGAGTTGTGCCCCGAGTCGACGGATGTCAGCTCTCAGCAGGATGTCGTCGGTTTCGTCAATCACCGCGGTGATCGTAGCGGTCGGTCGACCGGAACCAACCTCTGCGAGTTTCACGCAGTAATGGCCCGCCGATACACTGCTTGGTTCATATGTTCGATTCACTGTCAGATCGTTTTTCCGGGATCTTCTCCGGTTTGCGGGGGAAAGGGCGCCTTTCCGAAGCCGATATCGACAAGGCACTTCGTGAGGTACGGCTGGCGTTGCTGGAAGCCGACGTCAACGTCTCCGTCACCAAGAACCTGTTGGCTCGTATCAAAGAGCGGGCTCTCGGAGCGGACGTTCACGCCAGCCTGACGCCCGGGCAGCAAATCATCAAGATCGTCCACGAAGAGCTGATCACGACGCTCGGGTCCACCGAAGTTGGTCTGAAGTTCACCGGTAAACAGCCTTTCACGATCCTTATGGTGGGGCTGCAGGGGTCGGGTAAGACGACGACCAGCGGCAAACTTGCAACCTACATACGCTCCCAGGGCAAAAACCCGATGCTGGTCGCGGCCGACCTCGCCCGCCCCGCGGCGATCGATCAGTTGGAGACGCTCGGAGCGAGTATCGGGGTGCGCGTCTACTCGGAGCGGAAATCGAAACCGGGCAAGGTCGTCAGGGCGGCCATGAAGGAAGCTTCGAGAGCGGGCCACGACGTCGTTATCATCGATACCGCCGGTCGCCTGGCGGTCGACAAGGCCCTGATGGACGAACTCGCCGACGTTCGCAAGATCGCCGACCCGGACGAAGTGTTACTCGTCGTCGATGCAATGACCGGCCAGGATGCCGTAAACGTAGCCCAAGGTTTTCTCGAGTACACCGACCTCACCGGAATCGTTCTGTCGAAGCTCGACGGTGATTCTCGTGGCGGGGCAGCCATATCGGTGCGAGAAGTTACCGGACGCCCGATCAAGTTTGCCGCGGTTGGCGAAACGATGAAGGACTTTGAGGTTTTTTATCCCGAGCGGATGGCGTCGCGCATTCTCGGGATGGGTGATGTGCTTACCCTCATTGAAAAAGCTGAAGAGGCATGGGATGTCGCCGAGGCCGAACAGATGGCCGAGAAGATGCGCAAGGCCGAGTTCGACCTTGAAGACTTCCTCACTCAGTTTCAGCAGATACGGCGGATGGGGCCACTGCAGGGATTGCTTGCTATGCTTCCAGGCGCCAACGAGGCCTTACGAGATGTCGAAGTTTCCGACAAGGACTTGGGTCGCGTCGAGGCGATCATCAGATCGATGACGCCCGAAGAACGGCACAGCCCTCGGTTGATCGACGGAAGTCGTAAACGGAGGATTGCGCGGGGCTCGGGAACGAGTCCCCAACAAGTGAACGCACTGTTGAAACAGTTCGGCGAAACGCAAAAGATGATGAAAATGCTGGCCGCGGGCAAGAGTGTCCCAGGACTGCCTGGCATGCCAGGCATGCGGCCGCAGCGAAAGAACAAGAGCAGGAAGAGGTGAGCAGATGGCGGTCAAGATCCGCCTGATGCGGTTGGGCAAAAAGAAGCAGCCCGTATATCGAGTCGTCGTAGCAGATGGCCGTCAACCGCGCGATGGAAGCTATATCGATGCTATTGGACGTTACGACCCACGTCAGGAGCCGTCGCTTGTCGAAATCGACAACGACAAGGCGGTCACGTGGCTAAACGACGGTGCCCAGCCAACCGAGGCAGCTCGCAAGCTGCTGGAGATTTCCGGCGCGTGGTCGCAATTCAAGATCTCCCGTGGTGAGATCCACACGATCGCAGCCAAACCAACCCCGAAGCAGGAAACACCCGCCCCGGAGCAGGAAGAGTCGGCTCCGGTCGTTGCTGACGAACCCGCGGCCGAATCCGACGAGGAAGAGTAACCATGCCTAAAGGTGACATCGTTGAGAGCGTCGTCTCGTACATCGTCAAGGCCATCGTTGATGACCCGGATGCCGTCGAAGTGACAGTGATCGAAGAAGGACCCGACGAGGTAACCGCCGAAGTGCGAGCTGCCAAGTCCGACATGGGTCGCGTAATCGGGCGCCGAGGACGAGTCGCCAAAGCGATTCGTACCATCGCCCAGGCGGCGGCGGACGAAGAAGGTTTGACGACCGGCGTGGAATTCCTCGACTGAATCAGCCTCGGGCTCTTGAATAACTCAATAACCATCGGCCATATCGCCAGAGCCCACGGGCTCAAGGGTGATGTGGCCGTTGTGTTTTATTCGGACCACCCCGAGCAGTTCACATCTGGTTTCCAATTGAGCGGCACCGGAGGCGAACTCACCATTGAGCGAGTGCGTTCTGGGGCGGGTGTGGCGATTGTGAAGTTTGTCGGTGTCAATGATCGCGATGGCGCAGAACTCCTAAAAGGGGTACAACTGACGATGGAGAAGTCCGACCTTCGGACCCTGGACGAGGGCGAATACTGGCCGTCGCAACTGCAGGGTCTTGAGGTCCTGGACCCGTCAGGAACGAAGCGGGGCGTCGTGCTCGATGTCATTACCGGAGGCGCTCAGGATCGGCTGGCGATCCAGGTTCCAACCGGCCGCGTCGAGGTTCCGTTTGTAGATGCGCTTGTCCCGACGGTTGACATCAAAGGTGGGTTCGTGGTCATCGAGGACGTCCCTGGCCTACTGGAAACCGACGACTAACTGGCGAGCAGCTAGTGGCCGTGCTTGTTGAGCACCGTGAGGAGACCGGTGATGCCACCGTAGAAGCCGCCACCCACGATGGCGACCCAGAGGGCCGTGACCAGCGCCGGGACGAGTTCGACGTCCCCGATGAAATAGATCATTACGAAAAAGACCGCGAACGTGACAGGAGTTCCAATCACGAACCCGACTCTGAGCGCTTTGCTGAGGCTGGCCGATTCGGCACTGTCGGCGGCGTCTCTGGCTGCTTGATCAATGTTTGCGTCAGTCACCCGCCCGATATTAGGCATATCCGGACGCCGGAGGAGTGCAGCATCGGTTGTCTACTAGCGTGATCTCCGTGCATCCTCAGCCAGATCCCGATCTTGCCGTCGCCTACCTTGACGGCACACAGTCCGCCGAGCCACTGTTCGTCGAGGCGCGCCGATTACGCGATCACGGCAAGGGTCGAGTTGTCACCTATTCGCCAAAAGTGTTCATACCGCTGACGACGATGTGTCGTGACCAGTGCACGTACTGCACGTTTGTGAAGCCTCCGGGGAACGGTGGGGTGTACCTCACTCCCGACGACGTCATGGCCATCGCCCTGGCCGGTGATCGACACGGCTGTACTGAAGCTCTTTTTACGTTGGGTGATGCTCCCGAGACCAAATATCCCGCAGCCCGCGAGTTCCTCTCGTCAGTCGGTTGTGCGACCACGATGGACTATGTCGTGGCGATGACCGAACGGGTCCACCAAGAAACGGGTTTGTTCCCACACGCCAATCCCGGGGTGATGTCGGAGGAAGCCATCACGAGGCTGCGTCCGTCAAACCCGTCTGTCGGGCTCATGCTCGAGAACATCTCCCCACGCTTGACGGAGCCGGGTATGCCTCATTTCAACTGCCCCGACAAGATTCCGGGCGTTCGGGTGGAGACCATCGAAGCTGCCGGACGGCAGCGAGTGCCATTCACCACGGGGATCCTGGTTGGTATCGGGGAAAACAATCAGGAGATCGTCGACTCGATCTTCGCGCTGGCCACGCTTCAAGAGCGCTGGGGCCACATCCAGGAAGTCATCATTCAGAACTTCCGGGCCAAAGCTGACACCCGTCTGCGCTTCGGTGCCGAACCCATCCCCAGTTGGTTTGCCAGAGTTGTTGCGCTTGCCAGGTGGATCATGGGGCCCACGATGAACGTGCAAGTACCCCCGAACCTGACCGAGCGCTATGAAACATATCTGGACGCCGGAATCAACGACTGGGGTGGTGTGTCGCCACTCACTATCGACTGGGTCAATCCTGAGGCCCCCTGGCCGCACCTCGCTGACCTGGCCGGACGGACCCGGGCAGCCGGCTTCGAGCTCCGTCCCCGTCTTCCGGTCTACCCCGAGTACCTGTCGCAAGACTGGTTGGACGCCGGTGTTCTGGACAAGGCCCGATCCGCGTCAACCACCGATGGATATGGGCGTGCGCCAAATGTTGCGAGCAGCGGCTAACGTTTTTGCGATGTCCACGACTTTTCTGAGGGTTCGGCCCACAAACACGGTCCACACGTTGACCGCGTCAACCCGGGCGCGAGAAGGAACGACCGCGTTGGAAATCGACCAACTCGATGCGGCCCGGCGGTCCGCCTGCCTGGCGGGTGGTTTGCTGCCGATCGAGACCGCCGTTACCGACGGTCGACCAGCAGCCTGGGTGGTCGGGCCAGGCGATGCATTGCGACTGGCCAAACTCGGCACACCCGGATGGCGCATCACCGTCAGAGCCGATGGCGATCGAGACCTGATCCTCGATGCCCTGGCTCGCAGCCAGGCGTCGTATCTGCGAGTTGGCCGCTCAGAGGTCCCCGAATTCGTGGATCTTGCCAGGTTGCCGGGTTTGAGTGCCAAGATTTCGGTATTTGTCGACTCCGTAGACGACGCGCTCGTCGCCATCGCGGCTGGCGCTGGTGACCTTTTGTTGCGCGATTGGTCAAATAGCCAGATCGGCGAACTGCGAGCGGTCGTCGGCGATCTTCGCGAACGAACCGCGCTACCGGGCGGGATTACGGTCGACCAGGCGAGAGCGACATTCGATGACGAACTTTTCACCGCGTGGCTCAACCTGATCGACGCCGACGGATGGGCTCGTCCACGCTACGAGTGGGCGCCCGGCAAGGATTTGCCTCCTCCGGTGCCCCGTGATCGGATTTCGGCACAATGGCCCGACGACGCATGGACGAGTGGTCGCGCTCCGATCGGACTTGACGGTGCCGGCGAACTGGCGCCGATTCTCCAAAGGTCGCTGGACGGGGTGCCGCCCAGCACGGCCGAAGTTGCATCTCTCTTCCGGGCTCGAGGCGACCAGGTCGACGCCGTGGCCTATGTGGCAGATCAACTACGCGAGCAAACGAATGGCTCGCGGGTCAGCTATGTGGTCAATCGCAATATCAACTACACGAATATGTGTTACTTCAAGTGCGGATTCTGTGCCTTCTCGAAAGGACCGAAGAGCCTCAACCTGCGCGGAGATCCCTATCTCATGGGGGTTGATGAAATCGTGGGTTGGACCCGGGAAGCTTGGGATCGGGGAGCGACCGAGGTGACGTTGCAGGGGGGCATCCACCCCGAATTCACCGGAGACTTCTACTCCGGGGTGGTCCGGGCCATCAAAGCCGAGCTCCCGGACATGCACATCCACGGTTTCACCCCGCTTGAAGTATGGCAAGGCGCCGAGACGCTGGGCATTTCCGTAAAGGAGTTTCTCAGAGACCTCAAGGAAGCGGGCCTGGGCACGCTCCCTGGAACGGCGGCGGAGATTCTTGACGATTCGGTACGCGAGCACCTCTGTCCCGACAAGATCCGTACTTCACAGTGGTCTGACGTGATGATCACGGCCCACGAGCTGGGCTTGCGGGCCACCGCCACGGTCATGTTTGGCCACATCGACGACGCAACTTCCTGGGCGAACCATTACGAAGTAGTCCGTCAGATTCAGCGAAGGACAGGAGGATTCACGGAGTTCGTACCGCTGTCCTTCGTGCATATGGGGGCGCCGATCTGGCTGCGGGGCCGTTCGCGCCCTGGCCCGACGTGGGACGAAGTCGTGCTCATCCATGCCATCGCCCGTATCGCTTTTGATGGGCTCATCGAGAACATTCAGGCGTCGTGGGTGAAGCTCGGGATCGAGGGAGCGCAGCGGCTGCTGGCGGCCGGATGCAACGATGTGGGCGGCACTCTCATGGGTGAGATCATTACTCGATCGGCTGGGGCGGCTCATGGGACCGAAATCACGCCAGAAGAGCTCCGGCAGGCCATCACCGAGGTCGGTCGGGTCCCTGCCCTCCGCAACACCGTCTACGACGTCCTACAAACCACGTTCTAACCTTCCCCCTCGGAAACGTTCCGGCCGACTAACTTGGTCGGATGGGCAGTTTCAGCGCATCAATCTCAGACGATACGGCCGAATGGATCAGTCGGCAGCGCCTGTTCTTTGTCGCGACCGCCCCGCTCGGTGGTTCGGGCCACGTAAACGTGTCGCCGAAGGGCCTCGACACGTTCAGCATCATCGGCCCGAATCAGGTCGCCTATCTCGACCTGACCGGATCTGGCGCAGAAACAATCGCTCACCTTCGAGAAAATGGGCGGACGACGTTGATGTTCTGCGCGTTTGAAGGTAATCCCGACATTGTTCGTCTGTACGGTCGCGGCCGAGTGATCTTTCCCGACGATGACGCATTCGCCGGACTGGTCGTTCGGTTCGAGTTTCAGCCGGGTATCCGCTCGGTCATCCTGGTAGACGTTGAGAAGGTCGGGACGTCGTGCGGGTACGGTGTGCCGCTGATGGACTTCGTCGAAGATCGAGATCGGCTCGCCCGCTGGGCGCTTGCCAAAGGTGAAGACGCCATGCCGTCGTACTGGGCGTCCAAGAACTCGGTGAGCCTTGACGGACTTCCTGCTGTCGGTGACTGATGATCTCGCTTGAGACAACCCTCCGGCGGATCATCGTCGGATACCGGGCCATCGCCATGCTTTGGATGCTGTCCTTGGCGCTTGTCTCGCTCGCCTCAGACGAAGCCGAGCGTCCTGTGGTAACGGTTACTGCCGTTGGTCTGGTGGCCGTATGGACATCGCTCACCTTATGGATCTCGTTTCGTCGCCCCAACGTCTTTCGAAGCTGGGCGTTTCTGGCGCTCGATATCGTCGTCAGTTCGCTCATTCTCGTTTCGCCCAATCTGGCCGGCTCACCGAATTTCGTCGGCGGATACCCCTTGTCTTCGGTGTTGATTGGTGTGCTCGGCAAAGGGCTGTTGGGGGCGTCGGCTCCGGTTGTGGTACTCGTGAGCCTGGTGTTGATTCAGATCGGGATTGGAGATCGTGTCGGTGACCCGACTGTGCTGAGCTCGAACGTTCTCATCTATCCGTTCATGGCTGCACCAGTCACGTGGGCAGTTGGAGCTTTGCGGCGTTCCGATCGCCTGCGGGCAGCGGCTGAAGCGAACCTCGAAGCTGAGCGGGGGGAACGAATCCGTGCCGAAGAACGAAGCGAGATGGCCGCCCACCTTCATGATTCAGTGCTGCAGACCCTGGCGTTGATCCAGCGAAGTAGCACGGACGCCGACGAGGTTGTGGCGCTTGCCCGTCGACAGGAGCGTGACCTCCGTTCATGGTTGTACGGCTCACGAACGGAGGTCGAGTCATTCGAATCAGCGATGGTTTCAACCGGATCCGAGATCGAAGAGTCCTACAAGGTTCCCATCGAGTTGGTGGTTGTCAGCGATGCTCCTCTGAGCGACGGCCTGCGCGCCATGATCGCCGCCGCTCGCGAAGCCATGATCAATGCCGCCAAACACTCGGGCGCTCCCGAGATATCCGTGTACGCCGAGGTGACTGGTGATCGGGCCATGGTGTTCGTGCGTGATCGAGGAACCGGATTCGACCCCGACACCATCCCGGCAGACCGAAGAGGCCTCTCAGAATCGATTCAGGGGCGTATGGTTCGCCACGGTGGGTCTGCGGTGATTGACGCGAAACCCGGCATCGGCACCGAAGTCCGGCTTACGATGCAGCTATGAGCGAA
>Ga0224506_10002598_pt1 | contig 12212 bp, 10 predicted proteins | sample SF_Jan12_sed_USG_2_FD_169108 | JGI IMG/M metagenome (GOLD analysis project Ga0224506, IMG submission 169108) | Sediment microbial communities from San Francisco Bay, California, United States - SF_Jan12_sed_USGS_8_1 | ecosystem: Environmental > Aquatic > Marine > Sediment | place: USA...
CATCGCACAGACAACTTTTACTGGTCCGGGAAATTGTTGTGCACACTCTTGTTGTATTTTTGCCGCAAGTTGTTGTGACTGGAAAAGTAGGGGCGAGCCCTGTTCAGTCCAGATCGAGGCATAGGCCCTGGCAACCTTGCCGGGACGAAAACGCAGGATGATGCCATGTAAAATCAGTAACCAGATGAGACGCGGTATCTCCACGACTCTTGGGTCAGAGAGAAATTCTGCAAGATAACGACGTACCGCTGAAGGCGTAGGTGCATCCGGTGTACCCAGATTGGTAATCAGGATACCCGTGCAGGCAGGTTGATCATGGCTGAAGCTGTCGTTCTTTTTAAAATTCGTCATGGGGGCTAATATTAATTATGTATGCGGCGTTTTACCAATGATTTAGGCTTATCTTGTCATTTTCAGGGAAATCGAGTTGGCAGTGAAAAATAAATATCAGTTAAGCAATCCCCGCTTTTGTGAACACGATGTTCCCTGCTTGATGCTGGATAAAATTTTTGACCCAGATAAATCTATCGAAACTACGCAACAAACAGAGGATGAGCTGGATCAGGGCAAGGCGCTCCGTTGTGCCTATTGCCAGACGATTGTAACGTATCCTGCCAATGCGATATCGCAATTGGGTCAGCATATACACAGCTTTACGAATCCCGGCGGTTATGAATTTACTATTGGATGTTTTCGTCAGGCCTATTGTCAGGCCATCGGCACACCCAGTCAGGAATGGACCTGGTTTCCATCGTACTACTGGCAATATGCCTTATGTCATCACTGTCAGGAACATCTGGGTTGGTATTATCAATCTGGTGAAGCCACCTCAGGATTTTATGGTTTGATCCTGAATCGACTCATATCGGGTACAGATCACTAAACAACTGTGAAGTGATTACGGCATGGCTGTGATAATACTCACAGAACTCTCGATCAGTTTCATGCGTGTATAACAGTTCAATGCTGTCTGCGGTATGCTCATCGCTCACTCTAATAACATCTACACTTCGAATGGAGAACAACGATGAAAATAAAATATGGATTACTTTCCCTTATCCTTGTTTTTAGCTTGCCTGTCTCTGCCAATGAACAGATATCAGAAGAACAAACCAATCAACAAACCGAACAACAAGGTAGTACAGAAAACTTGCAGGAAGCGAGTGGGCTTTCAAGTGGTACTGTCTATCGGGCAGCATTTACCAGTCAGGTGCAGGATCGCGAGCCGACCAATGATTTAGAAAAGATGGCTAATGATCAAAGCCAGTTGTATTTTTTTACTGAGCTGCGTGATATGTCTGGCCAAACGGCTAAGCATCGCTGGGAGTATGATGGCAAGATCATGGCTGAAGTCAAATTTAAAGTTAATGGCCCACGCTGGCGAGTCTGGTCAAGCAAGAGTTTTGTCCCCGGCTGGACGGGTGACTGGAAAGTCTCGGTCATTAATGATGCGGGTGATGTAATTAAGGAAAAAAACTTTACTTATGAAATGGCAGCAGCAGAACAGACAGAAACGACTACATCTGAAGAGACGGCAACTATGCCAGAAATGAAAAACCAGTAAGTTTAATATTTTATTAATGCCTAAAGCCCCCTTCATGGGGGCTTTTTATTTTATGCGAGTGTTATACACTAGAATTATTCTGTTTAGAGAAAACTTTTATTATGTTAAAGCTAGAGAAATTATTAGCTGCATGGAATAAAGCAGATTTTGATTCTGTCGCGAAAGAAGAATTACAAAAATTAGACGCAGTTTCCTTACCGTTGCAACAGGGCTTAGCACAAAGCAGTTATGTGGCTGATGATCCAGTGTCTGTGATCATTATGTCCAGTTCTGAACAGCAGAATGTTATAAAGATTAAAGCGGGTCTGTTTTATTCTGGCATTATTGCCGGTTGTAGTTGTTCGGATGATCCAACACCGTTAGATAAAGTTAACGAGTATTGTGAGGTGTTTATCTTAATTGATAAGACAAGTGGAGAAGCCTCCATATCAATGAGCTAAAACTATCTGATCCTGATATTGATAGACCAGATAGTTCAATCTGCCTTACCCGGTACGGTTATCGTTCCAGCTTCTTGTATTTAATACGTGTAGGTTGATCCGCTTCATCACCCAGACGGCGTTTACGATCCGCTTCGTATTCTGCATAGTTGCCTTCAAACCATTCGGCATGACTATCACCTTCAAACGCGAGTATATGCGTGGCGATACGATCGAGGAACCAGCGATCATGTGAAATCACAACAACACAGCCGGGAAACTCGAGGATGGCCTCTTCCAGTGCGCGTAGGGTTTCAATATCGATATCATTGGTGGGTTCATCGAGGAGTAGAACATTGCCGCCACTCTTGAGTAACTTCGCCAGATGGACACGATTGCGTTCACCACCGGATAAGTTGCCGACTCGTTTTTGTTGATCGCCACCACGGAAGTTGAAGCGACCGACATAGGCGCGTGAATTAATTTCAAAATCACTGACGGTCATAATGTCATGACCGTCAGAAATTTCTTCCCACACGGTCTTTTTGGCATCAAGCGCATCACGGCTTTGATCGACATAGGCCAGTTGTACAGTTTCACCAATACGCAGTTCGCCACTATCGGGTTGTTCCTGTCCCATCAGCATGCGGAACAGGGTGGTTTTACCGGCACCGTTTGGACCGATGATGCCAACAATGCCGCCGCGTGGCAGATTAAAGCTGAGGTCATCCACCAGTAGTTTGTCGCCAAAACCTTTCTTTATATGATTGGCTTCAACAACCAGTTCACCAAGGCGTGGACCGGGAGGAATAAACAGCTCATTGGTTTCGTTACGTTTCTGATGTTCTTTTGTTGCTAGTTCTTCAAAGCGTTGTAAACGGGCCTTGCTCTTGGCCTGACGACCTTTTGGATTTGAACGCACCCATTCCAATTCCTGTTTCATGGCCTTGACGCGAGAGGCCTCGCCTTTTTGCTCCATCTCCAGACGTTTTTCCTTTTGCTCCAGCCAGGAGGAATAATTGCCTTCCCAGGGGATGCCTTCGCCACGATCCAGTTCCAGAATCCAGCCGGCGACATTGTCGAGGAAATAACGATCATGGGTGACCGCCACCACGGTGCCAGAATAATCATGCAGAAAGCGTTCTAACCAGGCGACGGATTCGGCATCGAGGTGGTTGGTGGGCTCATCAAGCAGCAACATGTCGGGTTTGGATAACAATAATTTGCATAGAGCCACGCGACGGCGCTCACCACCAGACAGTTTAGTGACATCCGCATCCCATGGGGGCAGACGTAATGCATCCGCTGCAATCTCCAGGGTACGTTCCAGATTATGGCCATCGGTGGCCTGGATAATGTTCTCCAGCTCAGCCTGTTCTTTGGCGAGGGCATCGAAATCGGCATCGGGCTCGGCATAGGCGGCATAGACCTCATCTAAGCGGGTCAGGGCACGTTTAACTTCTCCCAGCCCCTCTTCGACGTTACCACGCACGTCCTTATCCGGGTCCAGTTGGGGCTCCTGAGGCAGATAACCGACGTTAATACCGGGCTGTGGCCGGGCCTCGCCATCAATCTCGGTATCGACTCCGGCCATGATCCGTAGCAGGCTGGATTTACCCGCACCGTTCAGGCCTAAAACACCAATTTTTGCGCCCGGGAAAAAGGATAAAGAGATATCTTTGAGGATATATCGTTTCGGTGGCACGACCTTGCTCACCTGATTCATTGTGTAAATATATTGCGCCATATTGTTATTTTGTCTTGTTGGAAAACCGTGGCCAGATTGTACTTGGGATAGGCCTTCAGAAACAAATTAGCCTGAAAAAATACAGAGATTGGATTTGAAGACGATATATATATGAGGGATCTAGACTGCTGAAGGATTAAAACATTATAAACAGTAGGTGATAAGCTGTCTCAAGATATTGAGTGTGTAAGTGATGAGTAAACGATTCCAACCCAGTATTTTACGCCGACTTTTTCTCTCCTTCATGGGGTTTGGTCTGGCTATGGGGATTATTTTCCCCTTCTATGCCCAGTTTTTTGTCGAGTGGAAACCAGGGATGTATCTCTGGTTTGCTATAGGCTGCCTGGTGGCTGGAGGATCAATCGGTCTGGCAAATTATACTCTGGTCAAAGTAATTCTAATTTCGAAGCTAAAACAGATGTCCTTACTTACTGCGGCGGTGGGTAACAAGGATCTATCGCAAAGTTGCGAGATCGTAAGTCACGATGTGTTTGGCGAAATCTCAAACGATTTTAATCGTATGCTCGCTAATCTGAGAGAAATTGTTACCGAGCTGGATAATCATGCCGATGAGTTGAGCGTTTCCTTTATGGGGCTGAATGCCATTTCACATGGCTCAGATGAAGGGGTGCAAAAACAACGTGAACAGCTTGAACAGATTGCCTCTGCAATGAATCAGATGGTGGCTTCAGCCAGTGAAGTTTTAAAGTATGCCAGTGAGGCTCTGTCGGCAAGTGAATCGGCGGATGAACAGGGTAATGAAGCCAAGGTGGTCACGGTTGAATCCATGGGCTCTGTTGATAGCCTGGCAACTAAGGTGAAAGACATCACCGAGGTTATACGCGAACTGAAAGGTGAGACAGATAATATTAGTCAGATGCTGACAGTTATTAATGATATTGCTGAGCAGACGAACCTGCTGGCGCTTAATGCCGCGATTGAAGCAGCGCGTGCCGGTGAACAGGGCCGAGGTTTTGCCGTTGTCGCCGATGAAGTACGTAACCTGGCAACACGGACACAGGAATCCACTAAGGAAGTGGCGGAAATCATAACAAGGCTACAGGAAGGTTCTGAGCGAGCGGTAACGGCGATGGAAGAAGGCCATAACCAGGCTGGCGAAGGTGTTGAATTTACTGAACGTACGGCAGAAGCCCTTGCCGAAATTTCTGGCGCTCTCAGTGTGATTGTCACCATGAACACCCAAATTGCCAATGCAGCAAAAGAGCAAAGTACAGTCGCTGAATCAATCAATGCGAATATCCACTCAGTGAATCTATCAGCTGAAAATACTTCACAAAGCACGCGAGAAGTTAGTAAGGCCTGTGACCGTGTTTCCAAGTTATCAATCCGCCTGAAGGGAATTGTGGGCGATTTCAAAACCTGATTTTTGACGTTACCAAAATTTGCAAAATTATCGGGATCTCTGCTCTAAGCTTACCAACATAAGCTTGAATTCTTATAAAAAGCACCTATATTAGAGTTTTCTAATATTCTAGTATCTTCATCATTGGAGTGAGATATGTGCTGTGCGCGTCAACTTTTGTCTAAATGGTTCATTTTTGGCCTATTTGTTGTTTTTAACCAGCCACTTCTTGCTGAGCAATTACAGACTGTTCGAGTAAATTCGGTAGCCGTAGCTGATGAGCGGTCAATTGATGGCCTGATCGAAGCGGTACACCAGGCCACTATTTCGGCCCAGACTTCAGGCCGCATTATCAGGATTCATGTCGATGTGGATGACTATGTGGCTAAGGGCGATCTGCTGCTTGAGTTTAGTGGTAAGGGACAAAGGGCTGCTTACAATGCGGCTAAGGCCAACCTCAAACAGGCCGAGGCTGAGCACAAACGAATCAAAAATATCTACGCGCAGAAGCTGGTAGCCAAAGCCGTACTGGATCGGGCCGAGTCGGCTTATAAGTCAGCCAGGGCACGATTTGAGCAGGCTGAGGAAGCCCTGGAATATACCCGGGTTCGCGCACCTTATAGCGGTATCGTGGTCAAGCGCTATGTCGAGCTGGGTGAGAACGCCAATGTCGGCCAACGTTTAATGAGTGGGCTGTCGCTGGAATCCCTGCGGGCAAAGGTGCAGATTCCGCAGGACATGATCCATGGCGTGCGTAAATTTAAAAAAGCATTTCTCGTAACTCGTGATGGACAGCGAGTTGAGTCTGAATCAATACGCATTAGCCCTTATGCCGACCCAGAAAGTCATAGCTTTGCCGCGCAGGTGAATCTGCCCAAAGGGGACTACGGTGTCTATCCCGGCATGTATGCCAAAGTGATTTTTGTCATGGGTGAACAGCAGTCCCTGAAGATCCCCGTTGTCAGTGTCGTGCACCGCAGTGAAGTCACCGCCGTCTATGTTGTGAACGATAAGCAGCAGATAAGTTTTCGCCAGATACGTCCTGGCAAGCGGGATGGTCAGGGGCAGATAGAAGTTCTGGCTGGGCTGGAGCCGGGTGAAATGGTTACCACCGAACCGCTTCATGCGGGTATGTTACTGAAAGAACAACAGGGTAATCAGTAATGAGTGCGCCACTGGGCATATCCGGGCGTATTGCTCGTGCCTTTCTGACCTCGGAGATCACGCCGCTGCTGGCGCTGGTTGGTTTTCTGCTGGGCCTGTTCGCAGTGATGATTACCCCACGTGAAGAAGAACCGCAGATCAATGTCACCTTCGCCAATGTTTTTATTGCCTTCCCCGGTGCTTCAGCCAAAGAGGTTGAAGAGCTGGTAAGCACACCGGCCGAACAAATCCTGTCCGAGCTGGAAGGACTGAAACATGTTTACTCTGTATCACGACCCGGTATGTCGATACTCACTGTGCAGTTCAAGGTGGGTGAGGATCGTACTCAGGCCATTGTGCGTTTATATAATGCAATATATTCCAAGGGTGACTGGTTACCGCCGGGGCTGGGCGTATTAAAACCCATCATCAAACCGAAAGGGATTGATGATGTACCCATTGTTGGACTGACCCTGTGGACAGAAGATAAACACAAAGGGGCCTATGAGTTACAACAGGTCGCCCATGCGATTGAGGTGGAGCTAAAACGCGTTAAAGGCACACGTGATATTTACACCCTGGGTGGCCCAGAGCAGGTTGTACATGTCCTGCTTGATGCCGATGCGATGCGCAGTTATAAGTTGTCACTACAGGATTTACGTTTTGCCTTGCAGCAAAGCAATGCGACCCAACCATCCGGTAATTTTGTTTCCAATAATAAAGAGATCGAAGTACAGGCGGGACAGTTTCTGGCGTCGCCAGAAGAGGTCGGTGATCTGATTGTCGCCGTGCATAAAGGTCAGCCCGTTTATTTACGTGATGTAGCTAAAATACATCGAGGTCCTGATCAGCCTGAAGCGTATTCCTGGTTTGGTACAGGGCCTGCGGCAGAACAGAAAAATCTTTCAATCAAAGGTGAGTTTCCTTCGGTCACTATCGCGATTGCCAAACAGCCGGGTAGTAATGCAGTCGATATCGCCAGTCAGATCATAGAGCGTGTTGAGCAGTTAAAAGGTATCGTTATCCCTGAAGGGATCAATGTCACCATTACACGCAATTATGGTGAAACTGCAGATGCTAAGGCGAAACAACTCATCGGCAAACTGATCTTTGCCACAAGCTTCGTGGTCTTGCTGGTTATGTTTGCTCTGGGAAGAAGAGAGGCCTTTATCGTTGGTGTCGCTGTTGTCATCACACTGGCTATGACGTTGTTTGCCTCCTGGGCCTGGGGTTTTACCTTAAATCGTGTTTCTCTGTTTGCCTTGATCTTTTCTATCGGCATTCTGGTCGATGATGCCATCGTGGTGGTCGAGAACATTCATCGTCATATGCAAATGGGTAACAAGACTTTACTCGAATCTATCCCCATCGCGGTGGATGAAGTGGGTGGGCCAACCATTCTGGCCACCTTTACGGTTATTGCAGCGCTATTACCTATGGCCTTTGTCAGCGGTTTGATGGGGCCTTATATGAGCCCGATTCCGATCAATGCCAGTATCGGTATGCTGATCTCTCTGGCCGTAGCATTTATTGTCACGCCGTGGCTGGCAAATAAAGTGCTGGATCAACATCATACTGAAGATACTGCTAAACCCTTGCCTGCCTGGTTAGTGAACCCTTACCAGCAGAAACTTCGTCCTTTGTTGGGAGGCTTTGCCGAGCGGGTCGAATCCATGCTGGCGAGCAGCAAACAGGCCTTATCCGGTGAAGAAGGTTTGTTACCATTATTTACCAAAGTGGTGGGTCCTTTCCTTGCTGGCGAAGAGGGCAGAAAGCGCCGTAAAAAATTAATGCTGGCGGTACTTGGGCTAATTGTATTTTCTGTTGGTCTGGCCGTGGTCAAACTGGTGGTATTAAAAATGCTGCCCTTTGATAACAAGTCAGAGTTCCAGGTAATCCTTGATATGCCCGAAGGCTCGTCACTGGAACAGACCACGCGTGTGCTGGGTGAACTGGGACGTTATCTATCGACAGTACCCGAAGTGACGGACTATCAGGTTTACTCTGGCGGTGCCGCACCGATCAATTTTAATGGTCTGGTGCGTCAGTATTACCTGCGACAGGGATCTAATGTCGGCGATATTCAGGTTAATCTTTTGGATAAGAGTCAGCGTGATCGTAAGAGTCATGAGATCGCACTGAGTGTGCGTGAACCTTTGCAACAGATCGGTAAACGCTTTAACGCAAATGTGAAAGTTGTGGAAGTCCCGCCGGGTCCACCCGTCATGTCCCCCCTTGTTGCCGAAGTGTATGGCCCGAATTATGCCGGGCAGCTTGAGGTGGCAAAAAAGATTCGTAGTGTATTTGAATCGACAGATGACATTGTGGACGTGGATGACAGCCTGGATGTGGCTGCTGAGAAAATTATCCTGCGTGTTGATCAACAAAAAGCAGCCCTGCTCGGCGTGTCGCCACAGGCGGTAGTGAGTGCCGTCTCGACAGTTTTAAGTGGTGAAGATGTGAGTTATCTGCACCCGGGAAATTTGAAATATCCCATGCCAATTCGACTAGAGTATCCTGTTGCCGATAAAGCAAGGTTAACCGATGTCCTGAAACTACAATTACGTAATCAAAAAGGGCAGTTGGTACCATTGGGCGATATCGTCAAACAGATTGATACGCGCCGAGAGCAGGCGATATATCATAAAGATATGTTGCCAGTCGTCTTTGTGACGGGTGACATGGCGGGCGATCTCGACAGTCCGCTGTATGGCATGTTCGATATTTTGGGTTCGCTGGGTGATACCACGGTTGCCTATGGTCGCTCTGTTAATCAGTTCCTGATATCACAACCCGACAACCCTTATGAATATGGTCTCAAGTGGGATGGTGAGTGGCAGGTGACTTATGAAACTTTCCGCGACATGGGTATTGCATACGGTGTTGGTCTGATCATGATCTATCTGTTAGTGGTGGCTCAGTTCCGCTCCTATCTGATTCCTCTGGTGATCATGGCACCTATCCCTTTGACGATTATCGGTGTCATGCCGGGTCATGCGCTGTTCGGTGCTCAGTTTACTGCCACATCGATGATCGGCATGATTGCTCTGGCCGGAATTATCGTTCGTAACTCGATTCTGCTGGTGGACTTTATTAATCAGCAACTGGCTGAAGGAATGAGTTTTGAAGATGCGGTGATTCGTTCCGGTGCTGTGCGCGCCAAGCCGATCATTTTAACCGGTCTTGCCGCCATGCTGGGCGCCCTGTTTATTCTGGATGATCCCATCTTTAACGGTCTGGCGCTGGCCCTTATATTCGGTATTCTGGTCTCCACGATGCTGACTCTGGTGGTGATCCCGGTGCTGTATTATGCCGTGATGAAGAACCGTATTGCTTTGCCGGGCTAATATACTGGTGTTTCCATGGGTCCTCACGTACAATCGCGCCTCCGAAGTTCAGGATCGAGCTGCCATTTTTTGTAGCAAATTTCTGCGATCTATTCCCGTTTGTATCAATAGTTGGTAATATCTATCCCCTAGTTTCGTAAATGCACGCATAGAAACAAATTATCATTACGCACAGACATAAATAATATGGCCGATCGTCGATTACAGGTATTTCACACCGTTGCTCGTTTGCTGAGTTTTACCAAGGCAGCTGAGGAACTTCATATGACTCAACCCGCGGTCACCTTCCAGGTGCGTCAGCTGGAAGAGCAGTTCAATACGCGTTTATTTGATCGAACACATAATCGCATTAGCCTTACGGATGCCGGCGATCGAGTCTATAAATGTGCCGAACGCATTTTTGAGCTTTATACCGAGATGGATAATTCGGTACGAGAACTCACCGGCGATATTAGTGGTGTTCTAATCCTTGGTGCGAGTACGACCATTGCAGAATATATGTTGCCTGCGCTGTTGGGCGATTTTAAGGTCAAGCACCCCGAGGTGACGATTAGACTCAAAGTGGCGAATACCGATGGTATTGTCTCCATGGTTGAAAACAACACGATTGATTTAGGTGTGGTCGAAGCACCCGTCAATAACAAAAATCTGGTGGTGGAAAAATGCCGCATGGATCAGCTGGTTGTAATTGTGCCGCCAGGCCATGTGCTTGCCAATGAGTCATCTGTCTCGCTTGAACACTTAATTCAGCATCCATTTATCTGTCGTGAAGAAGGTTCAGGTACGCGCGAAGTCATGATTGAACACATGAATGATGAAGGACTGAATACCAACGACCTGAATGTCGCCATGGAGCTCGGAAGCCTTGAAGCGATCAAGGGCGCTGTTGAGGCAGGGATGGGGGTTTCAATTCTCTCCAAAGCCACTATTGCGAAAGAACTTAAGCTGGGGTCTCTGGTGGCTATTCAACTTGATCCACCCATCAATCGTCCATTTTCCTTTGTCCATCAGAAACAGAAATTCCGGGTTCGCGCGATGGAAGAGTTACTGAGTTTTGCTCGTCAGTATTGCGAAGACCATAAAAATGATGATGCCCTTCGCTAGGGGATACACGTAGGCTTCTGCTCTTGAATAAAAAGGAAAAGCAGTTGCTTCAGCATTTTCGATCTCTTTCGCAGGAATCAGCAGAAACCCTTCTCAGTTTTGCTGATTTTTTGTCATCGCGAGAACAGCAAGAGCCTGTCAATAATCTTGAAATCAAACAGATTGAACGCCCGCAGGAAGAAACGGTCATAAACGCAATCAGGCGGTTGAGTGAGACATTTCCAATGCTGGAAAAAGATAGATTATTTCATGAAACCTCAGGCCTAATGAATCAGCATATGTTACAGGGACGAGCAGCAAAAGATGTGATCGATGAACTTGAACAGCTATTTCGTCAGCACTATGATAACTTAAATAACAATATGGATTGATTATGCTGCAAGCGCTCTCAAACTGGTATAACCGCTATTTTTCTGATCCACATGCCGTGCTATTAGCATTGTTGTTGATTTTTGGTTTTACCATAGTTCTAACCATGGGAAATATGCTGGCACCTGCATTGGCGGCCATTGTGATTGCCTATCTGCTTGAAGATATTGTTCAATACATCAAGAATCGTTTTCAGCTTCGTCGGATTATTCCGGTCATCATTGTCTTCAATCTGTTTCTGGCTTTTTTCCTGTTTATCATTTTCGGCATGGTGCCATTAATTATTAAACAGTTGAAAGAGTTGGTTCGAGAACTGCCTAATTATATTGCGCAGGGTAAAGAGTCGCTGCTGCAGTTACCGCAAAAATATGACTTTATTTCACTCCAGCAGGTTGAACAGTACACCCAATCAATTGATAAGGAAATTGCAACTATGGGACAGCAGTTACTTTCTGCGTCTCTGTCCTCTATTCCGAATGCGATCACAGTAATTATTTATTTGATTCTGGTGCCACTGCTAGTGTTTTTCTTCCTTAAAGATAAATGGGTGATCCTCAGCTGGTTCTCACATTTTCTGCCGCCTGAGCGCCGCATGGCTTCACAGGTTTGGGAAGAAATGGATCAGCAGCTAGGCAATTATGTGCGGGGTAAGTTCTGGGAAATCGTAATCGTTGCTGCAGTGTGCGTAATTGTGTTTGGCCTGATGGGTTTGAAGTATGCCATTTTGCTTTCAGTTCTTGTTGGTCTGTCAGTACTGGTTCCGTATATAGGTGCTGCAGTCGTGACGTTTCCTGTCATTTTTATCGCTTATGTTCAGTGGGGATGGAATACTGAATTTTTCTATTTAACAGTGGCGTTTGCGATTATTCAGATTCTGGACGGTAATGTGCTGGTGCCATTATTATTTTCTGAAGTTGTTAATCTTCATCCCGTTGCGATTATTGTCAGTATTCTGGTGTTTGGAGGGTTGTGGGGCTTCTGGGGCGTCTTTTTTGCGATTCCACTGGCAACGCTTGTCAGTGCGACATTACGCGCATTTTCGCATTTACCTGAAGAAGTAAAAGCGGCTCAGGAACAAAGTCAGTAATTATAAAATCCGCAACTATAAAATTTCGGAAGCGTAATCGGCCAGACGTGAACGTTCACCGCGGGTTAA
>Ga0224506_10002600_pt1 | contig 12207 bp, 10 predicted proteins | sample SF_Jan12_sed_USG_2_FD_169108 | JGI IMG/M metagenome (GOLD analysis project Ga0224506, IMG submission 169108) | Sediment microbial communities from San Francisco Bay, California, United States - SF_Jan12_sed_USGS_8_1 | ecosystem: Environmental > Aquatic > Marine > Sediment | place: USA...
ATAGGCACCCGCACAAAGCCCGATGCCTTCGTCTTCCTTGTTCGAGGGGATGTGGTAGATGTCACTACTGGCCTCGATTTTATCGATAACGCCGCCTAGTTGTTTGCAGGGTACTGTGGTTACAAAATTGATATCGTTATTGACAAAGTCGGCAACGATACGGTCTTCTATTGTCATCTTATTTTCCCAGATTAAAAGTTTCGCCAGGGTAATACTTTTCCAGCCTGATATCGCCTGTGCGGGCGTGCCCTTCCATGCCCTCGCTCCGAGAGATTCTAGCACAGGCGGCCGCGACCTCACGTGTGGCTTGCTGACTTTGACGCTGATAAGTGACAACCTTGATGAATTTGGAGGCGCTTAAGCCGCCGGTATAACGACCTGCGCCCTTGGTTGGCAGGATATGGTTGGTGCCGGAACACTTGTCACCGAATGCGACCGTGGCTTCTTCACCGACAAACAGCGAGCCATAGTTTTTGAGACGGGCGAGCCACCATTCCAGGTCTTCGGCCTGAACTTCGAGATGCTCTCCCGCGTATTGATCGCTGATGCTAGCGACTTCTTCGCGAGTATCGCAAAGCACGACTTCGCCGTAATCTTTCCAGGCGGCTGCCGCGGCATTGCGCTGCACTTCGGGCAGGGATGCTATGTAACCGGGTACCTTGTCTATGACCGCGTTGGCCAGCTCACGTGAATCGGTGAATAACCAGGCAGGCGAGTCCGGGCCATGCTCGGCCTGACCAACCAGATCGCAGGCGACGATTTCAGGGTCGGCGCTGGCATCGGCAATGATGGCGATCTCGGTCGGGCCTGCAAACAGGTCGATACCGACGCGGCCAAATAGCAGACGTTTGGCTTCTGCGACAAAGCGATTACCCGGGCCAACTAAGATATCGGCAGGTTTACCGGTAAATAGACCGTAGGCCATGGCTGCAATACCCTGGACGCCGCCCATGGCGAGAATGGTATCAGCACCGGCCAGGTCCATCGCGTAAAGAATGGCGGGGTGAACACCTTCTTCACCATGCGGTACCGAGCAGGCGATGACGTTTTCGACACCGGCAACTTTAGCCGTTGCGACGCTCATGATGGCAGAGGCAATATGGGCATAACGACCACCTGGCACATAACAGCCCGCTGTGGTCATAGGAATCAGTTTTTGACCGGCATACAATCCCGGGCTGAGTTCGACTTCGAATTCCTGCATGCTGTCGCGCTGGTGCTTTGCGAACGCGCTGACACGATCATAGGCGAATCGAATGTCATCTTTTTCCTGCTGCGATACCTTCGATATAGCTGCATCGATTTTCTCGCGAGTCACTATCGGGCTGCCCTGATCCCAGCCATCAAGCTGCCTGGCATATTCCAACGCTTTTTCTTCGCCGCCGGCCTCAATTTCACTGAGCATCTTTACTACGATATCTCGTGTGTTGTCCTCACCGGTTGACGATGTCTTGTCGGCCTTTTTGATGTATTCGATAGTCATGTATATTCCTCTATAATGTAAGCGCTTACATTTATAGTAAAATGGTTTATACTGGACTGTCAACCGATTAGTATTTCTGAGGCGATAAATCTTTATGCCAGAAAGATATTCCGATACCGAAATTAAACCCCGGTCGCGCAGACAACGAAAATCCAGTGATAGAGGTGCTTCGTTGAACGATGTCGCAAGGCAGGCAAAGGTCTCGACGGCGACTGTTTCGAGAGTTTTAAATAACCCGGAAAAGGTCGCTGAAAAGAGCAGGCTAATGGTGCAGGCTGCGATTGATCAGCTTGGCTATATTCCTGATGGCGTAGCTCGGGCGCTGGCTTCCAATCACACGGGAGCGATTGGTGCAGTCGTACCGACGCTGGATAACGCTATCTTCGCGGCGGGTGTACAGGGGTTCCAGAGCAGGCTCAAAAAACTCGGCTATACAGTGATCCTGGCCAGTCATGAATATGATCTGGAAGAAGAATTTAATGAAGTGAAGACTTTATTACGCCAGGGCATCGATGCTTTGCTACTGGTTGGGTCGATACATGACCCTCGCTTGCCGAAATTGCTGGAGGAAAAAAAGACTGCCTACGTTAATTGTTGGTCGTACAAGCCGAATTCGTCCCAGCCCTATATCGGATTCGATAATAAAAATGCGGCAAAGGTGCTGACAGATTACCTGCTGGATCTGGGGCATAGAGACATAGCCGTAATCGTAGGCCGTACCCGAAACAACGACCGGGCAATGGACCGCCTGCGTGGCATTCGGCAAGCTATAGAGGAAAGAAATCTGGAACTACCACAGCACAGAATCCTCGAGCGCTCTTATACGGTTAAGCAGGGCCGGGAAGCGATGCGGGTATTACTGCAGAATTCGACACCACCGACAGCGGTTATGTGCGGTAACGATATCCTGGCTTTGGGCGCGCTGGCGGAATGTCAGTCGGTCGGTATACGGGTGCCCGAAGAACTGTCAATCACAGGGTTTGACGATCTCGATATTAGCGCACAGATTATTCCGCCGTTGACCACGATTCATGTACCATTAGCTGAAATGGGGGAACTGGCGGCGAATTTTCTGGTATCGCAAATTAATAATGAATCCACCTTGCTACATACAGAAATGAAGACGGAGTTGATGGTCAGGGGTACGACCGCCAAGCCTCGTAGCAGTTTTACAGTCGGGAAATTATGATGAATGATAATAATATACGAGTCGCTATCCTTGATGACTACCAACAGGTAGCGATGGAAATGGCCGACTGGTCTGTATTACCTGACAGGGTAGAAGTTGTAGTTTTTCCACGATACCTGTCAACCCAGCAGGCTGTCCTCGAAGCGTTGCAAAGCTTTGATGTGGTTTGCATCATGCGGGAGCGAACAGCTTTTGGTCGTGATTTGTTTGAGCGGCTCCCTAATCTGAAATTACTCATTACCAGTGGTATGGTAAACGCGTCAATCGATTTACAGGCAGCCAGCGATTGCGGAGTGACTGTCTGTGGCACGAGTTCTCCGGGGCATGCGGCTTCGGAACTTGCCTGGGGATTACTCATGGCACTCAGCCGACAGATAGTCTGCGAAGATCAATCGATTCGTAAGGGTTTGTGGCAAACAACAATGGGTCGAGACCTGAGGGGGCAGACTCTCGGTATTTTAGGCCTGGGTCGCCATGGATCTAATCTGGCTCGTTATGGTAATGCCTTTGGTATGCGAGTGATCGCCTGGAGTGAAAACCTCAGCGAAGAAAAATGCAGGGAGCAGAATGTAACTCTGGTAACAAAAGACAGTCTGCTGTCCGAGTCGGACATAATTAGTATTCATCTGAAAATGGGTAAGCGTTACCGTGGCCTGATCGATGGCGGGGCTCTCGCCATGATGAAACCAACGGCGTATTTAATTAATACTTCGCGTGGCCCAATTATTAACGAAGCCGATTTGATTAACGCGATGCAACAAGGGCAGATAGCGGGCGTTGGCCTTGATGTCTATGACCAGGAACCTCTGCCTGTAGATCATCCGTTACGTTCACTACCGGACTCTGTTCTTACATCGCATGTCGGTTATGTGACTGAACAAACCTACCGGATATTTTATAGTGAAATGGTCGACGCGATTCGAGCCTGGCTTGCCGGGGAACCAGTAAAGGTGCTCAATTGATCTTTTAGACAAAATTAAAGTCGAAAACTCTATGAAAAAGTAGGGATTAGTTAATTGTTTTAGTAGCGGTCATTTGGGGATTGAGGCTGGGTGTGGGGTAATGACTGTTCTCTGCTATTAGCATTTGTAAGATCAATGGCTCAAACGGGCCGGTTCCAAAGATTCACAAAAAACCACAAATATCCGCTAGTTCATCAGCAGCAATTAAAAAATAGTTTTCGACTTAAATTCCTCAGAATAATCAACCCGCGCATTCAAACACCCGTCCTTACCGATCAGAAATAGCCACTTCAAATAAAAGTAATCACAATCATCCGAATGGCGAGAATTGTTAATAACCACTTTAAGGCTGGGCGAAATATTGATTCAGGTATTTTGTAGCGAATATGAGTGCCGGTAAACGCACCGGCAATCACCCCGGCAGACATAGCCAGAACTATTTCCCAGTAGCTCATAAACGCGAAACCAAGAACCCCAAAAAGGATGACTTTTATTAAGTGACTAAAGGTCATCATAGATGCTGCGGTAACTACCAGGGCATCGCGTTGCAAACCCCTGGCTAACAGTGATGCATGGCCTAAAGGTCCAGTAGCCCCGACGATCATGCCTAGCCCGGTCTGCAACAAGCCTATTGTAAAAAACTCACTACGTGGTGCCTTTTTGAGCTTTAAGCCGGGTCCCCACACTATGAAAAGGATATAGCCTGCGATAAGTAACGGCGTGTATTCGAGGTTTATGTTCAGAGTGATTCCAGCCGCAACAATGCCGCCGACGACTGAACCAGAAATAAATGCCACGGCATATCGCCAATGTATGTGGTTCCAGCCAAATACTGCTCGACTCGAATTGGCAAAAAGCTGAACGAGGCCGTGGACGGGAATGATGGCGGAAGCGGGTAATAAGCCCGGCATTATAGCGATTAAGATCATGCCGCCACCGATGCCCGTGATGGCTGTGAGAATAGACGTCGTAAAGGCAGCCAGAATCAGCAGCAGGTCATTCATTCAATAGTTTCAGCGAGAAAAGTAGACCTGGCCGGATAATTTTCAGGCGGCAGCAGGAGAGAGGCAAGTCCACCGACAGAGTTGACTGTCGGCTTTCTTGTGTTAACTAGTTATATCCAAGGATGACGGTGTGTTCGAGCCCTTCGTCATCGTTGGATTGTTGATCTGGTTGATTTTGGTGTTTGCTAAGGTGGTAGGCCTGTCCGGCATCGGAGCTTTCTTCGGACTCGGGCCAGGGTGCTGATATCAGCGATTCAAAACTTGGGTGTTGCATCATAGCCTCCATATTTGGATAAGTATGCTATAAATACTGGTTGCGAGTATATTAGCCGACTTGAATGATAAACTACTTTCATAACAGATAGTAACTCATTGATAGATAAGGGCAAGTGGAAATTGTTTACAAAATGGGATCGGCAACAGGATAACAGGATTTAGCCACGGCTAAGGAAAGATAAGCCAATTAATAGGAGAGGTCAGTTTGGATTTTTCACGAGACATGAGCAGCAGCATAGAAACCCAGGTTCAGGTCGACAAGGTAGAACTGCTATATGCTTCGACCAATACCGCTTTTGTCGCCATTCTGGTTGCCACAGTAACACTTTATTATTTATTTTCCCCGATTCTGGACAGTCAGCTGCTTTTGTGGTGGTCGGTATATATGATCAGTATTGGTCTGGCCCGAATCGTTATATGGTTAATATTTAACCGTGCTGAAGGCCGTAAAGCAGACCTGATCTGGTATCGCATTTATATAGCCTCAGCTTTTCTAACGGGGCTGGGTTGGGGACTGGCGGCATTATTGTTTATGCCTGATCTGGATGTGTACTCGCAAATGATACTCACACTGGTTATTGTTGCTTACATGGCTGGTGCAATGACGACACAATTCCCTAGCCAGCTTAGCTTCGCGGCTATTTTTTACCCGGGGATTCTACCGCTGCTATATCGGCTATTAGAGCAGGGAGAAAGCAGGGTTTTTGCACTGGGAATAATGTCGACGGTGTTCTTTGCTTTTATCATATTGTCGGCACGAAGATTACGCCGAATGATGACAACGGCACTCGAATTTCGATATCAGAATCAGGCGCTAATGGAGAATCTTCGGGTTGAGAAGGAAGGTTCTGACCACTTAAACGAATCGCTGGCGCACGAAATTAAAATACATCACCAGACGCATGAAAAAATGCTAGATGCGGTGAAGAAAAGTGAGGATGCGAATCAGGCTAAAAGTCAGTTTCTGGCTAACATGAGTCACGAGATACGCACGCCTATCAGTGCGATTATGGGCATGGCGCATCTGGTTATGCAGGATCCATTGAGTGAGCAGCAAGCCGGCTACATTAACAATCTCAATATTTCTGCCCAATCGCTGCTTACTACTATTAACGATATCCTCGACTTATCTAAAATTGAAGCCAATAAACTTGATCTGGAGAATATCAATTTTTCGTTGCAGGATGCTATCGACAGCGTAACCAATGTTATCAGGTTAAAGGCTGACGAAAAAAGCCTCACTCTAGAGGTTCAGATTTCAGATGATGTGCCTCGAAATCTAATGGGTGATCCTTCGAGGTTAGGGCAGATATTGATGAATCTTGGCAGTAATGCGATTAAGTTTACCGAGCAGGGTCATGTCAGAATCCTGGTCGACCTGGTAGCCAGCGAGGCTGATCGGGTTGAGGTTTCATTTGAAGTATCGGATACCGGCATCGGTATTGCCCAGGCGCAGCTGGAAAAATTATTTCAACCTTTTATTCAGGCCGATAGTTCAACCACGCGAAAATTCGGTGGTACTGGCCTGGGCCTGGTGATTTCCAGGAATTTAATCGAAATGATGGGTGGAAAAATTAGCGTTTCCAGTCAACCCGGTCAGGGTAGCAGTTTCAAGTTTAGTCTTATTTTCATACTGGCTGAGAATATTGATACTATGAGCGCCATGGGGTCCAAAGTAATACTTGAAGAAGAATATAAGTCAGCCGTAGATCGGCTAACAGGACTTCGTGCCTTGCTGGTTGAAGACAATGTCATGAATCAGCAGGTGGCGAAAACATTGCTGACAAGAAACCATGTCGAAGTCGATATCGCAGAAGATGGCCAGCAGGCAGTCGATTTGGTGCAACAGAGCAGCTACGACTTTGTGCTGATGGATTGTCAGATGCCCGTTATGGACGGCTATCAGGCAACTCTGAATATCCGCCAGATAACCGAGCAGGAATATCTGCCAATTATTGCGTTAACCGCCAACGTTATGACTGAGGATGTCAAACGTATGGCCGAAGTCGGCATGGATGATTATATTCCCAAGCCAGTTGACGTTCGTAAAATGTTTATTACGATCGCGAATTGTGTAAGCGAAAAAAAACAGTTAAGCGAATAAGTCCATTTGCCCGCCAGACTCGGTTAAGTCCTGTAGTCTGACACCGATACCCAATAACCTGACAGGTCGATTGCCCCGATTCCAGGCCTCTTCGCATAGAGTGGCTATATCATCCATCTTGAGCTTGCAATGCGACCGCTCTACCGTGGTCTGACTGAAGTTACTGAACTTCATTTTCAGAAAGCAATTCTGCATCTGATAATCTTCATCGAGTTTATCCATACGTTTTTGTAGCGACTCAATTAATTCAGGAAGTTTCGGTAAACAGGCTGCGAGGTCGGGCAGGTCTTCGGCATAGGTATTTTCTACACTAACCGATTTACGTCGCCATTTCGAAACGACCGGACGGTTATCGATGCCATGAGCGAGTTTATGGATGTGCTCACCAAACTGGCCGAACTGTTGCACAAACTGAAAAATGTCGTAGTCGCGAACATCCGCGCAGGTTTTAATGCCGAGCTTTTCGAGCCTGGCGGCGGTTACCTTGCCTACGCCCCAGATATGTTTAACCGGTAATTCTGTCATAAAGTCATCGATCTGATCTGGAGTCACGACGAACTGGCCGTTGGGTTTGTTCCAGTCGCTGGCAATTTTTGCGATGAATTTATTCGGAGCGATGCCGGCCGATACAGTAATGCCGACGCTATCGGCGATTCGCTGGCGTATCTCCCGGGCGATGAATGTCGCACTACCTTTGCACTGCAGGCAATCTGAAACATCCAGAAAAGCCTCATCCAGCGATAGCGGTTCTATCAGCTCGGTATAGTCAGCGAAGATATCGCGCATCTTGCGGGAGGCTTCCCGGTAAACCGACATTCGGCCCGGAATCAGGATTAAATCCGGGCAATGTTTTAAAGCCGTGGCGCTGGCCATTGCCGAGCGCACGCCAAACTTTCGTGCCTCGTAACTTGCGGTCGCGATCACGCCGCGTCTTGCGGCGCTGCCACCTACGGCTATCGGTAAACCCCTTAGCTCCGGGTTATCGCGTATTTCCACCGCTGCATAAAAACAATCGGCATCGATGTGAATTATCTTGCGCTGTACTTGCTTCAAATTGATAGCCGGGTAAGATTCGATAACAAAGAGGAAAAAGGTATATGACCGAAAAAACATTCTATCAAGACAGTTATCAGAAGACACACACTTGTCGTGTCGTAGAGATCGCCGATCAGGCAGTGATACTGGATTCGACAATTTTTTATCCACTGGGCGGTGGACAGCCGGGTGACAGCGGAAAAATGACTGTGAACGGTGTCGATTATCAGATCACAGACACGCGATACGGCGAGGATCGAACTAGCATTGTCCACTTCCTGGGGGGTGATGAGCCGGCTTCGATCAAAGTTGGTGACGAGGTCGAGCTTGAGCTCGACTGGCAGCGGCGCCATCGGCTCATGCGTATGCACACCAGCATGCATTTAATGTGTCATATAATACCTGCCCAGGCGACTGGTGGGTCGGTTGGTGAAACCGAAAGTCGTATCGATTTCGACCTGCAGGGACTGGCAGTTGATAAAGAAGACCTGACTCAGCGAATGAACGAATTAATCGAAAAGGATTTACCGGTAAGCGTCGGCTCAATAACTGAAGAAGAGCTCGATCAAAATCCGGGTCTGGTGCGAACCATGTCAGTACAACCCCCGCGTGGGCAGGGCACAATACGTACGATTAATATCGAAAATACCGACTTTCAGCCCTGCGGTGGTACGCATGTTAAATCCACCGGCGAGATTGGCGAGGTGGTTATTACCAAACTCAAAAATAAGGGTAAGCAGAATAAACGGATTAGTCTGGCGTTGGTGAGTCCTTAACCCGCCGCCTTCAATTTCCGCGCTACCCACTGATGAAAATGATGCGTCGGATTATCCATCACAGGTGAAAATACACCACCTTTGAAGCCCGGTGAGGAGCGCCCTTTCTGCATGCCTTCGACGGCGTCGATATCTTCACCGAATACCACACGCCAGGATGCGAGGGTGGTACTTCTGCTATCGGAGAATGCATCGTCGGTGGCATCATTACCGACATAAAACAGGCGTAAATGTTCGATCGACTTATTACAGGCGACTGGTTCGATAATCATCACGAAGGCATGGTCAGCCTGAATGCCGAGTAATACGTTGGGGTAGAATGAGACATACTCAGCCTGCTCGAGTTTGTCGCTGGGCCATTCGGGAAAATGCGATAAAGCCGTGCCGGCGTCGCTTGAGAGTCGATAGGCATTGCTGCCCTGGCCTGCAAAATTGTCGCCGATCATGATGTGATAATGGTCATCGAGCTTTGAATAGCGATTCAGATCGGGGTGAATCCACGGCAGGTGATAGGCTTCGCAGTAATTTTCTACCGCCAGTTTCCAGTTCGATTGGACTTCAATTTGTAAGCCTTCCCCCTCGATTGGGGTTGTCATATGATCGTATCCGCTATCACCGAGAAAGGTCTGCCAACGCTCGGATAGTGGTTTGATGTACTCGTCAAAGTCGCATGCATCACCCGACAGGTTGATGAAAATGACTCCCATCCAGATGGCTGACCGAACCGGTTTCAGGCCATGGTCGCAGTGATTAAATCCTTTGGCTTTTTGTTCGCCCATACCACCGATATGTGGCGTGCTTTTCAGCTCACCGTTGAGGTTGTATGACCAGGAGTGATAGGGGCAGCGCAGGGCTCCCTGGATAGCGGTTTCTTTATTAACCAGTATCATGCCACGGTGACTGCATACATTGTGGAAAACCTGAATCTGATCTTCTTTGTTACGCAAGATGAGTAGGGGTAAACCCATAAATTCGACGGGTTTGGCATAACCTTTTTTGGGCAGGTCATTAGCAAACCAGAGCCCGGCCCAGCTTTTACCGAGTACCTGGTCGCGTTCATAGTCCATGAATTCGTCACTGGTATAAGCCTGGTTGGGTAGGCCTGAGGCCTTCTCGATTGGTTGCAGGATAGCTTCAAACGAGATGTCTTGAGAGTCAATTGTTGGCATTTGTCTTATCTTCAAAGTAAATACTGGAATGTTTCCAGTTGCTAATACGCTATACCTTGCAATGTATACAGGGGTTTGACAATATTAAAAAACTTCGCTTAACCTTTACATTAAGTAAACCCAGATTATGGCCAGACGATTTTACCAGCTGCCAAGCCTGACTTGCCTCAACACATTTGATGCCTGTGCCCGACATGGTAGCTTTACTGCCGCGGCGAGTGAGCTTGGCGTTACCCTCGGCGCTGTCAGTCGACAAATAAAATTACTGGAAACCGAACTGAAATGTCTACTCTTTAACCGGCTTCACCGTGGTGTCGAATTAACCGGTGAAGGTCTGGAATTATTCCAGGTGTTAAGCCAGAGTTTTCAGCAAATCGGAAAACTCTGTCGGACCCTGAAAAGTCGCTCAAAAGCAGGTGATGTGACCATCGCGGCGACTACCGCGTTCGCTTCGCTCTGGTTAATGCCGAGATTAGGCAACTTCTGGCAATGTTATGAGGATATCAATCTTAACCATTCGATATCAGATAATCCTCTCGACCCGGGATTTGTCGGTGCCGATATTCGCATTCGTTATGGTGATGGTAGCTGGCGTTCGGAAGCGGTGTACAAACTACTGGATGATTTTATTTATCCGGTTTGCTCGCCGGAGTTTTTTGCCAGGTATGCGATAGGGAGTCCGGAAGATTTGCTCAATATGCCGCTGCTACGGCTCGACAGTGTGGACCCCGGCTGGACAGGCTGGGATGCGTGGCTGGCGGAGTGGGACTGTGACCCGACTGAGGCGAATTTCCGTCGCTTCAATAATTATGTGGTGTCATTGCAGGCGGCGGAAGAGAGTCAGGGCGTCGCGTTGGGATGGCATAGTATGGTTGAACCATTGGTTCGTACCGGTCGGCTGGTGAGAATGGGAGCCTGGCAAATGAAGGCGCCGGGTGCCTATTATTTAACCTGGGATGAAAATAAACCTCTCTCAGAAGCAGCTGAGCAGCTACGCAGCTGGTTGGTAGAAATCGCTAGCAAAGATACTACGGTCTAATCAGGCCGCCGCAGACCGGGTATTGCGTTTAGCCAGAACAGTCAGGGCTTTACTGGTTGTCATAATGCTGGTTTTGAACTCGCCGTAGACTTTCTTGTCGATGGCTTCGTCAGATACGCTGCGATCGCAGTAAATTAAACCGATTGGTTTGTTACCGATAAATATCGACATCAGTGCGAAATTATCACAAAGACAGGTTGCCTTAAATATTCCAGGTAAACTTGTTTCGTACTTTCTATAGTTTGTGGCATTCAGGCAAAGCGCCTGGGGTTTCTGCAATAGTGACCTTAACAGGCCTGCGTTAGCCAGCTGAAGCCGTAATTTCAGGAAGGCAGAGTTGCTATCCAGACCTTCCCCTAATCGGGCGGCAAGAGTATTTTTATCGTTGGAAATAATCATTAAAACCACGCGTGAAAACCCAAGTTCCCGATGCAGGTAGCCCATAAGAAGGTTAATAACCTGTTGTTGAGAAGTGTCCGGAGAGCGTAATAATGATTTGACCCGGTCGAGGAAGGGTCTGTATTCGATAGCTTCTGCTTCTGTTTTTTTAATCTCAGGCGGTTTATCGACATTGGGTAACAGGATCAGGCGAGCCGCTGCCGGAAAAACCCTGTTGATGGTTGAATTTTTAGCGGCTCCGAGTGCCGCTGACTGAATGTGTTGCCGGATGTTTTTAGTTGCCAGGTTGAGGAAGCTGGCGCAATTATTTTGCGCTAATAGCATCGACTGATGATACCAGCCTAGTTCGGCCTGTTTTGCCAGTTCGCCGGCCAGATTAATCAGACTGGCCTTGCGAGATTGATTTCTCTGAGTTTCGTAGGACTCGATAAGTAGTTCAGGCAAGGCCCACTGCTGGCTGAGCAGCCTGCCCAGATGTATAAACTCAAAGCCAAAAACCTGACTGGCAAGATCGCCCTGATCAGGCTTTGATTCTAATAGTTGCCGGTATCTTTGATATTCCTCGGCATCGTGCAAGCAGACATACAGCTCACCAATGTTATACAGCAGCATGGCGGTACGAGTATCATCGATTCGTTCGAGTCCCTGTAGCTTTGCATAAAGATTGAGCTGGGCGATCGCATGGTGAGCCTGACTCAATAACTGACGAAAATGGTCTGAAGTCGTCCTATTCGAGCTGATATTTTTCAGACTGGTAAGGCCATGAACAAG
>Ga0224506_10002601_pt1 | contig 12206 bp, 14 predicted proteins | sample SF_Jan12_sed_USG_2_FD_169108 | JGI IMG/M metagenome (GOLD analysis project Ga0224506, IMG submission 169108) | Sediment microbial communities from San Francisco Bay, California, United States - SF_Jan12_sed_USGS_8_1 | ecosystem: Environmental > Aquatic > Marine > Sediment | place: USA...
CTTGTAAATCGGTTTCTCCCACGACAGTCCACATTGTTTTACGGTGTGTGTAAGCATTGGCAATGTTCTCCTTGTAAGCATTGGACCAGCTTTTTTGATTGGGTACGAAAGTTTTGACAGCTTCTGGATTATCAAGGCTCACGTGTTTCACAAGCATCTTCAACCTTTTAGAATAACCTTCGATAGTTTTCTCAGCGTAGCCTCTATTCTTTGATTCCTAAACTGCATTCAAAATCTTGCCAGAGTGTCAGGGTTCACGTCTGGTGGACGGGGCGGGATTTGAACCCGCGGCCTCCACGATGCCAACGTGGCGATCATTCCATGCTGATCTACCCGCCCGATGGTTTTCAAACTAGAATGCAAAAGATTCCATCTATAAGTGTTTTGTTGCCGAATTAAAACAGGATATTTTGACTCTCCCATACAAGTTTTAATTCTCAATACGTACGTTTGTGTCTTCACATGGATACATCTTGAGGATTCGCTACCTTTATTTATAAAGAAGGCATTGAATAACCTGAAGAAAAGGGGAGAAAAGATGTCTAAGAAAGCTCCATCGAAGGACGAAGCCTTGGAAGCCTTAGATTTTATAATAAACGTGTTAAAGGAGCACGAAAAGGACCTAGACCGGCTAATAAGCGAGTTAGGCACGATAACTGAGAGGTTGGGTGACGCCGGCGAATTTGGTGGAAAAATAGAGAAAGTGGAAGACAGACTTACAACACTGCAGGGTGAGATAACAAACCTAATCACGTATCTATCAACTTCACATGAAGCCTTGGCAGTGCCGGCACAAGTGGCGCAAGAAGAAAAGGTTCAAACACCACAAGTTCGAGAAACACGTGGTCCACCAGTGATTCTGCGTTGCAAACGGTGGGAGGACTTCCAAACCGTAGCCTATCAAGCTCAAACGTTATCCTTCTTGTACAAAGAGGCTGAGAAAATCTTCCAGGTGGACGCATTGAAAAACAATCAAATCCTAACCTACAGCGGAGAATTCCCCGAGCAAGTCTCCCTTCTGAAAACATGGCTGTCAAAACAGTTAGACATTCCGGAAAACAAGATCCTGGAAGGAATCCTGGCCATAGGTTAAGGCTCATCTAACGCCTGTGTGTTAGTGTTATTAAGCAACGTTTTTATAGGAGACTGATCTATTAAGTCTTACGATGTGGTATTGGAGGGCTGAGGTTGAAGGCTAAACCACAAACAGCCAAGAATTGTTTTTCCGTTTTCGAAGCCTTCTCCTTTCTCCTCGATGACGGAATGGCTGCGTGGTTAGCCAAAAAACGATGAAAGCCCTCCATCTAAGGCTATAAGGAAAGTGCAGAATTGAGCGAAAACAAAAGACTTCTACAAAAAATCCATGAGGAATTCGTGAAATTCGAAAGAACCATGGAAGAGCTATACCTTTTGAGATGTGTCGCCGAAGACTTAAAAAGCTTCAGAAAAATGATAAAACTGAAAAAAAACGACTAGTTGTATACAACACCAAGTAAAACCCCTAAATAGTTTTCTTGTACGTTCTTGAGCTGACAATAAATGAAAATCCAGACAAAATTTGTAATTCTTAACACTCAACCTAAAAGAAAAGTATAACTTACATGAATCAATACTTCATGTAGCTAAGAATGGTTCAACAGAAACAAAAAATAGAAGCAGGGTGGTTCGATGCTTAAACTGTATAATACCCTCACAAAAAAGAAAGAGATATTCAGACCACTAGAGAAGGGTATTGTAACAATGTACAACTGCGGCTTAACCGTTTACGATTACGCTCATATTGGAAATTTACGTGCATTTATGTTCGCAGACATTTTAAGGAAATATCTAGAATACAAGGGCTTCACTGTCAAACAGGTTATGAATTTTACTGATGTTGGGCACATGTTTGAGGATGTTGACATAGGGGAGGATAAACTTGAGGCTGCAGCGAAAAGAGAAAAGAAAGACCCATGGTCAATAGCTGAGTTTTATATTAAAGTATTCTTGGAAGATTCCCAAAAAATGAATTTTGAAGAACCGATGGTGAGGCCTAGAGCCACAGATCACATTAACGAAATGGTGGAATTAATACAGAAGCTAACAAAGAATGGTTATGCTTACGTTGTGAAGGGTTCCGTCTATTTTGATGTTGCAAAATTCAAGGATTACGGAAAACTATCCGGTAACACAATTGAAAAATTAAAAACGGGAGCGGGTGGAAGAGCGGAGTTTAATCCAGATAAAAGAAGCCAAATTGATTTTGCCCTTTGGATAAACGACCCGAATCACATAATGAATTGGAAATCGCCGTGGTGTGAAAGAGGATATCCAGGTTGGCATATTGAATGTTCAGTAATGGCTATTAAGTATTTAGGAGAGACAATAGACATTCACACTGGTGGGGTGGACAATCTATTTCCTCATCATGAAAATGAAATTGCCCAAAGTGAAGCAGCAACAGGCAAACAGTTTGTCCGATACTGGCTCCATAACGAGCATCTGCTTGTCGAGGGAGGGAGAATGGCTAAGAGTCTTGGCAACTTCTACACATTAGGAGACTTGACAGCTAAAGGTTATGACCCAAATGCCCTACGTTATCTGCTTTTGTCAACTCACTACAGGCAGCAATTGAATTTCACCTTTGAGGGGTTAGAGGCTGCAAAAAATGCTGTGGATCGTCTAATAACATTCATGCATAGGCTGATGGATGCTGATGGAAGAGAATGCGGAGAAAAAGCAAAGGAGTTAATGAGTGAAGTGCAAAGGCGTTTTGAAGAGGCCATGGATGACGACCTAAACATAAGCGTCGCGTTGGCTGCGCTTTTCGACTTCGTCAGAGAAGTGAACAGACTTATGGATGACGACATGCTAAGCGAGGAGGAGGCAGATGAAATCTACGAGCTGATGATGAAGTTTGACAAAGTTCTTGGTCTAATAGGCGAAGTTAGGAAGAAAGAGAAGTTATCCAAAGAGGCGGATGAACTAATCCGAAAGAGAGAGGAAGCCAGAAAAGCCAAAGACTGGAAAGCAGCTGACGAAATTAGGGAAAAGCTAAAAGCAATGGGCATAATCGTTGAAGACACACCCAAAGGTCCAAGATTAAAGATTAAACGGAAAAGTTAAACTTCTAATAAATGGTTCTTCCGTGAAAATTCCATTCATCAGTGGCGTATTTTTCCTTGTGAAGTTTCTTTGCAAGCTCTCCTTCGTAGAGCGTCAATTCACCCTCCACAAGTTTTATGTTTAGGGCTTTCTGAAAACCATCAATCAAGGCATTGTTCACTTCTTCAATTGAAGTGTCTCTTCCTAACTCCTTCTTTATTGAGGTGATTTTACGCTTTCCAACGTTCACGACTTCCATTCGTGTTTTAGCCCATGGGACACGCAGAAAAGTAAACATCTTCTCCAAGTCAACATCAACGAGGAGCGTGCCATGCTGCAAAACAGCTCCTTTCTTGTGGGATTGTGCACTTCCAGAAATTTTTCTGCCGTCAACCATTAAGTTTGGACAAGTTTTCACATCGCCTTTGTCAAAATCAACATTCACACCCAAGATTTTGAAGGCTTCAGCTAATCCAGAATATATTTTTGCATAGACGGCCGTTATGTCTGGGGCTTCTAGGTCTTTTTTGTTGGTGATCACGCTGTGGGTGATTTCGTCTTCAGTGTCATGGTAAACCGTGCCTCCGCCCGTTATCCGCCTGACAACGTTCACACCATGTACTCTGCAGTTATCCAGCTGAACTTCATTTTCAATGGATTGAAATCTTCCAATTGAGACAGTGGACGGATTCCAACGATAAAATCTTATAGTGTTTGGGACGAGGTTTTCGATTCTAGCTCTTAAAATAGCCTCGTCAATAGCCATGTTCATGAACGCGTTGTATGTTTCAAGTTTCAGCAGCCGCCAAACAACCGTGAATATCCCACCTAGCACCATGTATTTTCGTAAAGGTAATTAGGGATTGGACAATCTTGAATGTTGTATGAAAGCGGGTATAACCGTTTCGATTAGTCAAGAGTTGTTTCAGGCGATTTTTGAAGGTGCGAGAAGGCTTTATCCAAGGGAAGCAATTTTGCTTCTTCGTGGCGAAAAGAAGAAGAATTTGATTCAGGTTTCCGAGCTTGTTGTTCCTCCACTCGCAACTTATGGGCGGAGCTTCGCCAACATTCCACTTCACATGTTGCCCATGGATTTCTCCATCGTTGGAACTGTGCATTCCCATCCTTCTGGAAATCTAACACCTTCCACCACTGACTTGAACCATTTTTTCGGAAATATACTCATAATTGTAGGTTTTCCCTTTGCAGATGAAAGAAACGTTGCAGTATACAACCGCAATGGAGAGAAGTTAACATTACAAATAACGAAGGCGTAGGGCTTCTTAAATGGTAAGGGCGGAAGTGCACGCTACAGTTTAAATATTAGAAGTGCGACTAGACGTAGCGAGAGGAAAACAAAACCATGGGTTCGAAATCTCCAAAGGGCGAGTTCGCCGCAAGAAAACTATTGGCAAAGCGAAAGAAATTCCGTTGGAGTGACATATACTATAAACGGCGAATGTTAAGGCTGGATGTGAAGGCAGATCCCCTTAAAGGGGCACCCATGGGCCGCGGCATAGTCCTTGAGAAAGTAGGCGTGGAAAGCAAGCAGCCTAACAGCGCCATAAGGAAATGTGTGAGAACTCAGCTGATAAAAAACGGTAGGCTTATTACAGCTTTTCTGCCCGGAGACGGAGCCTTAAACGTTGTTGACGAGCATGATGAAGTGATAGTTGAAGGTATAGGAGGTTCACGAGGAGGAGCCATGGGCGACATCCCAGGAGTACGCTGGAAGGTCATAATGATTAACGGTGTATCCTTAAAGGAGCTTGTGCTCGGAAGGAAACAGAAACCGATGCGGTGAGAATCTTGAGCAAGAAACAAGAAAAGGAGATAAACCTTTTCGGAAAATGGAGTTTCAAAGACGTCGAAGCAAGGGATTTGGGCTTAAGGAGATATATGCCCCTAAAACCAGTTGCAGTTCCCCACAGCATGGGACGCCACGAACACAAACGCTTCCGCAAAGCAAACGTCAACATTGTTGAAAGACTCATAAACAATACCATGCGTCCAGGGAAAAACGCTGGGAAAAAGGCTAAAGCCATAAACATCGCTAAACACGCCTTCGAGATAATACATTTACGAACCGGCAGAAACCCGATAGAAATCGTTGTTAAGGCTGTGGAAAATTCTGCACCGTGCGAAGACACAACGAGACTAAGCTACGGGGGCATAGTGTATCACTTGTCTGTGGATGTTTCTCCGCAGAGAAGGGTTGACTTGGCTTTAAGGCACCTATGCGAAGGAGCAAGACAAGCATCAATGCACAACCCTCGCTCAATAGCTGAATGCCTAGCAGAAGAACTAATCTTGGCAGCAAACCACGACACGAAAAGCCACGCAGTTTCAAAACGCCACGAAATGGAAAGAATAGCCCGTGCCTCAAGATAGCAGTTATCTCCCGAAAACCTAACTCTAGTTAGGATAAAAAAATTGGTATACCACCAAAGACTGCTATGCACTAAGTTTGGTTTAAACCCTTCACAATTCTTCTGGTCTGGTTCGAATTTATTTAGACGACAAGGAGAGATCTTGATGCAACGCTTTTATGAGGCTATTACTTGAAGCAATTTGTCCATGACCTTCGCCTTTGACTCAACTTCTTGTTTTCTTCTCAATCTGCATTTCCGTGCGCGCTCGATGAGACGCGTCATTTTCATTCCTCTACATCTATCAACATTACAGCGTCTCTTTTGTGTATATGCGACGTTGGACACTGCACAGCAATGGTTTTTCCATCTTCACTTATCCAGACTATTTTGGCTTTCACGCTACGACATTTTGGACAATAGTGATGCTCACCGACTTTATATTTCATTTTTACTCCACATCTGAAGTGGTGCCCCCTCGCGCGCGGGGTCAACTTCATATCTTATTGAAAGAAAAGAGGGGTATCGCTGATTGATGTTCTGTTTTGCAAGTTTTCTATTTTTTTGTAAGTGTTATTTCCATTGTGGAAACCATCCGTGCTCTGTTTTCTCCTTCTCTCGCTGGCATTTCCTCTGTTCCTATAGAGATTTTGCTTATCTTCAAGTCTTTGATGAAGCGGTGTCTTGTTATTTCGGCTGCGTCAACCGCTGTCGTGATCGCTCGTCCTCGGGCTTTCAAGGTTATTTCTTTAGCGTCAGGTGTCGATAGACTTGTGATGATCGCTAGAACATAGCTCATCGGTGGTTTGTTTCCAATGAAAACAATTCCTGATTTTTCCGCCATTTTCCATCACTCCTCTTATTTTTGACTGTAGCGTGCTACGTTGCCGTCTTCTTCTCGTCCTTAAACAACAGAACGCTACTGCCCCATAACACGCAAGCTTCCTTATAAATGCGATGAAACAGCATGAGCTTTTTGAGACCTAGAAAGTGTTAAACTGGCAGATTCCGCTTTCGTTGTCAATTCTTTTTAAGAGCTCGATGAGCTTTCTGCCCTTCTGTTTTAGTTCGCTGTTTGAAAACGTGTTTTTTTACGGGGCAAAGGTCGTCCACTATTACTCCTTCTTCCTCGCTGAAGGAGAATTTAGGCTATTCAAGCCTCTTTATTATGTGGTATCCAAACTTCGTTTTTACAATTGGCGAAATTTGTCCTTTCTGAAGGGCGAAAGCGGCTTTTTCGAATTCCTTCACCATCTTTCCTCTGTTGAAAGTTCCGAGGTCTCCGCCGCGTTTTCCCGAGGGACAGAGCGAAACTTCCTTAGCAATGTTTGCGAACTTTTCTCCTTTCTTCAACTGTTCCAGAATCACATTTGCCTCTTTCTCCGTCTTCACAAGGATATGGGCACAATGAACTTTGTTTGGCATAAGAAGTGGTTATGTCAATTCGTTTATAACAGTTATCTTATTTTCATGTAGCGCGCGCTAATAGTTTTCTTTAAAAGGGATTGTCAGGTGTGTTTATTTGCTGTGAGTTGATAGTGGATGCCTTACTATGTTTACATCCTTCTTTGTAAGGATGGTAGCTATTACACTGGATTCGCCAAGGACATAAAACGTCGGGTTGAACAGCATAAAAAGCGTCAAGGTGCCAGATATACGCGGATGCATGAACCTGAGAAGACAGTGTACGTGGAGAAGTTCGGCAGCCGTAGCGAGGCTATGAAGAGAGAACGAGAAATTAAATCGTTCAGCCACAGCAAGAAACAACGACTGTTAAACTTACACGATGAATCAACGCGCGCAAATAAATAGCTAACAACGAAACCACCAAATACATCCGTCACAAAAATTTTATTAATAAATATTTTAAAGTTAATAGAAACTTGTTGGTTCGGTTTTTGTTCAGTCCTCCAGTGTAGAGCGTGCTTTTTTATGATCCTACAAAGCACGGTTACCGAAGAAAGACCAAAAAAATAGAATGAAAAAGTGTACTTAGAAAAATAATTTGGATACGCTGAATAGTTTAGTTGTGGGGACTTAATATCAGTATCTTCTACGTGATGGGCCTCTTCTCTTCTCCCAGCATTCCCTGCAGTAGACTGGTCTGCTTGGATCAGGCTTGAATGGGACCTCACATTCCTTGCCGCAATCAGCGCAGACTGCCTTGTGCATCTCTCTGGGTTCTCTCCTGTATGACATGTAGACTACACCTCCTTTTCGTTAAGGCAGAACTAGTTTTCTTTCGGAAATCCAATTCTTGCATGTCTACTCAGTTGATGTGTTGCTTTATAAACTTATGCGCGAGAGTTTTCTCTTATAAATCACCTCATGTGAATCTCAGCAACATCCCCATCTTCAAGGACAAATGTGAAACCAACTTTTTGCGGACTGAAAACAAGGCGTTTAGACCAAACCTTTGCAAAGGAGAATTTTTCACTGAAATCGCTGTGGATGCTTCTAGCTAGGTCATAGACTGTTGCACCCTTTTTCAGGATGAATGGCCTTTCAGAAAACTCTCTCTCACATGGTTCCTTAGTGTAGACGCGTATCACATTTAATACCTTGAATAAGGCTTCGCCAAGTCTGTCTAGACCATGCCGCGTTTTACATGAAACCGTGATGATGGGTAATTGGCTGTTAACATGGGTCTGCAACAGTTTAAGGTTTGTTTCAGAACCTTCCAAATCCATCTTGTTTGCAACTATAACCGCTGGCTTATACACGGTGCTTTCAAAAATCGCGTCTTCAACCTCGTCAAGCGTGGCTTCTCCATAAATCTTAACAACGGCATCCATAATGCGGTAACTCTTTAGAAGCTCTTCAAGATCTCGAAAAGTGCAGTCAACAAGCCTTCCGATCAAGATTATTCTTAAGCCAGCCCCTACAAGCTTCCTCTCAACTTCAACACGCGCCTTGGGTTTACTGACAAGTATTCGGGCTTTTTCCATCTCATTCAAAATTAAGGACACTTGCCCAACAGAATCATGCGTTAAATCCACCATCAAGATTAAACAGTCAGCGTTCCGGGCTAAAGCCAGGGTCTGAGGTCCCCATGCTCTGCCATTGACCGAACCCTTCATTAACGCTGGGGCCTCCACAATCTGAAACTGAATATCCTCATAGGCAAGCATGCCTGGCACAGGCTCCTTTGTAGTGTAGGCGTTATGTGAAACCTTAACCTTTGCATTTGTGGTGGCTGCGAGTAAGCTGCTTTTTCCAGCATTCGTCAAGCCGATGAGCGCAACCTGGGCTGCTCCTTCCTTCTCTATGAAGAATTTTGGTCCACCCTTACCAGCTCTTCTACGCTTTTTTTCTTCGATTTCTCTCCGTAACGTGGCCATCTGCTTCTTAACTTGGACACAAAGCTTTGCTGTACCTTTATGCTTCGGGACAAGGCTCAAAAACTCTTGTAGGAGTTGAAGTTTTTGTCTTGGGTTTTTTGCTGCTGAAACCTCAGCCCACTTATGTTTTGCTTCAGCACGCAGGTTGGTTGGCATCGTCTGAACGCGTCCAACAATAATTCCGAAAATAAGCTTTAATATATTTCCGAAAGTTTGCGTTCAGTTCATCATAAACTTAAAATAACTGAATGAACAGTTGTGTAAACGAATTCATTAAAAGTAGAGGTAATTTGAAAACGGAATAAGGAGGAAAAATAATGAGCAAATCTGAAAGACCCCATCTAAACTTGGTAATCATGGGGCATGTAGACCATGGGAAATCAACAACAACAGGTCACATGCTATACTTAGCAGGAGCCATTGAGGACAGAACAATAAAGGCTTTCGAGGAAGAAGCGAGAAAGCTAGGCAAGGAAACCTTCAAGTTCGCATGGGTTCTCGACAACCTCAAGGAGGAGCGAGAAAGAGGCTTAACAATTGACCTCCGATTCCTGAAATTTGAAACGAAGAAATACTACTTCACAATTATAGACGCACCAGGACACAGAGACTTCGTTAAAAACATGATTACAGGAGCAAGCCAAGCAGACGGCGCCATACTTTTTGTTTCAGCCAAAAGAGGGGAATTCGAGGCGGGCATTGGTGCAGGCGGCCAGACAAGAGAGCACGCCTTCTTGGCTTTCACTCTAGGGGTTGGCCAGCTAGCTGTAGCCGTCAACAAAATGGATGATGCAACAGTTAACTGGAGCGAAGAAAGATATAACGAGGTCAAGAATGAAGTTGGAAGGATGCTTAAGATGGTGGGCTTCAAAGTTGAAAGAGTCCACTTCGTGCCCACCTCCGGATGGACAGGCGACAACTTGGTGAAGAAAAGCGAAAAAATGCCTTGGTATAAAGGCCCCACGTTAATTGATGCTTTAGACACGTTTGAAGTACCTCCTAAGCCTTTGGAGAAGCCCCTACGCATCCCAATTCAAGACGTTTACAGCATCACTGGTGTGGGCACGGTTCCAGTGGGCAGGGTTGAAACGGGAGTGCTTAAAGAAGGTGACGAAGTCATATTCATGCCAGCCAACAAGAAGTGCGAAGTGAAGTCTTTAGAGATGCACCACTCAAGAATCCCAAAGGCTGAACCAGGCGACAACATAGGATTCAACGTTAGGGGCATAGCAAGGGCGGATGTGCACCGCGGAGACGTCTGCGGACACGTTGCAAACCCACCAACAGTTGCCAAGGAGTTCATAGGACAAATAATCGTCATCTATCACCCAACAGCAATAGCAGCAGGATACACGCCGGTGCTTCACTGCCATACGGGACAAGTTGCATGCAGATTCACTGAACTTCTGAAGAAAATTGATCCACGTTCAGGACAAGTCGTAGAGGAGAAGCCAAGCTTCCTGAAAACCGGAGACAGCGCCATAGTGAGGATGGAACCTTTGCATCCAGTGGCTATTGAAGCCTACACGGAGTTTCCGGAGCTTGGAAGATTCGCAGTCAGAGACATGGGCACAACCGTAGCCGCCGGTGTCGTAAAGGAAATAACGAAAAAGGGACCATAGTTTCTCTCCACCTTTTTTGTGTTTATACTAACATTTCTTCAAAAACCCAGCGTATATCATGCTCAAGTTTTATCAACAAGAAGCAAATAGTTTTCATGGCTATAACTAAAGCAGTTAGAGAGTTGAGGATATGTCTGGGACTGAAACCTTAGTTCCATATTTGAAGGAAAAGAAAGGCAATGAGAAGGAACCAACAATTGTTGTTGACAGTCGTGAAGCAAACACAGCCGCAAAAATTGTTAAGGGACTGCGGGAATGCGGCGTCAACGTTAAAATTGAAGCTTTACAGAAGGGTGATTACGTATTGTCTGATGTGTGTGCTGTGGAGAGGAAAACTGTCCGGGACTTTGTTTACACACTTACGCATCGCCACCTCTTTGAACAGCTGTTTAGGCTGAAAGAGGCCTATCCCAAATCGTTGATTCTTTTAGAAGGCTATCTGCCAATAATCTACAAGTTCAGCAGAATTCAGCCAGCCTCCGTTTGGGGAGCGATGTTCAACTTGGCGAAAAACGGGATAGCTATGATAAACACAACATCGTACAAGGAAACCGTTGATTTTCTTTACGTAGCTGCACGTCAAGAGCAAATAGTGGAAAAAAGGGCTCCGATAATTCATCCAATTAAGAAAGTTGAAACCACATCAGACGCCCAAATATTCCTTGTAGCCAGCTTGCCCAACATTGGACGGGAAAAAGCCACGGCAATTCTCAAGTCCTATCAGACTCCGTTGAACGCCCTAGTAAACGTTGATAGCTGGCCTAAAGCTGTGCATGGGCTTGGCCCGAAGATAAGCCATAAGGTTAAAGAGGTGTTAACCACTCATTTCAAAGGGTGAAAAGGCTTGGACGTGGAAATCGTTCCAACTCGGAAAATTAGCGTCTTAGGCTTGGATAAACGGTCGGTTAAGGACATTGCGTGGTGTGCTGCAACCTATGGAGTGAACAGGCTTTACTGGCTGAACGGCTACCTGTTATGCTTGGAAGTTTATGATAAGTCCTTTGAACACGAAATCAAAAACAAGGAGTTTCCAATAAGTCATGTTTGCTATGCAGAGCTTCCGAAGTATGAAAGAATATTTGAGGTTGACAAGAGTCTTCAGATTCCGATAGTCAATGTTTCCGGGATGAAGCTATTCAGGAGCTTGCTGAAGGCAATTCTAGACAACGAAAAGAAAAATTCAACGGCTAAAAAGTCCCAAGTTTAGCGTTCCTTTGAACGTAATCGTAGCCAAGCTCAAACGCCTTCATGTTCATCTCCGTATACTTCGCTGGAACAAGCTCGCGTATAGCTTCTTTTAAGTTCTCAATTTGGACGGGCACTTTTCCAGTGGCTGCTAAACCACCTATCAAAACAATGTTCCTAGTTAGAATGCTTCCTACTTTCTCAGCTAATTTTGCTGCTTCCATGACGACAACGTTTTTTGTAAAAGCATGAATTTTTTCAGTTATTTCCTCCAAGCTTGGGTAGTTCATCATTTTGGTCGTCATTCCCGGTGGAGGAACAGCCTCATTATTCATCAAAACAAGAGTTTTTTCTGAAGCGAATTTCAGATTCCTTAAGGTTTCTAGTGGTTCAAATCCTAAGAGCACATCTGCTGTTCCTTCTAGAGTCGTTGGTGCCAAAACCTTTTCTCCGATTCTCACGTTGGAAGTTACGGCTCCACCTCGTTGAGCCATTCCATGGATTTCGCTCACTCGAACGTTTAATCCATCTTTGAGGGCGGCTGTTCCTAAAATCTCGGCTGACAAAAGTATGCCTTGTCCTCCGACGCCAGCCAGAACAATATT
>Ga0224506_10002602_pt1 | contig 12205 bp, 7 predicted proteins | sample SF_Jan12_sed_USG_2_FD_169108 | JGI IMG/M metagenome (GOLD analysis project Ga0224506, IMG submission 169108) | Sediment microbial communities from San Francisco Bay, California, United States - SF_Jan12_sed_USGS_8_1 | ecosystem: Environmental > Aquatic > Marine > Sediment | place: USA...
ACTACAAACCTTCTATTTAGAAGACTGTCGTTTACTGTAAGAAAAGGAATAGTACGACTTGAGGTCGTATGCAAATCCATAAAATAAAACGGCCCTTTTTCGATATCGATGATATGGTGTATTGTATTATATAAATCTATTAATTGATCGATATCTTCATTTTCTACTTCAAGGTTTCCATCTCTTAACTTTTTTATCCTGTCGCTAGTCCATAACCTGTTTAAGTCCTGTTTATGATATCTTTCGCCTCTTTCTAGTGCCCAAAGGTTTCCACTTATGGCATATATATTCCCATTTATCAAGTTGGGCGTTTTTTTTAGGTCTTGAATTACCTGATGCAAAGCAAAAACTCCTGCTGGCTCGTTTCCATGAATTCCAGCAAAAAAAATTACTGTAGGATCAGATTGTTTCCCTTTAATATGCCCTATTATTCTATCTACATGAATAGTTTGTTCTAGAGCCTCACTGTGTACTTTTGCCATTATCGAACTTTGTTAAGTCATTGATCGTAACTATTCCCACTAATTGCTTTTTACGAATCACAGGTAAACAACCTATCTCGTGTTTTTTCATGAGTTGAATTATGTCCTTTATTTTAGCTCTCACTTCTGTAGTTAACACCTCCTTGGTCATAATATCTGCTACAATTTTATTGCTGCCTTTTAACTCTTTTTGGCGCTTCATGTGTGTCCACGTAAGTAATCCACAAAATTCACCAGCATTATTTTCAACAGGTAAATGATGGATATTTTTCCAAAGCATTATTCTAGTTGCCAATTCTGCTAAATCGTTTTCATTTACAGTAAAAAGCTGTGTAGTCATTATGTGACCAACTTGAGATGCCGTTTCAAGTGGGTTTGACCTCTTCTTTATTGATGGCCATTTGTGTACAGGAATATTAGATTGCTGATTATTATAAATAGATTTTGTCAAGGTAAGTAGAGCGTCATCCTGTTTCATGGATTTACGAAGCTGGCGATAATTTTTAGTTTTCCACTGCGACCCTGTCATACCTCTTGCTCTTGCATCAATTATTCCCAATAATCGCTCAATATCACTTTTATTTATAGATGCTTTTTCTAAACCCGAATAAGCCATAGGTAACAACTCATTAATAACAAGATCCTTTACCGATAAAGAGGTGTCGTTCCACATTAAAACAGATTCTTTTCCAGATCGAGCAGTCTTAATAAAATTGGTCTTTGCATCTTTAAAATCCATACAATTAGGCATGTCGTCAAATTGTGGTGGTCTACCTATCATTAACCCTGCCCAGAAAGCAAAATTCGCTATTTCATCTACAGTTGTAGGGCCAGAAGGAATATATCTGTTTTCAATACGCAAATGTGCCTTTTTACCATTTGATCCATAACAAGGACGATTCCATCGGTAAACAGTACCGTTGTGCAGGTTTAGTGCATGTAGCTTTGGAAGTTTACCACTTTCAAGTTCAATTAATGCATCACTTTCTATCTCTCTAGATAAAATTACCTTGTGCATAGCTATATCGTTCTTAAAAATATCAGCAACTGTTCCAGTAGCCCAAGCATCACTAAAATTTACTCTAGCTTCCTGATTTTTAGGAGAGTGAGATAAATTTCGAATATCAATGCTTTGCCTGAATAATGCTATACGTGTTTCACTCCACAATTCACGACCAAGCAATAAGGGGGAATTTGTACAAACTCCTAAAATAGGACCTGTAATTGCTTGCGCCCAATTATAACTGGCAATAAAATCTTTCGGTGCAATTTGCAGGTGCATTTGAAAACTCGTATTACAAGCTTCAAATAGTACGGAATCATGAATTAAGGAAAGCTCATCCACTCCTCTAATATGAAGCTCGAAATCAGTGCCTCTCAATTTTCTTATCATATTGTTCAACTCCCAATACCTAGGGTTGGGGGTCATATAATCGAACTGGAGTTCATTTTTACTGATCGTGGGAAGAATCCCAGTTAGTATAATATTGGTATTATGTTTTTTAGAAGCATTGCGGGCTTTGGATAACAGTGTGTTCAATTGTTTCTCTAAATGAGAAAAACAATTGGAACTCATTTCTACTGGGTCTAGATTAATTTCTAGATTGTAAAGTGCAAGCTCTGTAGTAAAGTGTGAATCATTAATGTCATTAAGTATTTCTACTGCTTTTTTTGAAGGTCGCCAGTTTTCAGTAACCAAGCAAAACTCTTGTTCTGCCCCTATTCTTGTAATATCGCTTTCAATTAAATCCTTCTCAAGCATTATATCCAATGCCGAAATATCATTTAGTAAGCTCTTAATAAATACTGACCTTGCTTTATTATCAATTGCACTATTTACATTTTGCTCCCCCATATGAGGTCTAAAATAGCACAAAATATAAATTAATTACATGGAGAAAAATCATGTTATTTTATGTTTTTACCCGTTTAGTAAAGCGCGCATTACTACTGAATATTTTTAATACACTTTCAGTTTGTCTTTTGTGGAGCTTGAATTTTTACCACCAGAGTTTGGTAATAATAAGAAATTCAATACTTTTCACCCTCTAATTACAGCATATGTCTAAGTTTCTAACTTAAAAGAACGGTTACTTTTTACTCTTACGGCAAACATGCGGAATGTTTTTATTTTTAATGTGAAAAACTAAAGCTACAGCATCCCTTCAATAATCTTCATTAATTTCTCTAAGTACTTTTGATCAATTTCATCAAAATCTGATAATTTATCACTATCAACATCAAGGATTAAGGCTACTTCATTAACCTTAAATGCAGGTAATACAATTTCCGATTTGGAATCAGAACTACATGCGATATGGTTTGGAAATTCATCAACATTTTCCACAATTATGGTTTCTTTTTGTTCCCAAGTAGTTCCACAAACACCTTTTCCTTTCTGGATGCGTGTACAGGCTATTGGGCCTTGAAAGGGACCTAAAACCAGTTCATCATTTTTTACTATATAAAACCCAACCCAAAAGAAACCCATTCCTTGTTTCAAGGCAGCAGCTATATTAGAAAGGTTGGCAATCAGATCAGATTCTGAACTAACCAAAGCTTTAATTTGAGGAATTAATAATTTATATTTTTCAACTTTAGAAGCGGTACTATTAACTATCAGTTCTTCTGCCATAATTTATATCTTTTTTAGGTCTCTTTTTGTATACTCATTTTCAATATTACCTGTGTTGATCGTACTTAGTGGCTCAAACATTAATACATGTGCCTCTTCAGTTGAATAAGGTCTGTGTGCCATCCCCTTTGGCACAATACACATTTCACCTACGTTGAGCTCAACGGTTTTATTTTCTGTTTCTAGAAAACACTTCCCTTTTATAACCAAAAAAAGCTCATCTTCATTCTCATGGTGATGCATAGGAAACTCACCTTTGAATTTGGCAATTTTTACTGCCTGATCATTAAGTTCTCCGATTAGTGCAGGAGACCAGAAGTCAGTAATTAAATTAAATTTATCTTTCAGATTAATTTTTTCCATTTCTAATTATTTTTAATTCGTCACCTAAAATATCTTCAGAATGTTGAAATTCTCCTTTTATTATAGGAGCAGATATTCCTGTTTCAAACTTTAATTTTGAAATAAAAATTCGGGCTTCGTCCCATAAATTTTTGTCAATACAAGATTGCAGTAGTTTAGCTCCTCCTTCTATAATTACAGATTGAATTTTCCGAGAGTACAAATCGGAAAATAATGCCTCTAAAAAATTGTGCTCCTCTATTTGAACGTAAGAGGTATTCCCTTTGGTTTTACTTTCGATTAAATTATAACAAATGGTTGGTTGATTCCCTTTGAACAGCTTCAAACTTTTATCTAACATAAGATTTTTATCAATCACTATACGAACAGGGTCATTTCCTTGCCAGTCACGAACATTAAGTTGAGGGTTATCATATTTAACTGTATTGGTAGCCACCATTATAGCATCTTCCTCTGCTCTCCATTTATGAACAAGCTTTCTTGAATGTTCATTACTTATCCATTTTGAATCATAATTCTCACGAGCTACAAATCCATCAGCCGTTTCTGCCCATTTTAAAATGATATAGGGTCGCTTTTTTTTAAATGCAGTGAAAAATCGAATATTTATTTTCTCAGAATCTTTCTTCAATAACCCTATAGCCACCTCAATATTAGCATTATTAAGTTTTCCAATTCCTTTGCCTGCTACCAATGGATTAGGATCAGCACAAGCAATCAGCACTTTTTTCAGTTGATGTTGTATTAGCAAATCAGCACATGGAGGTGTTTTCCCAAAATGTGAACAAGGCTCCAAGCTGACATAAGCTATGCTATCTGAAAGTAAAGATTTATCCTTCACAGCATTAATGGCATTTACTTCTGCATGTGGCTCCCCAAATTTATTATGCCATCCCTCACCTATAATTTTGTCATCATGAACAATAACGCATCCTACCATAGGATTAGGACTTACATTTCCTCTACCATTAGTAGCAAGCTCTAATGCACGTTGCATAAAAAGATTATCTTTGTCCGAAAACTGACTCATGGATGCAAATTGATGAAAACTAAAGACCTGTACAACTCCATTTCTTCAGAACTTGAATCTTTATATACGAATCAAGAGGCAAAAAATATATCATTTCTTCTATTAGAGTCCATTTTTGGCATCAATCAAACGGATATCATTGTCAATAAAACACTAAATATTTCTGAAGAAAAAGAATACGAATTAAAAAGATGTCTAGATAGGTTAAAAAAACATGAACCTATTCAGTATGTGCTTGAAAAAGCTGATTTTTATGGTCGAGTCTTCAAAGTAGATACAAATGTGCTTATTCCTAGAAGTGAAACCGAAGAATTGGTAGATCTAGTTATTAAAGAAAATAAAATTCCCAATTTAAAAATTTTAGACATTGGTACAGGATCAGGATGTATTCCCATAACACTAAAATTAGAACTCTCTGATCCTACAGTAGAAGCTATTGACATTAATAAGTCTGCGCTTTCTGTTGCCCAACAAAATGCTACTGATCTTAAAGCGCAAGTTTCATTTCATCAACTAAACATTCTCAATCAAGAACTACGACCTATACATTACGATATAATAATAAGTAATCCGCCATATGTTACACAAAGTGAAAAGCCACTTATGCGAGCTAATGTGTTAAATTACGAACCCCATTTAGCACTTTTTGTTGAGGACAACGATCCGTTAATTTTTTATAATACAATTACTAAACATTCGAAAAATGCTCTTCAAAAAGGCGGACAACTCTATTTTGAGATCAATGAAAATCTAGGTGTTCAAGTAGCAAAAATAATGGAAGAAACAGGTTTTAAAAATGTTAGGGTAATCCAAGATTTAAATGGTAAGGATAGAATTGTAACAGGTGTTTTGTCTTAATTTATCTACTTATTACAACCATTAATGTAAAATATAGACTTATTATAACATCCTGATTCCAAACATGTTTGGAATATTAGTATGTTTGTTGCATTAGAAATATAAAGAATAACATACAACATTGATATGAAGTGGAATAGAAAAATAATTACAGCATTAGTAATGGGAGCATTTTCCTTTACTAGCTTTTCACAAGAAAATGATTGGAATCAGAAATTTGAGCAATTAGGTACGTCATTACCCACACCAAACGAATATAGGAATGGTGCTGGTGCTCCAGGAGAGAAATACTGGCAGCAAAAAGCTGATTATATAATTAATGTAGAAGTAAATGATGAAACCCAAGTATTAACAGGATCTGAAACCATTAATTATTTTAATAATTCACCACACACACTTGCATATTTATGGGTACAATTAGATCAAAATGTAAGAGCCAAAGGTAATCTTTCTCAGCAGACAAGTACTAGAACTATAAGAGATTCTACAGCAGCAAAATTCATTGAATCTAGACTAGGGTTATCAGATTATGAGGGAGGATATAAAATTAGTGCTGTAAAAGATACTGAAGGAAAAGATTTAAAACACACCATTAACCGTACAATGATGCGCATTGATATGGATAAACCTTTAAAATCAGGTGAACAATTCAAATTTTCTATTGATTGGTCGTATAACATTTATGACAGAATGAACGAAAATGGTAGAGGAGGATATGAATACTTTCCTGAGGATGATAATTACGCATATACATGTGCACAATGGTTTCCCAGAATGGCTGTATATGATGATGTAAATGGGTGGCAAAACAAACAGTTTATTGGCAGGGGCGAATTTGCTTTAACATTTGGAGATTATACTGTGAACATCACTGTGCCTTCCGATCATATTGTAGCAGCAACAGGGTCTCTTCAAAACCCTGATAAAGTATTAACTAAAACAGAGTTAAGTCGTTTTAATCAAGCAAAAAAATCATTTGATAAGCCTGTAATAATAGTAACACAGGAGGAGGCAACTGCCAAAGAAAAAATAAAGTCGACTAAAAAAAGTACTTGGACATACAAGGCAATTAATGTTCGTGACTTTGCATTTGCATCATCACGAAAGTACATTTGGGATGCTCAAGCGGTTAAGTTAAATACAAAAACACCTTTAGCCATGAGTTACTACCCTAAAGAAGCCAATCCTCTTTGGGAAACCGAATCTACTTTGGCTATAAAAAACACTTTAGAAGTATATTCTGAGAGAACAATTGAATATCCATATCCTGTAGCAATATCAGTAAGCGCAGCAAACCAAGGCATGGAGTACCCAATGATTTGTTTCAACTATGGTCGCCCAAAAGCGGATGGTACAATCTCTCCCCGACTTAGAGCAGGAAATATTGGTGTAATTGTTCATGAAGTAGGGCATAATTTTTTTCCTATGATTATTAACTCTGATGAAAGACAATGGACATGGATGGATGAAGGGCTAAACTCATTTCTGGAAAGGGAAACTAAAAGATTAAGATACCCTGATTTAGATATTACTTGGGGATCTCCAAAAGGAATAACGCGTTACATGAAAGGAGATAAGTCGAACATTCGTCCTATCATGACGAATTCAGAACAAATAAAACAATTTGGGTATAACGCCTATGGAAAACCATCGTCAGCATTAACGTTGTTAAGAGAAACAGTAATGGGGCCTGAGTTATTCGATGCTGCATTTAAAGAATATGCTACACGTTGGGCATTTAAACACCCAATGCCTGCAGATTTTTTTCGTAGTATGGAAGATGCTTCAGCGGTTGATTTAGACTGGTTCTGGAAAGGGTGGTTTTTCTCCACGGATTATGTAGATGTATCGGTAGAAGATGTGAAATGGTTTCGATTAAAAGAGGAAACACATGACCCTGAAAGAAAAGCTAAGAAAGTAAAAAAAGGAGATTTGAATACCAGTACAACTAATGAAGAGGTTGCAGCAATTGATTTTAGTAATGGTTTTGAAGAAATAACAGTAATAGATACTGATCCTCGTTTCTATGGAGAGTTTCAAAACCGAGTGGATGACAACGCTATTCGAACCAAGCTAGCTAATAAAAATATGTATGAAATTAAATTCAAAAATAAAGGTGGATTAGTTACACCTCTAATAGTAGAATTTACTTTTACAGATGGCAGTAAACAACTGGAGAAAATACCAGCAGAGATATGGAGGTATAATGAAAACCAAGTCTCTAAGGTTTTTATTCTCGATAAGGAGGTAACTAATATTGTACTTGATCCTGAAGCAAAAACTGCTGATACAAATTTGGAAGATAATGTGTTTCCAAAGATAGATGTAGGGTCAAAACTAGATAAGTATAAGGAAGATAAATAAGTACACCAATAACATTCATAAAACAGGATTGTCATAAAAATATAGTATAAACGAGAAACCCACTTAATGTGGGTTTCTCAATATATGTCTCTAGCCAACTTGTTTAAACCCATCTTTCAAAAGATAAAAAAACACCTCTGTAATATTCACTATAGAATAATTACAGAGGTGAAAATGCTAATAAGCAGTTTTTCTACTCAATTGAAGAGTACTAGGGAGTTAATTATTGTTTACTCAACACAAACACATAATCTCCCGCAGCTCCATCAACACGACCACCACCAAGAGTGGTCGTAGGATTGTAAAAAGATAATGTTAGTGTTGTTCCATCTGCAGATAGCGATATAGTAGTACTTGTACTACTCCCGTCATCGCCATTTAAATTCATACTAGTAGTTCCATTTAAGGAATAACTCCCAATTGAAAAAAGTATATTGTTTCCGTTAGTTATATTATAGTATCCTCCTCCTGAATTTGATCCTGAAGAGCTTAATGAAAGTTGAAATCCAGTAAAATCACTAGTTACATCAATCCCATCAACCGTCACCGAAGTTAATGTCCATGTACCATTCATTTTTTCATCGAATGAAATGCTCGGTTCACCTCCACCATCTCCTCCACAGGAAGGGAATACCATTACAGATGCTATCAAGACAAGTGTGAATATGTTTTTTATAGTTTTCATATTTATATAATTTTCTTTTTTTATATGAAACCCTGAAGGTTTGAAAGCCTTCGGAGTTCATTTTTTTACTGTTTAATCACTTTATACGTTAACGTTTTTTCAGCATTAATTATCTGCACAAGATAAGCACCTTCGTTTAGGTGAGTCATGTTTACTGTGTTTTCAAGTTCATTTGCATATTGATTTATCTCAACCTTTCCATCAATGCTAAGTACACGAATTATTGTGTTTTCATCCTTTAGTGCCAAACGGATAATCAAGTTATCGGTAACAGGGTTTGGGTATGCCTGAACTTTACTTAAAACATCTTTCTCCATATCAGTGACAATAATAACCTGAGCATCAGATTCAATACTAGGGCAACCATTGCTTGACACAATAACAGTATAACTCCCTGCCTGATCTACATGTATGTCATAAGTGCTCGAGTACAACGAGCCATTTAAAAACCATTCATACATATCTCCAGACACATTACTTACATATAGGTAAGGTGAGCTTGGATTATTAAAATCAGCATAAATGATAGGCTTTTCAACACCATACACATATAAATAACTATAATTTGAAGTTACAGCGGTACAGCTACCATTTACAACGCAATAGTAAAGTGCGCCATTTAAAGCCGTTGTTGCTCCTGTAATAGAGAGTGTAGCCGTTGTTGCTCCTGAATATTCGCCTCCATCAGTAATGGCAACGTTACTTGCATACCATTGATAGGTAAGACCACTACCTGAAGCTACTACCGTATAACTTGTGCTTTCCCCATTACATATAGAAACTGATGAAGCGGGTTGAGTGGTGATCGTTGTTTCATTTACAGTTAACTTAGCAGGATTACTTTCACTAGTAACCGTACATGGACTAGCTGAACTTGCAACACATTTAAATAAATAACCATTATAACCTGAATAAGCATAAGAAATGATTAATGTATCGTTGTTATACCCACTCATACCACTAAGAGTAGCATAAGAATAATTAACGCCTCCATCTGATGAATAGTACCATAAATAGGTTACTCCAGTCCCAGCAGTAGCCTCAGCTGTGAAAGTAGTAGATTCTCCTACGCAAACTGTTTGCGAAATAGGGGAAGTTGTTACCAATGGCAATTGATTTACAGTAAGCGTTTCTGGAGTTGATGCAATATTTGCTGTACAATTCGTTACAATACATCTGTATTGAGAGCCATTCATGCTGAAATCAGCTGAATTGATTACCAAATTCCTTGTTGTTGCTCCTGAATAGGATGTTCCATCCGTAATATCAAAAAACAGACCATTACCTCCAAAATCTTCTTGCCACTGCAATTGATGGAATGTTGAATTGTATCCTCCGCCTGTGTTAACTCTTAGAATGGTACTCCCATTTTCACACACCGTAAGTTGAGATGTAGTAGTTGAAGGGGTTAAAGTAACAGCACTATATACCGTTAGTAGAGCATTTGAAGTATTAGTGTTTTTATTATTAGCAATATCACACACCCCACTAGAAATTTTACATTGGTAGTATTTCCCACTCAGACTGGTAGTTGCTCCTGTTAAGGTTAACATAGGTGTTGTAGTTCCTGAATATACTCCACCATTGGATAGTGGCACTCCATTCTCGTACCATTGATAAATGAGGTTATTACCTGTCACTTCTGCTGTAAAAGTTACATCTTCACCACCACAAATTTTTGTGGAAACTGGTGACTGCACTACTACGGGTTTATCATTTATTGTCAAAGTAGCTCCCAAAGATTCTACCGCTGTTGTACAGTTGCCAATTCTACATTTGTACACATTTCCACTTAAAGTAGAGGTGGCTCCAGTTAATACTAAGTCTTTGGCGGTAGCTCCTGAATAAACAGCATCATCTACAACGTCTACAAAACCTGTTCCGTCATCCACTTGCCATTGATAGTCTAGCCCACCAACCACAATAGATGAGGTTACTGAAAATGATATGTAACTAATTCCTGCACCAGTATCACACTCTGTCACATCTACTGGATCAGCGGTTACCGTTGGTGTAGAATAAACATTTAAATAATAATAGCCTGAGTTAGTAGTACATCCATTGCCTGTCAGTACACATCGATATAGTGCAGAAGTTCTTCCATCGCTAAAATCAGTATCGTACAATTCATTAAGAATAGTGGTATTATCTGCTCCAGTAACAGTTAGCATTTCTGTATCTACTCCAGAATAAGGAGCTGTGTTAGTCAAATTACCATATGTATTGCCTGAGATTAAATACTGCCATTGATAGGTGGTTGTTCCAGTGCTTACAATGGTAAAACTAACATCTCCTCCACTTTCACAAACAGATTGAGGCACTGGAGGTTCAGTGATTGTGGGTGCGGCTGTTACGGTTACCAAAGCTTCGGCAGATGTTGCTGTACTGCCACATCCATTAGTTACCACACATTTTACATTAGATCCATTCACTGAGGCATCAGGAGTTGTAAATGTAAGTGTAGAAAAAGTTGCGCCTGAAATTTCACCTGCTACATTTACCATGTCGACATATCCAGTTCCATCATTTATTTGCCATTGGTAAGTTACTCCACCTGCACCAGACACACCACTCACGCTAAATGCAGCGTTTTCACTTGAGCAAATGGTTAAAGGGGAAGGATCTACTGAAATACTAACAACATCATCTACGGTAATATAATTAGCAGAAGTAAAACTATTTGTTCCATCTGACGAAGTTACTTCTAGTGTAACATCGTAAGGTCCACCAGCGGTAAAAGTTACTACAGGATTTTGATCAGTTGAAGTCGCTGGTGTACCTCCAGCAAAAGTCCAGTTCCATGCAGTAATTGTATTTGTGCCATTAGATGTATCCGTAAATGTCACCTCTTGACCAGCACATACAGAAGTAGATGAAGCATAAAAACTTGGTAATGGATCTTTTAGTTGATACACTCCATAAGTTTGGGCATAATAAATATCCGTGGCATTTGAGTAAAAACTAGAAACTCTTTGTCGTATTGGGTCTCTGTTAGGCTCTAAACTCCAATCAAAAATGCCTCCGTCCCATGAATATATGTTGGCATCAACCTCACTTCCAATATATATTCTGTTATTAAATACAGTCATTGCATTTATTCGAATATTGGCTGGGGTAGCTTTGGTAGGTGCTGAAAAAAAAGCCCCGTCCCAAACTACTAAATGATTAGGGACAACAGTTGAGCTACCTATATATGAAATATTATAATAGGTTGTAAAAGTACCTCCTATGTATAAATCAGTGCCAAAAACTTGTAGTGCCATAACATACACTTGACCATTATTAAAACCTCCTACACCACCTCCACCTTCGATAACCGTTCCTTTAAGGTACGCCCAATTTACACCATCCCATTTTGCTATATTATGAGCTAGTTCTCCTCCAGCTGTGGAAAATTTTCCTCCAACAATTAGCTCATTATTATAAACCACCATCGAACTAATCTGATCTGGGTCTTCCAAAGCTACCGCTTCAATTGACATCCCTGTACCCACTGTGCCCCAAGAAGTTCCATCAAATACGGCAATATTGTTAGTTCCTGCAACCCCTAAGTCACCAAAATCACCTCCAGCATAAAGTTTACTATTAAATACTGTTAATTCATTCACAACACCATCACCAGTACCATCACCAACTGGCACCCACCTACTATTTAGGTTATCCCATTTTGCAACATCATTAAAGGCAGCATCTACTCCATTATCCATAATAAAGTTACCGCCAATATACAATTCTGCATTAAACTCGGTTATTGCTTTAATATTGTATACTCCAGCCGTTGTTGTTGT
>Ga0224506_10002603_pt1 | contig 12204 bp, 13 predicted proteins | sample SF_Jan12_sed_USG_2_FD_169108 | JGI IMG/M metagenome (GOLD analysis project Ga0224506, IMG submission 169108) | Sediment microbial communities from San Francisco Bay, California, United States - SF_Jan12_sed_USGS_8_1 | ecosystem: Environmental > Aquatic > Marine > Sediment | place: USA...
ACCGGGGTATTTGGAGTTAGTAGCGGCACGGGGGTTTACGGGCAAGGCATCGGAAGCGGGACGGGGGTCGTGGCAATATCAGGCAGCGGCAATGCGTTGGATGTTCGGGGCACAATGAAAATCACCACGCAAACGATTTCCAACTTAAAAGCAGGAAGCGCAACTACGGCAGACAGCACCACGTTTGCCACGACGGCGAATAATGCAAACCGGCTTGGCAATGTGGCTGATTCGGGGTGGTGTCGTGGCATCGTTGCCAATTCTGGCACGGCAACGGCGTCAGGGTACGGGTTCGGCTTGACCTCAACCGTCGCAGGTACGCAAACGCGGGCATACAGCACAAACAACATCGTAATCGAATCCGTTTCGGACGAACGGTTGAAAATGGACATAAACCCGGAAACGTTGGGGCTCAGTTTCGTGAATCAACTAAAACCGAAAACTTATCGATTGAAAGAAAGACCGGAGATGAAGTACCACGGCTTTATTGCGCAAGATGTTGAGTCATTGATTGACGAAACGGACGATTCACTTGCCCAGGTGCACGAAAACGGCATGAAGGGCACAGACTATATGAGCTTGATTGCGGTCTTGGTTAATGCAGTAAACGAACTCAGCACGGAAGTTCAAAGCATCCGTGGACAGTTACGCGACAACCACGAGCAGGCATAAATTTTTAAGAACAGAGGAAACGACACATGGCAATAACAAGAGCGGAAAATCAAGTCACATGGCCAACAGCCGCAAACAGCAAATCGGTGGCAAGTGGCGGCAGTGAAACAAGCGAAGAAGTGAATCTCAACGCTGCATGTGTGAACGCGCGCATAACCATGAAAGCCGACAACAGCACAACCGCCGCCGCCGATGACCAGATTTACTTCTGGCTGGTTGAAACATCCGGTGACCCGGACGGCGCAAGCACGGACGAATTTGGCACGGCTGGCCACGCCCATTTGTTGGCAATTCTGGATACCAACATCGAAGACCCGGCAATCAAAACCGTCAACCTGCCACTACCGCAAGACGGTTTAAAGATTATCGCCGAAGGGTCAACGGCTGGCACAACCAACGCAATCACGGTATCCGCGACGATTACAGAACAAAGAGCGTAAAAAATGGCTTTCCGTTCTTCGCTCAATAATTATTATTCGTTACCAGATCATGCGGATTTTATTATCCCAAACACGGACTGGACGATCCTGAATGTTATATACCCAACAGATACCACAACCGGACAGGATATTTTCAGCACGGCTGAATGGGGAACCGCGCAATCTTTCAATACCTATATTTTTGCCGGTGAATTTGGCATAAAAGTTCACACATTAACCGAGCCGCTGTTGACGTCAGTGGTGGCTAATCAATGGACTTTAACGGCGGGACGGCGGTCAGGCAGCAACTTTGCTATGCATTCGATACCGCTGGGTGGCCATACGGTTTCAAGTAGCTCAAACACGGCTATAAGCGCGTCATACAACGCAGCCAACACGATCACCATAGGGCGACGCTCAGACGATGGTACAAACCCATTCCTGGGCAGAATTGCGGACATTGTTTGGGTTCCTGGCCATGCGGTTTCAAATGCTGATCTTGAGTTAATGGCAAACGGATTCCCGATTTGGTGTTTTGGTTGGGCGAAGGATATTAGGTTTCACTTTTGGACGCCAACCGCCAACGAAAAATACCTCATGGACTTGAGTGGTCGGCATTTGGTAACGGCAAGCGGCACGACTTTCTTGCAAGGGGTCAATGAGGTAGACCCGCCAGAAATCAAACGCTTCCCGCCAATTCCAAGCGCGCCGCAATTATTCCTTGTTTCAGTCGTTCAGTCAGACTTGAGCGCCGCAGGCGTGGGTGGCTTTAGTGCCAACAGCGGCATCCGCAAGCTGACCGATTGGACCGCCGCCGGGGTGGGTGGTTTTACTGCGGACACACAAAAGACGGTTCAGTTTGAATGGACCGCCGCCGGGGTTGGCGGCGCAACGCTTGAATCCAATAAACGGATTGAAACGGAACTAACCGCCGCCGGTGCGGGGGGTTTCACAGGAAATTCACAGACAACAACAAGCGCAGACTTAACCGCCGCCGGTGCAGGGGCAGCCAACTTTGACATGATTTCGCAAACAACGGAATTGACTGCGGACGGGGTTGGTGGTTTCACCGCAAACACAACCGCGCTCAGCAAATCCAACATGATTGCGATTGGCGAAGGTGACGCATTTCTGGCGACAGTTGCGCGCAAGCCAACCGAATTAACGGCAGCCGGGGTGGGCGCGGCGAGTTTTGATATTGTACCAGCCAGCAAAACGGAATTGACCGCCAGCGGGGTTGGGGGTTTCAGCGGTATAACCAACGTCGGGTTTCGTGTCAAATTGACCGCAGTTGGCACAGGTTCAAACACTTTTATCAGTGGGGCAAATAAGCGGTCAACATTAACGGCAGCCGGGGCAGGTGACGCGAATTTCGATAGCCGGTTTTTTTCGCCGATGGAATTTCAAATGGCAGGGGTCGGATCGGCTGTCTTCAGGATAACAAGCCAACAAGTGCCTGCCACTATTGCCGGGTCGAACCTCTACCTGATTCCTGAGAATTACATCGACACAGCCACGCTTGTCGCATCATCCACGGCAACAGGTTACGACATAGAAAACATAAAGCTGGATCGCAAGTTGCTGATATGGCGCTCAACGGATGGCAACTTGCAAACCGTAACAGCGACCTGGGCAGATACCAGACTGCTCAGTGCGGTTGGGTTTGCTTTTACCAATCTGGTAAAAGATGCGGTGGTCCGGGTGAAGTATTACACATTGCCAACTGACCCATCGCCAGCTTATGACAGCGGGGAGATATCAATTGCGCATGCTTACCCCCCGCCAAGCGGATTCGATACGATTAGTTCGGCTTCGTTTGCTTTTGGCGGCGGCAATTATTTCTCGCATTTGTTCGCAAGTACACAAGGCAGAAAGCTGGAAATAGACGTCACGAACAACCTGAGCGCGGACGGTTTTACGGAGGTATCGAGAATCATTGCGGGTGCTGCATATACGCCAGTATGCGGCGCTGAATACGGGGCTAACCTTTCCTTTGATGACAGAACAAAGATCAAAGAATCGGCTGCCGGTGAATCAATCAGCAAGAAAGGCGCATCGCGCAAAGTAATCAATTTTTCGATGGGCGCATTGGAACCGTTGAGCCGTCGCGGCTTTGCGGAAGTGTTAAAGAACAGGGGGGCTAGTAACCCCGTGTTTCTTAGCATGTACGAGAATTCACCCGAAGCGGAGGAAAGGAACTCTTTTATCGTTTACGGGCGAATAAACACGGGTGTAGGATTGGCGGTCACTGACTTTAATAATCACGGCACAACATTGAATATTACGGAGATATAACAAATGGCAATAGGCGCAACTTTTCGCAACGACATCTTAAAACTAATTTACAACGCGACGGCGATTGCGAATCTTGCAGACAACGCAAGTGCCTCGCCATTAACGACTTTGTATGTTTCGCTGCACACGGCAGACCCAAATGCAGGCAACCAGACAACCAGTGAAGCCGCCTATACCGGCTACGCACGGGTTTCAGTTGCGCGCACGTCAGGTGGCTGGACAGTAACCTCGAACTCGGTAAGCCCAGTGGCGACTATTTCGTTTCCCGCAGGCACGGGTGGTGGTGAAACCGTGACACACGCGGCGGTGGGCACGGATACTTCGGGCACTGGCAAGATTTTGGATTCGGGCACTTTGTCACCATCCATTGCAACCGGCAACGGTATCACGCCAGAAATTAAGACCACATCGACAATCACGCGTACTTAATAGCAACGGTCTCAAATTTGGAGGGAGATAAAAAATGGCGATAACAGCAGCGGATTGGTCGGTCACTCGATCAACAGGCGCGATTCGATACATTGGCGATGACCACGGCGGCGGTTCACCGTCTTATGCAACGGTTATCGAGTTTCACCGCTGGTTGCAAGGGTTAGCAGATGACGCCAGCAGCGCAGGCGATGACGAAGTTGACATCACAGACGAGCTGCCGAGCAGCCGGTCAACGGACAACATTATTCGATTGCTTGGTGTTTACAACATCGATGACAACGCGGCAGAACATTTGTACGATGGTTCGATTATTCAGGGCACGGGCGGTACTGAAGAATTTTATGACGGGGTTGTAAACTTTGGTAATGCTGGAATTGTTATTCAAATTTTGCAAAATGGTCAAATACTTGCAGATGACTGGTGGAACAGTAACTCAGGATTGAACGCTGACGCGACTCAAGGTATCTCGCATCGTTTCATGCTCAAGGTGCGTACATCGGGCGCAGACATAGATGGCCGTCGTTTGCTGGGTATATCGCGTGAATTCGGTAGTACCTATGCTGAGTTTAATATTAACGGCACGTCCCGTGGTAATAATGTGTTGGCGCTGACTAATGCAACCGATCTGAACAACGCGACAGCAATTGCCACGGTCGCAGGCTGGACAGGTATTGCCAATACGACCGAGGGGTTTGCTCAGCTGGATGTTGACAACAACGCGTCAACCGAAAACTACTACTCGGAATGGAATACCAATCAGCCAACGCGCTCGATAAATGACTTTTTTGAGCGCATGAAGTGGCTGCAAAAAGACCCGGTCGCGGAATCCAGTAATACGGATACCGGCTCCGATTTCGCCGCAGGCAACGCAACCATCACGCAACAAGGGCAAGGTTTCACGATGGGCGCGAATGCAATGTTGGCAACAAAGGCGGTCTTTAATATCAAGAAGGTGCTCGCGCCAACCGGCACGATGGTGGCGAAGCTTTATGCCAGCACGGGCACAATGGGATCTACGGCAACGCCAACCGGCGCGGCGCTGGATACCTCAGATACAATAAACGTCGCAGACTTGCAAACCGCTTATACGCCAATCACTTTCCAGTTTTCAACGCCGGTTTCGTTGTCAGCGACGACCGATTATTTTGTTGCGGTTGAATACACGGCGGGCGATGCATCGAACTATATCCAGCTTCAGGGATTGGCAGCTTCGGGCTCTCATGCAGGCAACCGCGCACAGGATGCAACCGGCTGGTCGGCAGCAGCGACGGACGATTTGAACTTCTCTATCTTTACTTCGCCAAGTTTGTACGGGCTTCCGGGCAACCTCTTCCGTGGCATTACGCATCAGGTGGCGATTTCAGCCGGTGCAGGCACTTGGGTTGAGCCAGAAAGCTTGTCCTGGGGTGCAGGTGCTACAGCCGGTACGGGTCAATTGTTGGCGGTGGATAATACAACGAGTGCGTCAGCGACTACCATGTGGCTGCAATTGCTTTCCGGGGTTGCGCCAAACGCCAATACAATTACCGGCAACGGGGGCGCAACCGCGACAGCCGGTACAGTAACAGACCGCAACAGTCTGATCTCTAAGCCGTTTATTGGTGCATCGACAGGCACGGCGATTATCGGTTCTTATGGGGTTGGTATTGAGACAGCTGATTTGTCTTCGACCGACAAAGTGTTCGATTTAACCAACACCCAAATAACGCCGCCTAACAATGTGACCTTCACGGTTTCCGGTTTGGTCAGTGGCGAAGACCGGGTGCTGGTTGCGCCGTGGGATGGGGTAGCAACGGATAACGAAGGCAACCCAGCTATTGAGAAAGACCAGATGACACTGAACGGCGCGCTAACAACAGGCGCGGTAACATCGGTGGTGGTCAATGGCTCAATCCCAGCGGATACCCCGTCGACCGGCGATATTCGTATTGAGCTGGACACGGGCGTTTATCGTGAGATTGCCTACACTAACTGGACGGGTTCAACCTTCACCATCGCCTCTACCGACTTTACAGGGGCAAATCAAGCCGCAACTACAAACAACGTCTGGATTGCCTATATTGATAAAGATGCAGGGGCGGCAGCCGAAGCTGTGACGATGGTCTACAATGCCGACCGCGATTTTGTTGTGATTGTGCGCGATGGTGGCGGTTCGCCGATTAAAGAGTTTATCTCTTCGGCACAGTTGACCAACACGGGTGGTTCTATCACAGCTATAAGAACCTCGGATGCCTAGACGTCAGAAGTGATTTCGCTTAAATCTGTGACGCGTAGCTTCTCCAATGAAATAAACAGGTGGAGAAATGGCCGAATTCGCCAAGGCGTTTTCGGTCAAATAGCTCTAAAGTAGGCGCTCGATTGTGTCAACATGGAGTAATAAAGTGAAAAAATATTTTGTTTGTTTTTTGGTTGCTTGTGTGGTGCTTTTCTCAAGTCAGGTAATCGCAAATGAGAATCACGACAACAGCGGGGTTGTGTTGCAATTGACCGGCACAGGAAATGAGGTTGAAATGTTCCTGCCGGGTCTTGACGAACCCGCCCAGTGTTTTGAAGGGATCGACGTGATTGATCTTGCGACAGGTTCGATTATTGGCGAGGCTATCGATTGTCTTTCTGAGATTGAACAAGATGGCCGGGGCTTGAGTTTGCTTGGCACGACCATTTTTTCGTTGCCCAACGGGGAATTTATGGTCAGGGGGCAGGTGACTGTTCAGCCAACCTTTTCGCGTATGATTACCCCCGAAGGCATGGTGGTGACGCACATTACCGGCGCGGCAACCAACGAAGGCAACAATGTGATCGAGGGGAGCGGCGCGTTTGAACGCGTTGGCGCGAATGCAAGGCTGCAAGGCATGATAAACGCCGAGCTAATGGACGAAGGGATCGTCCAGTTTAGTTGCTTCTTTGTGTTCACAAATATTAATTTGCAATAATCAACCGTGGCGGGTGTCGTCTTCTTTTTTGAAGAATACGAAATCGACGTATATTCCGGGCGTCGGATTGATCTCGATGCTTGGAACTACGCCATTCGCGCGGCGGGTGATATTGACCGAATCATCATCATCAACAGGACCAACCAAAGCATCAAAGGCATAGGCAGTGATATTACTTGCGAAACTGAAACCGCGCTGCCTGTTCTGAACGGCAGCGTGGTTTTCGTTGTTTGCCCGTGGGATAATTGCGCTGGGTCGATGGTGTCTTTGTGGAATTTTAACCATAAGGTGGATTGGTATGTGTTTGGACCATCCGAAGGTTGGGACGACAAGCAATGCAAGGACGGCATATTTATTCCGCAAGCAGGCAAGGGCGCGCTTCATGCGTTGCACATTGGCGCGGTTGTTATGATGCATAGGTTTCACGTTATAAGGGGCGCAGTATGACAGCAGCCGCAGTGGCTTGGGTGGGCACTGGCAAGGTATCTTCAGCTGACACGGCTGATACGTGGGGCGACGCTACATTGGCGGTGAATTCCGATACCTTCATCGAAGGGTCGAGCTGCTTGAGTGAAAAAGTATCCAACACAACAAAATACGGAGGCGTCACTGGTTCAGCCATTACCAACGAACCTTTCGACTTTTCGTCAACGGCTGAACATATCTATATTTGGATACAAGCGGCAGGCTCGGTTGATACTTTAGCCAATGGCGGCCTCGGGATTTACGTTGTCGATATTCTTGGCACGGATTCTGAAGGCTTTTGGTATGTGGGACCGCGACCCGGTTATACGGGCGGCTGGATTCCTTATGTGATACACCCGGAAAAAGATTTCCATTCTGTTAATGCAGGGTCGGGAAGCTGGACAACCACAGGCAACCCAGGACAGCTAACCTCAGTGGATGCTATTGGTGCGCGGTGGAAAATCACCAATACCGTGATGGGCGCATCGGATAACGCTTATTTCGACGCAATTAGCATCGGCACAGGCTACCGACTAACGCTTGGCGACGCCGGTTCTGCAGAGGGGGTCTTTGCCGATTTCATTACTTTTGAAGAAAACTCCAGCAACCGATTTGGCGGTTTGTTTTCGCAGTCGGGTATTTTATTCGCGCAGAGTAAGCTTTATATTGGCGCAGCTTCGGGCGCAACTAATACCGAATTCATTGACGATGGATTTACCGTTGTTTGGGTGGACGCGCAAACCTCAACAGAAAGCGCCGTGCAGTCAACCTTTTACGAATTATTGATACAAAAGGGGACCGGGTCCACGACCGTTACGTTGAGCAATGGGACATTCAAAGCGGCAGGCACGTCGGAGGTTTATTTGAATCTTGCCGGGTCAACATCGGCAACGCTGACAAATATTGTGGTGGACCGGGCGCGGCTGATTGATCTGGATGGTAATGTTACCTGGACAGGCGGTCAAATCAGCAGCAGCGGAAAAACGGATTTAGGCGGCCAGCCAACATTGGAGGAAATCAGTTATGTTTCACCGACCGATGGGTTTGCATTCGAAATCAACGCAACGAACGAACTCGCAAACGTATCAAATATTAGCTTTGATGGCGCTGGGACCGGCGGTTCTGGCAACGGTGCTGTGTATATCAATATCACTGGCGCGGGACCGTTTACACTCGACTTTGATGGGTTCAACTACGCAAACCGGGTCGCGGGATCGCACGATATTGTAATCGCAGCAAACAGCAACGCCGACTACACGCTGAACATTGCAAACGGTAGCGACCCGACAGTAAACAACCTGGGCAGCGGAACCGTTACCAAAGTTTTGAACCCGGTTGATCTGACAATCACGGTGCGCGATTTGGAAACCGGAAGCTTGATCACAAGCCAAGACGTGAACGTGCTCGTGGAAGCTGACACGGGCGGCTCAATGACCGCAGGCGATGACATTATTAAAGGCTTCACTAATGCCAGCGGGGTGATTACTGATAACCGATCATACGCAACCAACCAGCCAATAACCGGATGGGCACGGAAAGGTACGGGATCACCTTATTATTCGCAGTCTTCAATTTCTGGCACGATCAACAAAGACAGTGGCCTGTCATTGACTATTCTTATGGTAAGGGACGACTAATGGCCGCAGCAAACCCGGAAGTAAATGCGCGAAACATTCTGGCAATTAAAGATCACTCGGAAGCAACCCGGGTCATTGTCCGAAATTTACAAGCAGAAATGGAAGCAATGAAAAACGAAATAGCGGCGCTGCGCTTACAACTGAACTCAGCCAATGAGCGAATAAACGGCATGCAAGTCAGAATATACAGCGGTGGGGCAACCAGTTAATGGCGATAACCATCGACTATTCAGACCCAGCCGAGCTGATTATCAACGTGCCGAAAGCCGACCTGACGTTGATCCAGGCTTCGCCAAACGAAATCCGCCAGCTTGACGTGGACGCCTTTCGTCTTGAATTAAAAGGACTCGAAGACGACTCGACCGGGATGGCCTTCACGAAAACCCACAACCACAACACAACCGTGGAGGTGGGCGGGGTGATTCTGGCGCGCGTGGTCGAGATTCTTGACCCGTATGTGGTTCAGTTTGAAGACGGGCAATACGCCGTCAACTTGACCGGCGCAAACAACAACATCGGCGACCGGCTTCTTGTGAATCAAGTTTCGGTCCGCTCTTCGAATTCCGCAGGCTTGCAGGACTTATCCACATTGTTGGCGGCTGCTTACCAGGGCGAAGTAATCATCAACACGATAACAGGGCAGGCAGGCACATCCACCCCAATCGGCACACGGGGCGCGCCGTCTAGTGTATTAACCGATGCACTTGCGATTGCCGTTTCAAACGGCATCGGCACTTTTCGGTTGATGAATACAATCACGCTAACCACGATTGATTTATCAGCCGGGTACACCTTTACCAGTGACAACCCGGTCAACGTGGTGCTGACCGTTGACGCAAGCGCGGACGTGACCAACTGCCAGTTTCACAACATGACGTTAACGGGACGATTGGACGGTATGAACAGCGTAACGCACTGCAGTTTGGGTGCGGTCCAGGATGTTAGCGGCTTGATACAAGAGTGCCAGTTCGCGGGCGATCTGACATTGAACGGTTCGATTTTAATGGTCAATTGCACATCGAATATTGCGGGCGGGGGTTATGCTTCAATAATTTCGGGGGCGGGGATTTCTGTTCAGGTGCGAGACTTCCACGGCTCGATTGGCATTAAGGGGATTGTCGATGGGGTGCACTCGATTGGTGGCGCGGGGGGGCGTTGCGTGATTGATTCAACATGCACGGGTGGCACGATCCATGTTCGCGGCGATTGGTTTGAACTTGTGGATAATTCAGGCGGCGGTTGCACTGTCTTGGACGAACGCGCCGCAATGTCACAGGAAGAAGCGGTCAAAATTAACGAGATACACACGCGGCTCGACTTGGAAGTCACGAAGCCGAATACATACGCAGACGACTTATCCACAATCACAAGCAGCGACTACACGCTCACACAAACTGACAACCTCAACGGCACATCAACCGTACAAAGATCGTAAAATAACATGCTGAACAATTGGCCGGGGCGCGATAAGAATGAAATGATTTCGCTTGGCTGGTTAGCAGGTGCGCCGGTTCAGGTTGTCACGTTTCTTAGAAGTTCCGTCCCAATTCTGGCGAAGTTTGAAACCCTATCAATGGCGGGAATTATGGAAGAAATGAGTATAGAAGCGGCGCTCGATATTTCGGCGATTGTCGCCGCCCTGGAAACCAAAGAAGTAGTGGCGGCGCTTGAGGACGAACCGATAACCGCAGCAATTGAAAATGATCACATAAACGCGAAGGTGTAAAAAATGGCATGCACTCCAAAGCTTTATACAGAAACAGCCGTTAGTAAACGGATAGACCCGGACGGATGGAACCCGGACGACATGACCGAGTTTGTCTTTACGCTGACACTTGAAAACGTACCGGCAACGACCGTCGATTTCACGCTTACGGGTGGGAAGGTGACTTATACCGCAGGCGAGGTGGTGGTGAATATTGCCGCAACCGACATCACCACAGCAGGCAAGTATCTGGTCAAAATGCGCATGACTGACGCGGGAGGGGTGCGTGGCATCACGCCATGCCCAGATTACCTTGAATTTTGCGTTTGATCACAGATTTTCAGCAAGGTTCGCCGGGTGGAACGTCAACAAATTATTTAGAGGTGTTATGAAACTGAGCGAAAAAGGGCGCACGCTTTTAAAAGATCTGGAAGGCGTAAAAACTACGGTCTACAAAGACTCATCCGGATTTCCAACGATTGGCGTGGGGCACTTATTAACGCGTGACGAAATCTACAGCGGCAAGATAAACCTAAACGGCAACTATGTGAAATATGGCGAAGGGCTTTTGCTTTCCCAGGTTGAGCAGTTGCTAAACAATGATTTAGTCCGCTTTGAGCGGAATGTTTCCACGTTTGTGCATGCCAAGTTAGGCGCAAACCAGTTTGACGCAATGGTTATTTTTTCTTTCAACATTGGGGTGCAGGCGTTTAATGCTTCCACGTTGCTGAAAATGTTAAACAACAACCAATACGACGCGGTTCCGTTTCAATTACGGCGCTGGGTTTATTCAGCAGGCGAGATTGTCGAAGGCTTGAAAAACCGAAGAGAAAAAACCATCGCTCACTGGTCAGGGGAAAGCCCGCCAATAGAGAAAAAAGAGCGGGGTTTTGACTTGTGTTACCAAACGAAAAGCAAAGATTACAAAGTTACAATCACAGAAAACATGGGCAGTCTTCAAATTGAATTGACCGGCGATTGGGACATGCAATGAAATACCAGTTAGTCGCAATACTGCTGGCGATTTTTGTCGCTGCTTGCGCCAACTTTGAAACCGCAGACAAGGCAATCAAGTCAGGTGAGGCACAGGCGGCGCTCTTTAGTATTGAATACACTGAAGAAGAAAACCAGATCATCAACGAAGCAATAAAAAAATATATTTACTTTCGAGAAGTTTGGGGTGTTTTCGATGGCTTTGATTATGTGTTGAGCAATCAAGGTGAGCTGCAGATTCACAAAGATTTCGAAGGGTTACGCGCTTCGTATCTGAAACTTGAGACAGTCGTCGAGGCCAACTTCCATCGATATGACGAAGAAACCAAAGAGCGACTTATTTACTATCAAACCGAAGCAATAAAAGTAGACGAAGACATGCGCCAAACACAAAGTATTAGCGCGTTATCTCGTTATGCCGATATTTTGCTTCGTATTATTTCGAGTGTAATGTAGACATGTTAGAAATTGCCGCCAAGCTGGACCCGTGGGTGTTATTGATGCTTTGCGCGATGGTTGGAACAGCCATTGCTTATTTGCAGAAATATGCCTGGGCAAAACCGAAACCGGCGAGCATGCGACTTTATTTGTTTGGTGATACTCAAGCTGTGACGCGAGTGGTCGTTAAACTAGTATTCGCAGTTGGCGGCGCG
>Ga0224506_10002604_pt1 | contig 12203 bp, 13 predicted proteins | sample SF_Jan12_sed_USG_2_FD_169108 | JGI IMG/M metagenome (GOLD analysis project Ga0224506, IMG submission 169108) | Sediment microbial communities from San Francisco Bay, California, United States - SF_Jan12_sed_USGS_8_1 | ecosystem: Environmental > Aquatic > Marine > Sediment | place: USA...
AGGATTTCATTTATTATTTCGAGATAACCATCGAATCCACCAACAGTATAAACGGTATTTTTACTGGTAATTATTAACGTTTGGCCTTGATTTTTCAAGGTTATTTTTTGCTTATCACTTTCAACCACAATACCAGGATACAATGAAGTTATTTTCGACATGAAAATCTCTTTTTGAGAAGAGGATAACCAAATTGACTTAGGTGTTGTTTTCCACCCAGTTTTATCAGTATTTTTCTCAAATAATGGTTCATAGTTCTCTAAATCAGACAAAGGAATATTATTTATTATTAAAAATTCATTTATTAGCTCATATAACCGATCTGTCTTGGAAAAGATTACAATACCTGATGAATAAATATGGATTGAATTCCCATCTACGACCCCTGCAAATATTTGATGAACAGATGATTTCTCAATGGGAGAACACCCATTTGTATTTAAAAATGAAATGAGCTTGTTTATAAATTCTTTTTTCAATAATATACTGTATGCAATTTTACCAGTCAAATATGACCCTACATTGTGAAGATATAAATTATTTAATAAAACAACAGATATTAACTTATAATAAACTAAGAAAATTTATTCATTATCTACTATAGCTAATAAACCAATATCTAATAATTTTTTATTTGTTCAAATTCACAAAGTAAAATGTCAGAACATAGAGACCTTTTTATTTAGGGTAATAACAATAGTGTTTTCGGTTCTAGAAGTTACTTAAGTAATAACACATAATTTATGTAAATAATAGGAGAAAATCGTTTATTTTATATGTAATTGAATCATAATAAATTGTATGAATCTTCCAATCGAAGAAATATTAACACATATTTTTCTAATTGGGATTTTAGGAATGATTTTTTATTATTTTTCAAATAAATATAGCAAAGAACAGTTAAGAATTACCTTTTACTGGACATTAGCATACTCATTTTTCGCACTATCCAGCTTTCTATATTTGGCATTTAGATTTTTCGATAATCCAATTATCGCGAACAACTTACAGTTTATATCTGCAGGTATTGGTGTAGTTTCGATTTTTCTTGGTGTAGTAAATTCATATCTTGATGATATAAACAGCATTCAGTGGGAAATTCCTCTAGGTATAATAGGCTTATTTGGTATTTTACTTTGGTCCTACGATATAGCAATAGGAAGATACATATTTCTTATCTATGGTTTAACAGTCGATATATATTTTGTTATTATATCCATAAAATCAAAAAATGTGAAAATAGCTTTTGTAACCATAGGACTAATATTAACATTAATTACGGGAATAATGAGAACAAATCAAGTAATTACTGAACAGGTTCATACACTATACCAAGTATTAGCTCATTTATTAATATTCGTTGGATTGAATGTATTCTCTGTTGTAAAAAATCAAACTATAACCAATATTACGTATTCTTAGATAGATTTTTTCTTGTAATATAAAGTTTATAAACAGAATAAAGTAATATTACAGTACTTATTCCCAAGAAACCAGAGAAAATTGGATTTGCTAATAGACGGATAAATTGTCTTTTCAATCTTCCGGGTATAGAAATATAATTGTCTAATTCAGTTAATATCTCATTTGCTTCTGTAACACCTACCCAAACTTTTAGAAGTTTACCGAAAGGATCAAACAAAAAAGTAGTGGGTAACACTTGAATTCCAAATCCCACTGTAATCTCCTGATTAAAATCATGTCCAAAATCCCAGGTAGCTTCAATTCTTTGTTTAAAAGATGATATATCTGTAATTGTATCATTATAATCAATACTAACTGAAAGTAATGATACTGCTTCACCTTTAACAACCTCTTGAACATCTATTAAATGAAACATTTGTAATTCACAAAGACTATCCCTTGTTGAAAATGTAGTTAAAATAAGGTAATCTCCCTCATATTGTGAGATATTACCTACACGCAGGTCTGTATATTGAATTTCTATATTTAATTGATATGTAGCCTGTGTCGGCATTATAAGAATGAATACAACTACGATGTATAATACTTTCACACATTTATTTTTAATTACATGCAGATAAGCATTATTTAATCAGATTAAATCAAATAACAAATTAATTCAAGTAACTGTATCTTCGATATTATATAATTGAAAATCATTATTATTGGTTACATCAATAGGACCAAGATGAGGAGATAAAGTTTCTTGAAAGAATGAATCAATGGAAGAGCTAAAATCATCGGAATATTCTTTTAACAATTCAGGATTTTGATGGAATTCAGAGCTAAAGTTAATGAACATTAAATAATTGGACATAATCTGATCTAACAATAAGTTTAGGATTTTATTATTTTTCTCCTGTAATAATAAAGAACTTCGCGGCATGAGGCAGGTAATAGTAAAATTATCACGATGTCGAATATAGAATGAACAACATTGTAATCTAATCTCTTCAAGAGTATGGTTTTGAGTAGATGCACATGATTTATTTGAACTTAAATCTTTGACAAACAATTGAACTGCAGTTAAAAAAGCTCCATATAGTTGAATATTATTATCCAAACAATCTTCTCCGTAGATTTTCGACAATAAAACAGATCCTGTAGAATTTGTGATATTAATCCTATTAATTAATTCACTGGCATTGATAATTGAATTGTCTTTATTTGTTATACTCAATCTGATTTTACCTAATTCATGTTACGATTAATTTAATTTAACTTTTGTTGTAAATTGCGAAGGATATACATACCAAAATAAATCAAAGACTAACAAAAAAGAAAATGATATTGGAGAATTCAGGAGATTCTTCCTTATAATTATAAATTGGATAATTCCTTGATTTCAGAAATCAGTGAATGAATTAATTTCATTTCTTCACCACTAATAACAGCATCTTTTTCTGCAATTTCTTGTGCTTCTAAAATTATGTTATTCTCTATTTCTTTTAATCCCTCTAATTCTTCAGGAGTAACTTTACCATCGCTAATTGCCTCCAATATACCCCTAGCGTATAATTCTAAGTTTTTGTTTATCGAAAATAATATTTGCTTTTCATCTTCACTTAGTTTTTTATCAGTCATCGCCAAATCGATTAGGTCTTCCATAATTCTATTTGATTTCTGTAACTTTTTGATTACAAGGTCTACCTTTTCTCTGTCACCAATTATCATTATGACTAGTTAAAAAATAGGGTAAAAAAAATGTTCTGCAAGAAAAATAATTATTTTACAAGATTATTATTATTTTAATTAGAATAATTCTTATCAACAAACTACGGATTTTTTAACGCATCGTAAAGCGATATATTATGACAAATGAAATTATTAATCATATGCTGAATCATAGATCAATTAGAAAATTCGATTCTAATTTTCAAATACCAGACATACATATAGATACAATTATAGAAGCAGCCCAACAGGCGTCAACTTCTTCAAATATGCAAATGTACACCATAGTTGAAGTTCCAAAAGACTTGAGGATGGATGCAAATCTTTGTGGAGATCAACAATTCATCAAGGATGCTTCTTATTTTGGTATTATTTTCACAGACCTTCATCGAATCCAACGAATGATAGAATTACAAGGAGGTGAATTAAAGGAAGCTACTACAATTACGTTAACAATGGGAGTATTCGATGCTGGTTTAATGTCACAAAATTTAGTATTGGCAGCTGAATCTTTGGGATATGGTGTTTGTTTTTGTGGTGCTTGTGGAGATAGTTTGATTAGTTTCAAAGAGAAATTAAACATCCCCTCTTCAGTTATCCCTATAACAGGAATAGCTATTGGAAAAAGTTTAGAAACTCCTGAAAGAAAACCTAGGCTTCCTCCAAAGTTAATTCATCATAAAGGTAACTATCTTCAGTACTCAGACGAAGATTTACAAGCTGGAATGGATCATATGAGTTCTGAATTAAGCAGAATTCATAAAAAAGAAATTAACTGGGGGCTAAATTTGAAGAAACGATTTACTGAATCATGGGTAGAAAGAAGAGAAAAAATAAGAAGAGACGCATTAATAATACAGGAATTTAATCTGTAGCTGATTCAATCACCAATGAAAGTTCCTCAATACCCTTAGTAATTTCCTCTGGTTTCATAGAACTGAAACTTAATCGAATTTCATTCTTCTTTGGTATGCGTCTAGTAATCATCCTGTATGAATCATCTACAAATAACCCATTATAAGGGTAAAATCCATCTCCAGGTACAAAGATGATTCCACTTTTTAATGCGGACTCCAAAAGTTTATTGGCATCCATAGAAGTATCTAAAGTTTGCCAAATGAAGAAACCACCTTTTGGATCAGTACGACTACCAGGTAAATAATCATCGATTGCCTTTTTCATTGCATCCGCTTGAGTTTTATATCTCATCCTGAGTGTCGGCAATGTAGCCTCTATATGATCCCGATAATAACGATAAGCAATTTCCTGATTAAGTAAACTAGAGCAAAGATCGAAGAAACCCTTGGTTTTAATAATTGTACTTTGTATAAATTCAGGCATAATTGTATAACCAATCCTAAGAACAGCAGCTTCTTTTGACGTTGTTCGTAAATATAATACATGTTCATTATCGATATCAAGGGATTTAATTGGATAATATTTTTTATCATCAAATTTAATTTCTCTATATGCGTTATCTTCTATAATTAATACATTCCAAGCAACTAATAAATCATATAAATCTTTTTTACGTTTCCAACTATGGCTAATTCCAGTCGGATTATCAGCAAAAGAAGGTAGATAGATTGCTTTTGGTTTTTTCTTTAAAATTTGAGTTGAAAATTCTAACGCTTTCTCTATTCCTTCGGGAATTAATCCATCCTTATCAGTTGGTATGCTAATAGTTGTAATATCAAGCATTTCTAATTGACCAAAAATACCAAGGTAACATGGACTTGGAATCAGAATAATATCTCCACGATTCAACAAACTCATGAATGTTAGGTGAATTGACTGTTGAGCACCTTGTGTAATGAGTAAATCACTTTTATCAATTCCGGAGATGTTATCAAAACGATGTAATCTTTGCGATAATACATCTCGTAGTTGCTCATGTCCCTCGGAGCTACTATAATTCAATAAATCTAAATTACCATAATTATCCAATACGCGAATTTCGTCAACAATATCCTGTAGTATTGTACCCATAATATTTTGGGGTATATTTCCCGGTAAACCACCTGCAAAATAATATTTAGGTCTTTCTCTTACCAATCGTCGTATTTCAGATTCAGGGATACGATATGTCCAATCTGCAAGTTTTAAATTCGTCTCTAATTCAATCATTCATTCATCTCCTGGAAAATATACCCTAAAATCTTCTTTCAAATTTCGTAAAACCACATTACTTGATGTACGTCGAATATGCTGGATGTTAATAATTCGATGGATAACACGATCTAGGTGCTCTCTGTTATAAAACCTGCCAAAAGCAATAATATCAAAGTTACCAGTAACATTGTAAATTGCAAATAATTCTTGAATTTGTCTTATTTGCTTATTTATTTCATCTAGAAATTTTACATCGATTTCAATATTGATGACAATAGTGAGATCAAATCCTAACTTCTCAGGATCTACCATAATAGACCAATTATTCAATACTCCATTTTCATGTAATTTTTGAATACGATTAGCGATAGTCCCCAATGATTTTCCAGTTTCTTTTGCTAATTGTCGATATTGAGTCCTTGAATCAATTTGTAATTGCTTGATTATCCAAAGATCAGTGTCATCAAGTTGATGTGTAGGTGTTTCCATATCCAACATACATTCAGTTCACATAAACAATATAAATATTTTTTTATGTTCAATTATATTTTTATATTTTGAACATTGTTCAATTATATTTTATCTGAACATCACTTTAACAATCAACTACCCAATAGAATTTGAGCCATAAGTGTTCACTAAATAAATCTCATCAATTTTGTTTAGAAATTATTGTTCAATTTATCAGATAATAAACAAATTCAATTAAACAATATCACAAAAATCTATCATCATTATTTTAGATATAGAGTTAATCAGAATAAGCAGGTCCTGAAAATAATACTTTCCCATTTCTGCCACTTGAAATTGCCAATTTAAATGCATCTTGATATTGAGTCAAGGGAAAAATACTATCAACAACAGCCGAAAGTTTCTTGAATGCAACCAATTTTGTTAGTTCGGTATAAACAGTTTTGATCTTATCTCTATTGGTTTCACGTAACCAATGCACCAACCAAAATGAGCGGATTGTAAGGTCTTTTTTCATCACCATACCTAAATCAATTAACATTGGTTTTCCACTCATCGCACCATAAATGACAATTGTCCCTTTTTCACCCATAAATTTGCATAGTAAATTTGTCCCATTACCAGAAACTGCATCGAGTCCCAATTTAATGGATTTATCTGCAGTTATTTCGGGAATTTGATTGTGAAGTAATTCATTATCAACAATCACTATGTCTGCACCAATTTCTTTTAGTTCTGCCACAAGTGATTCTCTCCTTACAATGTTTATTGTTTTTATCCCTCTATCCTTACATATCTGAATTACATATCTACCAACTGCAGAATTTGCTGCATTTTGAATGATCCAATCCCCGGGATTAAGTTCAATTATATCATTAATCAGGGCATATGCTGTTGGAGGATTTATGCTAATCATCGCTAATTGTTTTGGATCTCCTGGTGGTAAAGCGAATAATGATTTTGATTCAAGAACAAATTCATCTTTCCAACAATCAAAACCTAGTGGAAGAATTATACGATCACCTATCTTTAAATGTGAAACATCAGAACCTATTTCAACAATTTGACCTATGCCTTCACTTCCAAATGTACTCGGAAGTTTTTTTTTCTGGGGATACATCCCCTGAATACCTAACAAATCAGCAGGATTTATTGGAGAGAGTTCTAGATGAACCCTGACTTGTGAGCTTGTTACAGGAATCGAGTCTAATTCCACTATGGAGGTAACTTCCATAGGATTACCAAAGTTTTCAATCCTTAATGTTTTCATACTTCTACATAATTGCCATAGGATATAAGAGTACTGACAAATCTATACACAATCAGCACTATATTGAATCATCATTAATTACTTTGGTTTTTTGCAAGAAATCTTACTAATTCAACCATAGAAGTCAAACCCATCCCTCTACCCATGGCAACATTTCGACCAAACAATTCATACACAATATCGGAAGATATATTTTTTATTATCGCAGGATCCTCACCATTTAATGAAGTATCCAATATGGCAGCCATAGCTTTTGCAGATATCCCATGTGGATTTTCAACAGCAAAATAATAATTTACTTTACCGTCTTTTATTTCCAACCAAACATAGGCCTCTGATTCACAACCAGGTACCTTATTTTCATCATCAAATGGTCTTTGAGCGATATGTTTTGGTACCTCATTAAATAATTCTGAATAATATATCAATAACTCAGCCCTTTCCCGTTCAGATGTAATTTCTTTAAATTCTTCTAATATCTCAGATAATTTATCTGGAATTTCATTTGTCATAATATATATTTTATCTCATTATTATTAATCTTTTAGACACTTTTACTTATCTAGATTTAATTATTTAGGTTGATAAGACTACTTCACAATACAATGGTAGATGATCCGAAACAAGGTCTGACCCAATAACACAACCATTGATTTCAATATTCGATGAAAGAAAAATGTAATCAATTCTTTTCTCGGGATTATCAGAAGGAGATGTTAATCCCAGACTATCAGGATTTGTAAAATCCCAAGCATCAGTTAGATCCGGAATAATTAACTGAATTTCTTGATAATTAGGTTCTGCATTAAAATCACCTGTTAAGATTACGTTGATTTCATTCAATGAGCCGATATAATCCAGTAGTTGAGTAACTTGTGATATTCGTTCAGGTGTACTTTCTCCAATATGTGTCAAATGAGTTGTAATCACACGAGTATCATAACCATTGATCTTGGTCAACACACTGATAAAACTTCGAGTGTACGTTAATTGTGTGGTGTATTCTATTGTTTCAGCATGAATTATAGGATATTGACTAAAAATAGCGTTCCTAAGATAATAAAGACCACCCTCTGAAATATATGAATATTCAAATCCAATTGCTTTCATAGCATCTTTCAATTGACCGATCATATTGGGAAATCCATTTGCATGAAAATAATAAGTCAATTCTTGAAAAGTGACAATATTGGGAGAATATTTCTGAACTACGTCTATAAAAGCCTCTAAATCATAACCTCGGTTTACTTCTACACCAAAGTGAGCGTTATAATTTAATACACGTATTTGGTTGGTATTGGAAATTGGTAACGGATCCACAGAATTAGGTATCGAAAAAAAGGGTAATATCAATACAATTAGAGTGAGAGAAAAACCTAGTTTTTGATGTCTATTCATTTCTACTTTACTTTACTCTTTCTCCTATTGAAAGCTACTGATATTCGAACACCTATATTTCATTAATTCTTTCATATAATTAGTATGGTGAACTAGGTTACATATTCATGGCTGAATATGATGATGGGCATAGTTAAATTTGTAAGTCAACTAATTGTAAATACAAAATGCATCATCTTGAAAAGTGGTCATTAAGTGTAATTTGTCCACTCCGAATAAAAAATGATTACAAATACATTTACTCTACTCAAATCGATATTCAATAATAGAACAATTAAAATGTAAGTTCTTGCAGGAACAATAAATCAGTAATTTTGTTGAATCATTCTATAAACAAAAAATTCTACAATTATATAAGTATATATTCATAGAACATTTACCTAGATATAATTATATCCTCGCAAAAATATGTTTATTTAGTTTCGTGAGTAATCTATATTAACAACTACAATAATTGTAGTTTGTTTATCCAAAACTTAGTTTTCATTTCTATTACCGATCCAATCCTCTAAATAACCTCAATATCCGTAGTTTTGTTCTTCATTTCTTATATTATTCTATAGATCATAAGGTGAATATATATTATTCAATTTTATTATTAGTTTAGTAGTGAAGCATAAAAGATCTAACTAACAACAGATCTAATATCCCCACTACTGACGAAAAGAGATATTGAATGTTCAGAGGAGAACCACTTGCATATTGGACCATAATTATTGGTTTTATCTGTTATCTCATGACCCAATATATAGGAATGTTATTAACAGGAATAATTCATCCAGCAATAATAATTTATCCAAAAATCCATCAATACATCGCAATTCTTGGCTGGATAGGTATAACAATTATGGGGGCACAACTCCAGTTTCATAGAGCAGTAACTGGACTAAGACGCTATAAACCAAATTATTTTAGATTGGTATTTATTCTTGGTTTATTTGGAGGAGTTACATCCATCTTACTCAGTTCGATGTACAATTCTTCTACTTTATTTTTGATGGGTTTCGTGTTCTATACAGTATCGGTTACAATCCAGTTCTACTGGATTTTTTCATTAAGAAAATCAAAACATTATAAATTCCCACTTGATTATTTTTTTTATTCCCAGATTTTCCTAATAATATATTTACTCTGGGCTTTGTTTGGGATTGCTAAGTCATACACCTCATCAGATGGTGAATTACCATATCACCTATTAATTCATAGTCTACCAGACAATCATGTTTTAACATTTGGATGGATTTCACTTACGTTACAAGGTGCCATTATCAGAATATTACCAATGTTTGTAAATAAACACATCAATAGAGAGTCTAGATATTTACTTGATCATCATCTAAAATTCACAGTATTCTCAAGCATAATATTTTCTTCAGGTTATTGGTTAAATTATGCTGCAATTACAATCATCGGTGGACTATTATGGTCAATTTCATGGATAATCGTATTCCATATCTTAATTAAAAGTCTAGTAAATACTGGTAAAAGCACTGAGAATAAACTAACTTTATTGTATTTCATCCCAGGTTTGCTTTGGATGACAATTGGAGTATTTTTAGGTTGGTATATGTGGATTTTTGATTTACACCAAAGATATTTATTGCTTATCCACATTCACCTAACACTATTTGCAGGATTATCACTATTAATGTTAGGAGCGATCCATAGAATTAATGCATTCCAGATTTACACGTTGATTTATACAGGAAATAGAAAGGAAGGAGTCTCACTAGAATACTTTCTGCAAAAGAAGAAATTTTTTATTACAGGAATTGGTTTAAACATCTCACCACTCATCATGATTTCGGGATTTATTGTTACAGACTACAATATAGTTGGAATAGGGGGAATTATGAATTTTGTTTTCAGTATTATTTTTGCATCGGGATTAGTAACAAATATGGTTCACTATTTAAAGAACAAATCAAATGCAATCCCATTTTGGCTAAAAGCAAATGAAACTATTTCTCAAAATATTGATTGATATAAAGAAATTCAGTAGAAGAGTCAAAGTTAATTCACTATTACCAATATCAAATCAAGGTGCTTTATGATTTAGGTATACAATTCATCTGATTAATCCCGTGGGATTTTTTCAGCTGTCAATTTATTGAGATAATAATTCCATTTTTCAAATGATTTTTCTTTTAAGGAAAGACCACAAAAAATTCTATCAATTACTTATATATATTAGGGAAGTTTTATTTTGATCTTAGAACATTTAATTACTATGTATAATTCAGAGGCTGAGAAATTCAGAAAGAAAATGCTTGAAGAACAAAAAAGAGAGAATAAAAATCAATCTAGCATTCCTAAAAATACTGAAAAAGAAACACCGCGACATAGTAATCCAGATAAAATTAACAGTATTAATAAAGATACAACTCCATCTTATATGTATAGTAACCCCTATTTAAGATCGAGTAATAAAGAAGAAGACTGGGCTTATACCTTTAGAATTATTGCACTAGGAGACCCTTCAACAAACCACATAGAAATAACTACAAAATCAATGAGTGATAAATTTACAACAGATTATTCGTCAATTATTGCATTTGATCCAATGTCACGCTATGAGATGATAGATGGTTACAAAATAACTTTTAGTGTTTTTGTAATTAATACTAAAAAAGATATATCAGCTATGGAAAAATTAGTTTTTAGACAAAATCTTGGAGCAATATTGTTTTTTTCATTTGGAAGTAGAATCAGTTATGATAAATTAGAAGATTGGATTGAAAACATAAAAGCAGCTTCACCAGATGTTGAGTTTGCAATCATTGGAGTTCGTAATGATAATGATTTACAGGAAATAGATCAAGAAGAAATCAATTCTAAAGTTGAAAAATTACAAGGGATATTTTATGAGATGTCTTCAGAAGATAATGAATGCCTGTCTAAAGTATTCAAGTTATTAGGAAAGAAAATATTACAAAAGAGGATATCTAATTAAATTGCGTTAGTATCATCAATGTGTTTTGTTGATACTTCATTCATATATAAATCACATAAACAGTAGATTTAAATAAATCTATAAGAATTGATAAAATATTGAATGCAAAATAAAAGAAGCAAGTTCCTTCACCCTATTTACAAATTAAGTCCTGTAACTTGGCTGTTAAAACATACGATTCCTCACTTAGATAGATTATTCTTTAAATTATCCAATGGCAAAAGATCATTTAGCCAACCATTATCAGGCCTACCCACGTTTTTAATCAAACATAGAGGAGCTAAAACTGGAACTACAAGAACAACCCCTCTGATATGTATTCCTCATGGTAATGATAATGAGGAGATTATTTTAATAGCGTCTAATTTTGGTAGAAATAACAACCCAGCTTGGTATTATAATATTAAAGCACACCCAGAAATTATAGTAAATATCAAGGGAAAAGAATTTAATTATATAGCAACAGAAATAGAAGATAACTATACAGAATATTGGGAAAAGGCAGTAAATTTGTACGCAGGATATCAAGACTACCGAAATAAGACTAAAAGAACTCACATTCCAATCCTATTACTAAAAAGACTTAATTAGAATTTGATATTCAAAGTAATTGTATCAGTCTAATTTGTGTTTAGTATTTCTTCATAAATTCCAACCAGAACAATATAATACCCACATATTTTTTATATTTGGTTAATCTGAGGGTTAGTGACCCAAAACAAAGAAAAAAACATGCAGTATTTAAAATATTATTATCAAGTATTTGGAATTATTAATATATTGATAGTACCTGTCATTCCCATAATATTTAACGAGTACATCTCATGGGAACCTATGAATCTTGTAAGTGATTTAATGTTA
>Ga0224506_10002606_pt1 | contig 12196 bp, 9 predicted proteins | sample SF_Jan12_sed_USG_2_FD_169108 | JGI IMG/M metagenome (GOLD analysis project Ga0224506, IMG submission 169108) | Sediment microbial communities from San Francisco Bay, California, United States - SF_Jan12_sed_USGS_8_1 | ecosystem: Environmental > Aquatic > Marine > Sediment | place: USA...
ATATGATGCATCGAACCTGCAGCTGGACGGCGAGGCGTACTTCACAATCATTCCTGATTTACCCGGTGTCAGGTTGGTAATTTTCAGCGTAATTGCCTGGGGCAAGCCTGTTTCGTTTATAAAGATGACCGCGTGCTCGCCTTTTAACTGGTTGCCGGCGGAAAAAGAACTTTCATCGCCCAGGGCAAGCCCCGGAATAGAAACCGCCGCAAGCGCGGCAAATAGAAGTGCTGTTTTGCTGGACATATTTATTCTCCTCGTGGTTGGTGCTGAGGAAAATATAACCAACACACGGGATGCAAACCTTCAAAAAGGATAACGGATATTTGAGAACAGGTCGCCCGAGTGCTGGATTTGGGCCAGCAGGCTATCCGGAATAAGTGCTAGATTTGATGGTTTTGTGTTCAATAATATCCCTTATCGAACATAAACAATTGTCTGGTTTCGTTGTCCAGTTTGGTGCGGAAATGACAACCACCTACGGGGCTAATGCATTTGCGCTGTTTCAAGCGGTTAGGTGTAAGTGGGACAGCCAAAATCGAAGTATTGTTCAGTGGATTACTTAGTATAAGTGTCCCACTATTTTCTTGTATAAACAGATTATTATTGATGAACCTTTTCCGCTGGTAGTGGTGTTTTGCCCAAAATCATATCGGCAGCTTTTTCACCGATCATCAGGGCCGCGGCATTGGTGTTAGCCGCAGGCATCTCGGGCATAATAGAAGTATCAACAACACGCAAACCATCAACACCATGCACCCGCAACTTATCATCAACAACCGTATTGGTCTGATCAACTGGTCCCATGCGGCAAGTTCCAATAGGATGGTATGTTGTGTTGCCGGTATTGCGTGCGTGCTCTAAAAGCTCTTCATCGCTTTGCACTGCATCGCCGGGCCATATTTCTTTTTCAAGATAGGGCGCAAAAGCATCGCTACCGATTAATTTGCGACCCAATCGCAAAGCCGCAACTATCATGCGCTGGTCTTCGGGATCAGATAGATAATTGGGCTGAAATTCCGGATACTCAAAGGGATCTGATGAGCGCGCACGCACATATCCTTTGCTCTTGGGGCGTTGCTGCCAACAGGCCACGGTAGCGCCGGGAAACTTATCTAACCCAGACCAAATACCTTCCGGATAACTTGCCGGTGTAAAGGAAACCTGTATGTCGCCATGATCTAAAGTGTCATCAGATTTCCAAAAGCAGTAAACCAGCGTAGGAGTAAGCGCCAGCGCTCCGCGTCGGGTGAAGACGTAGCGAGCAATTTCCTTAATCAGGCCCACTCCCCTTACGCGTTCGTTTATTGTTTCTAACCCATGAACACGCGAAACCATGCGTGCGGCATAATGATCGCGCAAGTTTTCACCAACGCCGGGTAATGCATGCACTACATCCACCCCTATTTTCTGCAAATGTTTTGGGGAACCGATACCTGAAATTTGCAATAACTGTGGCGATGCAATGGCCCCACCACACAATATCACCTCCTTGTTGGCGTAAACTGTCTCGTCACGTCCGTGTCTACGGTAACGCACTCCAACCGCACGCTTGCCTTCAAACAAAATTTTCATGACATGTGCTTCGGTGCGCAAATCTACGTTGCCACGCTTAACCGCAGGATAAAGAAATGATCGTGCAGGGCTAACCCTGCGTCCGCGATGAATGCTACGTTGCACGTAACCGATACCATCTTGAGCCTCACCGTTGTAATCAGGGTTGCGGGGGATACCCAACGATACAGCTCCCTCAATAAAGGCATCACACAATGGATCGGTTTCATCTATATCAGTTATGGTGAATGGGCCATTTTTCCCACGATAGAGTTCACTGCCTTCGCCAATGCGCCTTTCGTTGCGCTTGAAATATGGTAACAATTCGCCATAGCTCCAACCTGAATTTCCCCTCTCCGCCCATGCGTCAAAATCAGAGTGATGCCCGCGAGTGTAGATATGACCGTTGATTGATCCCGACCCGCCAAGCGTCTTGCCGCGAGATTGAATAATACTGCGGCCGCCCGTGCCCCAACTTGGCTCGGTCTTATACATCCAGTTAATTTTTGGGTTGTTCAGGTTGTAAACCACAGCCGCTGGAATGTGAATGAAGAGATTGCGGTCTGGTGGCCCGGCCTCTAACACACAGAGTGTTCCATTGCCCATTTCCGACAGTCGACCACTGACCACGGAGCCGGATGTTCCAGAACCAATGACTATGTAGTCGAACGTGTCTGTCATGGTTAAAGACGGATGCCTACGTTTTTTGTTTGAACGTAACCGAGTAGCGCTTCTTGACCTTTTTCACGTCCGTATCCTGAGCGCTTGGTACCGCCAAATGGTGTTTCGACACCACCGGCCCACCATTCATTAACGTAAACTTGACCCGCAATCAGACGATCGGCGGTCCAGTGCGCCAGAGTTAAATCACAAGTGTAAACACCAGATGCCAAGCCGTAATCGGTGCCGTTGGCTATTGCGATGGCCTCCTCCGGGGTGTCAAAAGGAATCACAACCACTACTGGGCCAAAAAATTCTTCCTGAGCGATGCGCATGTCGGGACGCACATCGGTAAAGATGGTGGGTGACATGAAATGACCCGGCGTACCGGCAGTGCGTGCGCCACCAGTAACAAGGGTAGCGCCCTCTTCGACGCCAATACGACACAGGGCCTCAACACTATCCAATTGTTTGGCTGATATAAGTGGCCCCATGGTGCAACCATCTATTCCGGGGCCTACGGTGCGGACATCGGCTTCGGCCTTGAGGCGGGCAACAAAATCATCATGGATGGAACGATGAACAATCAGCCTTGAACCGGCGGAACATATTTGTCCGGCGTGGTGAAAAATGCCGCGGGCGGCGCTTGTTGCCGCCTTATCCAAATCCGCGTCTGCATAAACGATACCCGCAGATTTACCCCCTAGCTCCATTACACAGGGGACAATTCGTTCAGCTGCCGCGCGTAGCACACTCTTGCCAGTTTCTACTGATCCGGTGAAAACTATATGATCGATATCATTGTGTGCGGCCAATGCCGCTCCCGTATCATGGCCGTAGCCACAAATGATATTAACCGCACCCTTGGGTACGCCAGCTTTTTCACAAGCCTCAGCAAACAGGAACAGGCTTAGCGGAGAATCTTCCGGTGACTTCAAAACCACTGTGTTGCCCGTAACCAAAGCGCATGCAATCGAACGCGCACCAACTGGCAACGGTCCGTTCCACGGCACAATCTGCGCCGACACGCCAAATGGCATATGGATGGTATAATCAAGCATGCCCTCACCTAATGGTATTTGGCGGCCCTCAAGCTTATCAGCCATGCCGCCATAATAATTTAGGTAACGTTGGGTTAGGGCAACATCGCCACGGCCTACTGCGATGGTCTTGCCGTTATCAAAACATTCAACGGTGGCGATCTCATCTGCCAGTTTGTCTAGTTGGCGCGATATTTCAAACATCAGATCGCCTCGCTGGTGGGGGCGCATTTCCCACAGTGCACGGCTTTCAAAACATTGTCGTGCGGCAGATACTGCCCTATCCACATCGTCGGGAACGGCGCGAGCAACCTCGGCAATGGCCTCGCCCGTTGCCGGATTGCTCACCACGATACGCTCGCCAGTTGCGCCATCAACAAACTCACCGTTGATATAGTTTTTCCAATAAGGTCTGATATCTGTAGTCATGCTTACCCTCAATGTGCCGTGGTCCTGAGACACCCTACAATAACCTATAATATAATAATATAGGGCCTGTTATAATTGCGGGTTTATGGATTAATGGCGAATGCTATTTGATGATGGGATCATGCCGGATACGCATGTTTTTCCCAGACAAATAATAAATTATGGTATATTTGTTTTGTTGCCCTATTTAGAGGCCCTAAATTAAAGCTAGCGGATAACTTTCAATGGAAATTAAGTGGCTTGAGGATTTTCTGTGTCTGGTAGATACGCGTAATTTTTCGCGTTCTGCAGAAGTGCGAGCAACTACCCAGCCAGCTTTCAGCCGCCGAATTAAGGGGCTTGAAGAATGGGTAGGCGCGACGATGTTTGATCGATCCAAGCAACCTATTTCACTAACTCCCGCCGGCGAGCAATTCCGTCCTATCGCCGAGGAAGTATTGCGTCGCCTTTTTCAGGGTCGTGAAAATATTCGTCAAACTGGACATAGCACCGAAAGTACCATTGCCTTTTCTGCTACCCACAGCCTGTCATTAACATTTTTTCCTGACTGGATTAAAAAAATTGAAGAGAGCTCAGGCATTCTCCGAACCAGACTCGATTCCAATCAGGTGAGAAACTGTGTGCAGGCATTACTACGTGGTGAATGTCATTTTATGTTGTGCCACACCCATTCACACGTAAACATTGAACTGCCAGATGATCTTTTTGATTCCATTACTGTTGGCGAAGATCGATTATTGCCAGTTTCAGCCCCAGACAAAAGTGGGAATCCATCTCAGGCCTTGCCCGGAGCCATCAATAAACCATTATCGTATCTTGCCTATTCTGACACATCCGCCATCGGGCGTGCGGTAGATTACATACTGTCCAATCGGCCAGATAAATCATATTTGAACCGTGTGTTTGAATCTCATCTCGCCGGCGTTCTAAAAACCATGAGCCGCGAAGGACGCGGACTTGCGTGGTTGCCGGAAAGCCAGATCAAGGATGATCTGGATGCCGGGGCGCTTGCACTGTCTGGCGATGATACTTGGTCAATACCAGTTGATATAAGACTTTTTAGGTCACGCGACCCACTCCCCCATGCTTCGGAAGAGTTCTGGAAAAAACTAGTTGATGCCGAACTGGCATCACGCTAGACCGAGCTTGCATTGGTTACGCCTCATGGGCGGGTGTATGGTCGCGCCTTAATAAACAAGAGGTTTGATCACATGACAGGTACTTCTTCCCGGCGCATAGCCATTCTTGGCCTAATGCTTGAAAGCAATAGTTTCGCGCCAATAACCACCAAGGAAGACTATCTGAGCCGTGTATATTTAGCTGGAAATGAAATCCTTGAGGATCTGAACAATCCCGATCCCAAATTACCAGCTGAAATTCGCGGTTTTTTTGATACCATAAGCACACACTGCGACTGGACACCAGTTCCAATTTTGGTTGGCTTGGTTGAAGCTGGTGGGCCCATGGACCATGCTTTTTACCAAGAAACCTTTGAAAATATGAAGGAACGCCTACAGGCAGAAATGCCTCTGGATGCAGTTTACATTTCCAATCACGGCGCCATGATCACCACAGAAAACTTAGACCCGGATGGCGACATCTTTGCTATGGTCAGATCCATTGTCGGGCCTAATGTTCCTGTGGTTGCAACTCTTGATCTGCACGGCAACGTATCAGAACGAATGGTTGAAACAGCGGACGCCATAGTTGCCTACCGAACCAATCCTCATGTTGATATGCGCGAACGAGGAATTGAGGTTGGTAATATTTTGCTAGAAATGTTCACTGGAATGCGCCCGGAGAGTGCATTTGTCCGCTTACCATTAACGCCGCCAACGGTGACTCTTTTGACCGAGCGCGGCCCCTATGCCGATATAATAAATTATGGTCAGTCACAAATAACGCCGGATATTGCCAACGTTTCAATTCTCGGTGGATTTGCCTACAGCGATACGCCAAAAAATGGCCTTGCTATAATTGTCACCGCTAGGCGCGATGGTGGGGCTGCCAAGAAACTAGCTCGCAATATTGCGGTAAAAGCCTGGGACGATTTTGAGCGCTATGTACCACGGCTAACACCACTTGAGGATGCGGTTAAGCTCGTCGTCGCTGCGTGCCAAGATGTTAATCTTCCAGCACCAATACTAGCAGACGTTGCCGACAACCCAGGCGGTGGTGGCAATGGAAATACTATGTGGATTCTCGAAGCCCTTTACAGGGCCAAGGCCACGGGCGTGATTGTCGGTATTATTTATGATCCAAAACTGGCCGCTGAAGCCCATAGCTTGGGTGAAGGTGCCACCTTTAAAGCCGTATTCAATCGCGAAGAACCAGACGAATATTCACAGAGATTTGAGGCAACTGCCAAGGTTGTTTGCCTTAAGGACGGTGATTGCGTGGGTCGGCGCGGCTTCTATGCTGATCGGCGCATGAATTTAGGACCGTCGGCGTTGCTTAAACTGGGTGGTATTAATGTAGTTGTGGTCTCAATTCGTACGCAATGCGCCGATCCGGTGTTCCTAGAGATGATGGGTCTTGAAATTGGGAGCGCCCGGGCGGTGGTGGTTAAATCCCGCGGACATTTCCGCGCTGGATTCGATGAGTTTTTCTCCGACCAACAGGTGGTTGAAGTTGATACTCCGGGCTTAACCTCACCCATTCTATCGCGCTTCGACTTTAAATATATGCCGCGCCCAGTATTTCCCATTGACCCCATAGTCAAGTGGTCACCTGAAGATTAGAGGAGAACACAACAACCATTTGAAAAGGCTAGATTTTATTTTGCATTTGAAGACCTTGCCGGGGCTATACGAATACGGCATCACCCCATCAAGTCTTTGCATTCGCCAAGAGAGGGCATTACTCCTAGCCTGCAAATACGGAATTACAGTAATTAGCACACAATAACAGGGAAATTTGAAAGGTAATAACATGAATAAATTCTTTAAGGGGGCGCTGACTGTTGCTGCTGCAGCAATAATGATCAGTGCGGCAAGCCCTTCGTTCGCTAAAACAATCAAGTTCGGTATGAATGCCCCACAGGGCGATAACCCTGAATGGAACGCACTGGTGGCGTTTAAGAACCACGTTGAGTACAAAACAGAAGGAAAAATCGAAGTCAAACTGTTCCCAGCTGCTCAGCTAGGTGCCGAGCGCGCATGCGCAGAGCAGGTTCAGCAGGGTGCGGTTGAAGTTTGTCTTGTAGATACCGGTGCGCTTGCTGGTTTCTATAAAAACATCCAAGTACTGTCTGTTCCATACCTGTTTAAATCATCGGCTCATGCATGGGCCGTGTTTGATAGCCCATTCTTTGTCAAACTAGCCGAAAACATGCGCAAAGAAACCGGTATCCGCACCATGTCTTGGGGTGAAAACGGTTTCCGTGACTTCACCAACAACGTTCGCCCGATCCGCAGTCCTGAAGATCTTAAGGGTTTGAAAATTCGCGTTATGGAAAGCCCGGTGTTCATGCGTTTTGTTGAATCGTTTGGTGCCGCAGCAACTCCGATGCCAGGTTCCGAAATCATTATGGCTGCCAAGCAAGGCGTTATCGATGGTCAGGAAAATCCAGCTCAGGTTAACTACGATTACAACCTGATGGACGTTCAGAAATACATGTCAACCGATGAGCACATTCTTGGTGTTCACGCTTACATCATTAACGATAAGTTCTTTAATGGTTTAAGCGATGATGAAAAAGCTATCGTTCTTGAAGCTGCTACGTTGGCAGCGCGCGTCGAAAACACCGCAAAACTTGCTGGTGCAAAGAAATACATCGACCTAATCAAGAAAAAAGGCGTGGAAATTCACATGACTACCATGTCTGAAAAAGCTGCATTCGCTAAGGTTTCTCAAGAGCCAGTTCTAGAATACTTGCGCGAGCAAGTTGGTGCTGACCTAGTTAAAGACCTTCTGAATACTGCTAAGTCCTATGAGCCTGCTCTTTACGGCAAATAAGACCCTGCCCTAAGTTGAAGAGCGGGAAGAGGTTCCTCCCCCTTCCCGCTCTTTTTCTTTTCTAATTTATTTTTTTATTTATCCATTTATACTTTCTTACAATTCATCGTTTACTCATTTTTTCAACATTCAGGGTGACAAGGGCTAAAAGCCCCCTATGGGAGAATTGCCGTGAATAACCATGCGTTCCGGATTGGGCTAAAGCTTACAAAGATGATAGAAACAGTGGCGGCAACTCTTCTTGTTGCTGTCATTGTTATGAATGTAGCTCAAGTATTTTTCCGTTATGTTTTAGTTGACCCCCTGTCTTGGACGGGCGAAACCATGCGCTACTCCACAACGTGGATGGTGATGCTTGCAGGAAGCGCTGCTTTGTTTCGCGGTGAGCATATGGTTATCAGTCTGTTCGATGGCGTTAAATCAGCGAAGGTGCGGCATTTTGTCCGGACATTAGTTCTCGGCTGCATCGGTGGGTTTTGTATCCTATTGATATGGGAAGGCATCCCCGCCGCAATTGAAAACATGCGCCAGTCCTCCCCCGCGATGCAAATCCCCATGACCATCCCCTACTTGGCCGTCCCCATAGGGGCAGCCCTAATGTTGGTTAAGGTGTTGTGTCTCATGGTTCTACCCGAAAATGTTATGAGAAACGAAGAAACCGAGGAGAACCGAGCATGATAGCAATGGCTGTTGCATTTGGTGCGATGCTGATCATCGGCGTGCCAATCGTGTTTGCCTTAGGCATATCCGGTGCTATTGGTCTCTGGGCGCTTGGTCTCGACCTAATTTCTGTACCCACACGCCTATTCACGGGAATGGATAATTTTGTTTTATTGGCGGCACCATTTTATGTCTTCGCTGGTGAAATAATGAACCGCGGCGGCATAACCACGCGATTAATTCGCCTTGCCGGTTTTGCTACCCGTGGTGTATCCGGTGGCACGGCCTACGCCAATGTTTCATCATCCCTTTTGTTCGCTGGAATTTCCGGTGCCGCCGTAGCTGATACAGCAGCATTGGGTCAGGTGTTCATTAAAGGGATGCCGGAAGAGGGTTATGATAAAAACTACGCTGCGGCAGTCACTATCGCTTCATCGGTCATCGGGCCGATCATTCCACCATCGGTGATTATGATTATTTATGCCGCCGTTACACGCATTTCGGTAATTGATCTGTTTGTTGCCGGAATTATACCTGGCTTGATGATGGCCGGATCTCTGTGGTTGGTAATTTGGTTTCATGCACGCGGTGATCGACTTCCGCGATCAAACCATAAGATAGAAAAAGGTGAATTGGGAACCCTTATCCGCGATGGACTGCTGGTAATGGGGCTTCCCGGCGTGATAGTCGGCGGAACGCTTTCTGGCATGTTCACAGCAACCGAGGCTGGTGGGATTGCCGTTGTCTATGCACTTATCATTTCATGGTTCGTATTTAAAAGCATAAATATCACCGACTTATGGGGGGCGCTTAAGCGCAGCGCACGAATAACCGCAACCATATACTTGATTATTGCAGCTGCAACTGTGGTCTCGTACGTGCTGACTATTGGCGGAATCGCCGTGTGGGTGCAGGATTTTGCTTTATTATTCGCCGACAACCCAACCTTGTTTATGATGGCTTTGACCGGAATTTTGCTGTTAGTTGGAACGTTCCTTGAGCCCGGAGCCGCCATCGTATTGATTGTGCCGATGTTGATGCCAGTTACCATTGGCATGAACATCGACCCCATGCAATTTGCCATGGTCATTATACTTACCTTAACCTTAGGGCTTATTACACCGCCAGTGGGGGTGTGTCTGTTTGTTGCTTGCCGTATCGCAAATGGCCCGGTCTACCCCATCATGCGAGCAGTATTCCCATTTCTTATGGTTGAAATAGGGGTTGTAATTATGCTGGTGCTGGTACCGGAACTATCATCTTTCCTACCCAATATTTTGAGATAACCTCTGGCCCATCAAAAGGATTAAAAATAATGCTGATCATTTCCGAAGATCTTGCACGTAAATTAGTGTCCGTAGAAGATGCCATCAGTTCAGTGGAGGGAACCTTTGCCGCCATGGCGCGCGGTGATGCCCGCAACTACCCCGTTGTACGCGAGGTGGTGGGGTATCAAGATGCGGTCTATGGAGTAAAAACCGGATGCGATACCTCTATTCCTATTCTCGGTCTCAAAGCGGGTGGTTATTGGCCGCACAACGCAGCCAATGGAATGAGCAACCATCAGTCCTCTACCCTTCTATTTGATCCGGAAACTGGCAAGGCCTCGGCCTTGGTTAGCGCTAATTATTTGACCGGCGCACGCACGGGCGCATCCAGCGCAATTGCGACTAAATACCTATCCCGACCAGATTCCAAAGTGCTGGGCATTATTGGAACTGGCGTTCAAGCCGAATACCAACTAAAGGCCACAATGGCCGTGCGGAAACTGACCAAGGTTCATGCATGGGACCCATCTGCGGATAATCTGGCTAAATTTGGTAAAACGGTTAACGAATTAGGGCTGGAATTTGTCGGAGAAACAGATCGTGCGGCTGCTGCTGGTAACGCTGACATTCTCATCACCGTAACACCATCGCAAAAAGCATTGGTTGAGAATGGTTGGGTTCGCCCTGGAACCCACATCAGCGCTATGGGTTGCGACACCAAGGGCAAACAGGAGTTAGACCCGCAACTGGTTGCCGTAAGCGCCCTATTCGTGGACGAAGCACAGCAGGCCATAACAATAGGAGAATTTCAGCATGCATTTGCAAGCGGGTTAATCAACGAAACCAGCTTTCGCGGCAGCATCGGTCAAGTTATTGAAGGTATGTGCGATGGGCGTAAAGATGATGACGAAATCACTATTTTTGATGGTACCGGCGTGTCTTTGCAAGATTTGGTTGTTGCGGACTTAGCGGTACGCCTCGCCACAGAACAAGGCCTTGGTGTGTCTGCCGATTATTAATAACAGTTCCTACCAGCCGTTAATTCGTGGCCACACGTCTATTACTTCGCGCCCGTCGCTGTTATCGCTATCTATGACATAATATTTCTCATACATGGCCGCCGTCATGCATACGTGGTTTGGGTAAATACGTAGACGTGTGCCAATAGGAAAGCTATCCAGCGAGACTCCTTCGGTCAACTCGACCAAACCGTGTTCCTGATAAACCCGCGACACGTGCAGTTGCGGATCTAATGGCTTACCACCTGCATCGGCAACCATTCCGAAGCCAATATCATTTGGTACATTTTGTGTGCTGCGGTCCTTGGAAAGGGCTAACGCACCAGCGTCGATCAAAAGGCGATTTAGTGATGATCTATGGCTGTTAACCTCGGCAATAACCGACACGGCTAAATCAGATACGGTGCATGAATGAATCTGTGCTTGGAACATATCGCCGAACATGTAAACGCCCGGACGTATTTCCGTAACACCATCAAGTGAGCGTGCATAAAGGGCGGTTGGTGTGGAACCAACACTAACCGTGGGGCATTCAATGCCAAGGGAGCGAATGCGCTCTGCTGCGCCAACTACGGCGACACGCTCGGCTTCTGCCACCTCCTCCACCTCCGCGATGGTGCGACAACCATACGAATGTCCTGCGTGCGTCATTACACCGGCAAAGGTTGCATGGGGGGATTGATTTATAATTGTGGCGATTTCAATAAGCTCAGGACCCTCGGAAAAAACACCGGAGCGACTTTCACCGCAATCGATCTCAATTTGCACATGGAACACCGTTCCTAGTTCCGTGCCTTTTCTATCAATAGCTTGAGCAACCTCAGGATTATCTGTGATAAGTGTGATGCGTGCACCGGTGTTTTGAATTTCTGCGACGCGCTCTAACTTATCGGGCACGATGCCAACCGCATACTGGATGTCTTTAATTCCATTTTCTGCGAAATACTGGGCTTCTTTTAATGTAGAAACGGCAATTCCACCGCTTTGGCCTTCTAAAGCCAAGCGCGCCACATCTATGGACTTTGCAGTCTTAAGATGCGGTCTGAGTGCCACCCCATGCCGTTTGGCGCAATCGGACATCCTCTTGATATTATTGGTAAGCTTAGCTCGGTCGAGGACGAGACAGGGCGTAGGTAGATCAAAAATATCCATTATGCTCGCCAAAACCTATTTGCCAATATTTACTGTTTTTGGGGTATTTCAGGCACCCTCCTAATTAAACTAGGCAAGGGCAACACATATGACCAATGCCCGTTTGTCCTAGAGCAATGCATATATTGGATTGGTGAAAATATGGGATGGTTTACTAAAATTGCCCCAAACGAGGCACAGACATCCTCATTAAGAGGAAAAATTTAAGTGCTTATTGAGTATTTTTTTACCTTCCTGTCACTGTTCTTGAGCTTTTTAAGGCACAAACACCCAACCAGCCTACCATAAATATATCCAATGCTATCTTTTCTCAAATAAGCAAAAAATCACCGCCCCCACCCCTTGCCAAGAATTTTTAAAAACTAATTTCCATTATAGGAAAAAAATATTGCCCCAATCCCCGGTTTTGATTTGACCGGCCTACATCAATATAAGGCCTTGAAAATTAGGGCCTGAT
>Ga0224506_10002609_pt1 | contig 12186 bp, 7 predicted proteins | sample SF_Jan12_sed_USG_2_FD_169108 | JGI IMG/M metagenome (GOLD analysis project Ga0224506, IMG submission 169108) | Sediment microbial communities from San Francisco Bay, California, United States - SF_Jan12_sed_USGS_8_1 | ecosystem: Environmental > Aquatic > Marine > Sediment | place: USA...
CAGTGCTAGTTGGTCCATTTGTTAACTTCATAATTAATTTAATCATAACCTTGTCTAAAAATGAATACATACTATAGTCAAGTCTACCAGCAAACACATCTAGTACATCAGGAGTCCAACCGATTGTTTTAATGAATTTTTTTAAATATGGATTTGTATCAGGACTATTTTTATCATCTTTTCGTGCGACAAGATTAACAGAAAAAAACAGTGTGGTTATTTTTTGTAAATTACTTTTACGATCAATCATAAATTTTTTAATCGATGAATCATGTTTGCCATAGCGTACGCTTGCACCAATTATCATCGTATCATAATCGGGTATATTTTTATTGAAATTTTTAATAGAAACAAGATCTACTTTTAATTTTTGCTCATCAATAACACTTTTCAGTTTTTCGCAAATTTTCTTTGTCTGACCATCTACTGTAGAATATATAATTCCAATTTTTCTCATCCCGTTGTGGGTATTAAAGACAACATCTGTATAACACACACCATGCTTGTTCCCTATCTTATATATTAGCATTTTCCCTCTAAATCGATCAATAAGAAGAACAATTAAATATAAACAAAAAAAGCAATACTACTATTGTCTTATTCTTAAAATCCTGCCAAGATCATAGCAGGGAGGAAAGGTGTTCTCTTTCTTTACCGCATTACAAATGCGCCCGAGTTACAAATATCGAATAGCCAGATACTTCAGGATTGCAAATTCTGAAGAGCAGGGTTTGTGATATTTAAAACTAATAAAAACACTTCATTTCTCACTTAGGTAGGTCAGTACAAGCAGTAATTCTGCGGAACCATCCAACGTAGGTTCATTGGTGCTGTAATCCATCCAGTCGTCTCGATATTTGATATGTTTGGGCTGTAAATGGGCGTATTCATCGGGTTCAGTAAGTCCGAGCGCCAGCATTTTATCGTGGATGGTAGACCATAATGGGCCGTCTACTAAACTTCCTTTTATCGATTTTTTATAGATCCTCCAGAAGGGCATGTGTACATCTAAAGGGCTATCTGCATTTTCGGGAATTTCTGTAATCATGCTCGAGCTCCAAGGGTTTAAACCCAATAACCAATTGACATGGTTTTGCATAAGCGGTCGGTATTTTTGAACACCTGTCATTTCTTCGTATAACATGGCCTGTGTAGCAACTGAGGCTGCAAGATTATTCGAACACCAGATAAACAAATGTCCAACACCATAGGGGTTTTTGTCAGCTCTTTCTTGAATTTTGTCTAAGTTGTGTGCATAATATTCAATCATTTGCTTTTTGTCCTCGGTAGTCCCTGTCTGCCATAACGCATAATGCCCCATATTCACATAGGGGTACATTTCGTAATGATTGGCCGTGTCACGTTCCATCCACGACCAAGATCCAATGATTTCCGCATACTTACGGGCATCTTCCAAAAAAACATCTTTCTTGGTGACCTTGTGCAATTGTGCTGCTGCCCATTCCATGTCATCTGCCCATGTGTTTTCTTCATAACGATAAGGTGCACCAAAACTATTGCCTTGTTGATACCCTTCTTGTTTTTGTCCCATACGATAGAGTTCTTTGGCAGCACGTAAGCAAGTTTCGGCAAATACTTGGTATCCCTTAATTTTGCTAAATACTTCATAGCCTAATGCTAAGGTGGCTGCTGAACGGCCCGCCAAGTTTGCGATTCCTGTGGCTTTGCTTTTGTATTTCGAAAGACCTTGTGGTTTGCCAGTAGCAAAGTAAACAGGACGAAAACCATTGGGTCCCCAGCCATAATCGGCAATTTCTTCGTGAGGGAGCTTAAACCCTCGATGATCTCGGTCGTCAGCCACTTGATGATACAATTCATTGGGCGAAGGATGAAGTTTTATGATCCATTCAAGCCCCCATTTAGCTTCATCCAATATATCGGGTAAACCATTTGTGCCATTGAGTCCTCTTGCGTTTACCACATCCTTAAAACTACTCGGTCTCATTTGATAGGCCATCAACATCCTTGCAGTAGTATTACTTCCAGTGATTAAGTATTTTAATTGGTCGCCTGCATCGTGCCAGCCTCCTGTAGCATCTATTCTAGTGGAGTCTGGTCGTATTCCAAAAAAACTTAATCCATCCATTTGATGACAGAATTCTTTCGTATAAGGATTAAATCCACAACGTTGTGTACGTATAAAGTCGACCACATCTTCCTGCCAACTAGGATAGGGATCAATAGTGAAGGTTTCACTTATACTTTTTTCCCCTTTGAGTTCGAAATAGTACGTTCCTTTTTCATCGAAATCGGAAAAATCAATGGCGTAATAATGCGAAAAGGGATGCCAAGCGGTTTCACTCGGAATCCCTTTGTATTTATTCATTAATTTTCCACTAGCATTTTTTAAAAGCAGTATGGGGTTAGCCAATGCTTTTTTACTAAGAATGAGGGCTTTTTTAGGCATATCCGGAGGGTACCCTCCTAAGTTCACCCTTATCTCAATGACAGTCTCTGCTTTTGTAATAAAAGAAAAGGCACATAGAAATAATAGACTTATTACTCGAATTAAATTCTTCATTTTAGGCTAGTTTACAATTTATTTCAAATTCACGTTGTCTGTTTCTTCAAGAACAATCAAAATAACCTCAATTTTAGCTTACTCCAATGTCATAATACTATCTAATTTTGCCAATACGGCTAATTCTGAAACAAATTGCCAGTCGAACGAAACAGATTGGTTGGCACTATGTCTATGGTGATCTTGATCTAAAATAAAATGCTCAGGTTTTGTTAGTATTCTGGTTTTTGAATACACCTCTTCAAAACGAGATCTTGTGAGCTTAAATCTTTCAGAAATCATTTCTATATTTTTCAATGCTTCTTCATCGGTCATCACTTCAGAAGGAGTGTCGTAATGTTCTAAGGCAATTAGTAATTCAAATGAAAATTTAACCAGTTCATTCACTTGCTCATATACTTCTATCGTATACGCATTCGCAATAGCTTTTTGCTTCACTTCACTAATTTGAAAAGAAATTGAATCACATACTTTTACCATTTCTTTTGCTAACTCCAATCGCTCAGCATTATTTTCAGTCCATTTTCCTTTGTTATTAGGGTCGGGTACTTCAATAACCCCATCAATGTTGACATTATCCATTGAGGTGATTCTATTTCTATTGGCTGTCTTTTTTACTAAAACATTCCTCCAATGCTTTACAGGCGTTTCTAATTGATCGATAAAAGCAAAATGTTCGTCAGCAACAGCATGTCCAAATGCGCGCTGACGATATACTGATTTTATTTCCATTGTTGTTCTTTTATCTCCCGCCCAAGCATATTCAGCAAAAGCTAAAATACCTCTCATATATAGCTCGAAATGCGGAGAGTCATCATCCCAAAGAGTGAGCAACAGTCCATTCAGGTTGCGTTTTATTGAGGATAGTGCAAATGACTTAATATTTTCTATGTTGCTGCCTTCCTGAGGCATCAACACCCACCTCGTTTGCCCAGCGGTAGCACCAAATACTTTAAATCCATTTGCGGTAAACCAGTCCATGGTTTTCAAATTGCCATACGTGTCTGGCGTTTCATAATTCCAACGCATGTAAATGCAGTTTTTGGGAAATTGATCAATAAATTCCGTTAGATGATACTCATTTTTTGTCCAAATGCTGTCTACTTCTGTTTTGGTAAGTTTTGGGTCGAACATAGCGCGATATACACCTGCGTATTTTAGTGGCATATCATCCCAGAAAATAGGAATTCGGCCTTGTTCTTCGGCAAATTGACAAACTTTGTTCAGCCAAATCATCTGTAGTTCCATAGAGGACTTGCCACTATTGCGCCCTGTAGTATGAACTTCGTCACCTCCGATATGTAAATATTTTCCATTGGGTGTTGCTGCTATGGCATCTAGGTATAGATCGAATTGTACCTCGTATGTTTTTGGGTCTAATGGGTTGAAAGCCCAATCACTTTCAGGGTCATCACGTAAATCCTTGTATTGGTCATGTTTTAAAATGAAGGAAGCATGTCCAAGGCCTTGTACTAAAGGACTTATTTCAATATTGCGTTCTTGAGCATAATCACTAAGTTTTTGCCACTCATCGATGGACAACGCATCTTCTGACCCCACAACGGGCTGGCGTTGATATTTAATTTTGTCTTCCGCCTCAACGATGATGGCATTCACTTTGTAGCTTGCCAACCTGTCCATTAGATCGTAATAATAGCTAATTTTTTCCCTGTGATGTTTGATGTCAATATGAATAGCACGATAAGCGAGTAAAGGGAAATCCTTTATTTTACATATAGGGAGGCTTACTTGCTGCTCTTTGGCATCATCCATCAATTGCTTTAGGGTCATAAATCCATAAAAGAGACCTGCCTTATCTTTACCTGTAAGTAGGATCTGTTTTTCAGTAATCTCTAGCGTGTACCCTTCTTCTTTTACGTCCAACGACTCTTCCAAATGTAAAACAAGCGTAGCTTTTTCTATCGTTTCTGCTTTTTGTAAGCTTTTCATCACTTCATCACTAGCAGGAAGATGAACGCCTTCGTAAGCAAAATAATAATGAATGTCATCGTACTTTAAATCACTTACCCCTGTAATTTCAAACTGTTGCGGAAAAGGCAATAATTGAAAATCACCAAGTTTATCAGCAGTGGATTGGCAGGAAAAGGTGAAAACAGAGACAACAAATAGGAGGAGTAGAGGAATTCTTTTCATGAGCGGTTGATTAATGTATTTCACTTTTATGTTACTTATCCAAGCTACCATAATAATTTTTATTATCTCAATACACACCCACTAATTTAGCAAGACCAATTGGTGGGTTTACGATCCCATCGGTGATTTCTTAATTTATCAATCCACTCTTTAGACAACCCTTTCCCATCACTTATTCCCATGTTGGCTTCTACATTCCGTAATTGGCGCATGCCCGGTATCATTGTAGTCACCGCAGGGTGTGACGCAATAAATCGTAAGGCAAGCTCGGGCAGCGAAATTTCATCTTGTACGGCTGCTTTAAGCTTCTCTACTCGATCTACCGTGGGGCCTAAATTTTCTTTTCCAAAATATACATTTCTGAAATCACCATCATCCCATTTCGACTCTACAGTAAGATTGCCCGTTAGGGATCCTTCATCAAAAGGGACTCTTGCGATAATGGCGATGTCATTTTTCTCACAGTAAGGGAACAATTCATCCTCAGGTGACTGATCGAAAATATTATAGATTACTTGAATCGAATCAATAAGACCTGTTTCAAGTGCCTTAATACAGTTTGTAGGCTCCCATCGGTTTACACTAATCCCAAAAGATTGTACTTTTCCTTCTTGTTTTAATTTCTGAACCATCTCTTTCCACTCATCACGTTCTGCCCAAGCATCTTCCCAAACATGAAATTGTAATAAATCAATGGTTTCTAATCCTAAGTTCGACAGGCTTTTTTCAGTATACTCTAGAATATGACTGGAAGGATACACCTCTTCTAATGTTGATGATTTCTTTGGTGGCCAGTCATTTTTTTTAGGTGGAATTTTTGAGGCAACATAAAGGCGTTTTTCGGTGTGTCTTTTTAGTAACCCACCCAAAATTTGTTCGCTCTTCCCTTTTCCATACCCCCAAGCAGTATCAAAAAAATTACAACCTAATTCAACGGCTCTGTCCAATGCTTTATTCGACATCTCGTCATTTGACGCTGTCCAACCAGCCATTCCCCACATTCCGTATCCCACTTGGCTGACATTCCAGTCCTGCTTTCCAAATTTTTTGTATTCCATAATTTTTAGCTTTTATTTCAATCACCAGGCTCTCTTATTCAATTAATAACCAAGTAAAATAAAAACACCCCTTGCCATTCCCTCAAAGAGAGTGCTAGAGGGGTGTTCTTTATGATACAATAACGCTTACTTACAAAGCGCTTTTTTTATTTTTTAACTCTCTTTTCTAATTCAGTTCTATGAATTAATAACGCTCTACCTAAAGGCTTGTTACTTCTAAATGTTTGTGTTCTCAGACTAAGGTCACCAGCTGGTATTTCAAAAGGAGCTGTATATTTCTGTCCAAATTGAACAGGGTAAGTGTTGTCAATAGTATAATAAATATCTGTGTTTTGAGCATTGTTTTTTAATGCACACATTAACTTATCCCCTTCTTTATAAATAGAAATGATAGGCTCTAATACAGCTTTAGAAATACTTGTATTGGCAGCGTCAAACTTTGAAAAATGCGTTTCAGTACGATTTATAAAACTGTCCCAGTTTTTCTTTTCTTTTGGACTCCAAAAGGTTTCGGTAAGGGCAAAAGCTCTTGGGTAGGTCATGTAAAATGCATAAGGTAAATTAGGAATCACTTCTGTCCATAAGTTTCCTTGTCCACCCAAAATGTATTTAGGGTCAACTTCATCCGGAATAGGTTCAAAACTATATGATTTTTCAAGACTTAATGAAGCGTAGATAGCATTTTCTACACTTTTATCGCCTTGTGTATAATCCAAATAGGCAAAAGTGGTAGGTGTCATGACCACTTCATGTTCCATTTTAGCCGCTTCGATACCACCTTTCATCCCTCTCCAACTCATTACCGCTGCGCCATCAGCCAGACCGCCTTCTAAAATTTCGTCCCAGCCAATCATTTTTTTACCCTTACTACTCACTATTTTTTCTACCCTTTTCACAAAATAACTTTGTAACTCATGGCTATCTTTAATCTTATTCTTTTTCATGAATTTCTGTACCGCTGGGTCTTCATCCCAGTATCCATGGTAGCACTCATCTCCTCCCATATGAATGTATTGACCAGGGAAAAGCTGAGCCACTTCAGTAAATACTTTATCTACAAACTCATATACTTTTTCATCAGCAGGATTTAATGTGTTTTCGATAAGCATTTTGAACGTGCCATTTCCAGGCCATTCGGCAAATTTGGAACCAGGGTTTACAAATTTGGCTTCCTTTTTAGTAGAAAGCTCAGGGTATGCAGCTAAAACAGCCATGCTGTGTCCAGGGAAATCTATTTCAGGAACGATGGTTACATTTCTTTCCGAAGCATATTTCACAATGTCTTTGATTTGTTCTTGTGTATAAAACCCTCCATAAGTAGCTTTTTCACCTTCTTTTGGATAAGGTCTATTTTCTCCAAAACGACCATTTCTTTCTACCCTCCAAGCGCCAACTTCTGTTAGCTTTGGTAACGATTTAATCTCAATTCTCCAACCTTCATCATCGGTAAGGTGCCAATGAAAAACGTTGAATTTGTATTCCGCCATTTTATCAATATACGCTTTTACTTCATCTACGCTAAAAAAATGACGACTTACGTCCATCATAAGGCCTCTCCAGCCAAAGCGAGGGTAGTCTATAATTTCACACCCACCAATGTTTATTCGGGCAGCTGTTTCTAGTTCAGTAGGGACTAATTGTTGTAACGTTTGAAAACCATTAAAAATACCTGCGGCTTTGTTCGCTGAAATAGTTATCGTTTTTTCATCTACACTAAGCGTGTACCCTTCACTCCCTAGTGTTGGGTTTTCCTTTTTAAGAAGAGAAACGATAATCGTTTTTTCTGTTTTTTTTGTTTGAACCGCTACGTCAATTCCATTGTTTTTTAAAAACGATTGGAATAACTCCGCATGTCTTTGTACCTGTTGGTCACCAGTAGCAATGTTTAAACTTACTGAGTTATCAAGTGCGAATACGGCATCTGTAGATTCATAATTTACAGGTGCAGGAATGATAGAATGTTGCGCATACATATGCTGAAACAAGGCAACAAGCAAAAAAGAAAGGAGTATTTTTTTCATTATTGTTAATTAGGAGTACAACACTACGATTGTGTTTTTATAAAAATTTCTAACGCTGAAATTATAACTTTTTGAAATTGTGAACAAGACCACTAGTGTAAAAAGAAAATAATTTTATAACGAGTGGTCGCTATTTATTGAAAAATAACCTTTTACCTTAAAAAAAAGGATGTGATGTAATAGTGCCAACTTGATTATAAAACACAATATTTTGTGCTATAATGTATGTTTATTGACTCTTATAAGAATGTAGACACCATACAAATTGCCTTGAATTAGGGTTCATTTAGTTTGAATATCTTCGTCTAAGGATAAAATAGAAAATCGTTGTCCAAAAAATGGCAGAACCAAACCCGGTTATCAAAACTCTTCCACTTTGACCTATTGGGCCTGGTTGCCACCCGTGAATATCACCAGTTGTAATAACATATAAGATGAATCCAGGGATTATAAAAATCCAAAGAAAGGATACATTCGAATCGTTACCGTTTTTTTCTAAATATTCTAATGTAAAAGTCAAAGAACTCAAAATCCCAAAAAGACAAAGAAAGATAATTGCAAGTCTAGCTTTCATAGTAAGTTCCAATATTGGAAGAGTTAATCATTTATCCCACCAACCTACCTAAAACTGTTTTAATCAAGTTATCAACAACGATACTATGATTTTCACTATACTTTTGAGTGATTCTATTTGCTATTATGGCACAGCATGTACAGCAATTATGACCAAGTAAAGCCCCTAATCCATAAAGAGCAGACGTTTCCATTTCAAAATTTGTTACTCGGTGTCCTTCATGTTCAAATGAGGTAAGCCGTTCATTAAGGTCAGGATTATCTAATTTAAGTCGAAGTTTTCTTCCTTGAGGGCCATAAAATCCTGAAGCAGTTGCAGTAATCCCTCTAGTCATTCCTTCTCCAATTTTTTCGATCAAACTAGACGATCCTTTAACGATATAAGGCTTGGAGAGATTTGGGTTCCAATGGAGATGATTATTTATGTTTTCGGTTAATTCAGCTTCTTTTTCATCAAAGGGATAATCATAATAATACACTAATCCTTCTAGACCTAACCCAAATTCAGATACCACGAATGAATCAACAGGAATGTCTTGCTGCAAGGCACCAGAGGTGCCAATTCTGATAATATCTAATACCCGTTTTTCTTTTTTAAACGTTCTGTTTTGCAAGTCGATATTTATAGCAGCGTCTAATTCATTTATAGCAATGTCAATGTTGTCGGGGCCTATTCCTGTAGAGATGACCGTAATTCTTTTCCCTTGATATAGTCCCGTATGGGTGATAAACTCTCGGTTTTGTATTTTATATTCAATAGTGTCAAAATGCTTACTCACTTGTTCTACCCTGCCTTGATCACCCACTAAAATAACGGTGTCGGCTATATGTATTTCCTTCAAGTGAAGGTGGTAAACGCTTCCGTCACTATTAAGTACTAGTTCCGATTCGGGTATAATTTTATTCTCCATATTTGTTTTCATTTTAATCAAATCTAGGTATTTATTTCAATTCGTAGAATAATTTTTTTAGTTTAATGCGCTAAAAAAGATGATAAACTTATTTCGATAATATGAGTGTACATATAGGTGCAAAACTAGGAGACATTGCCGAAACCGTACTTCTTCCAGGCGATCCGCTACGAGCGAAATTTGTAGCAGAAAATATGATGGAAGATGCTGTTTGTTATAACGAGGTAAGGGGGATGCATGGGTATACCGGCACCTATAAAGGCAAACGCGTGTCAATACAAGGTGCTGGAATGGGTATTCCGAGTACATCAATCTATGTAAACGAGCTAATCGAAGCGTATAAAGTAAAAACGATTATCCGTGTAGGCACTTTTGGTAGTATCCAAAAAGACATGAAGGTAGGACAAGTAGCTCTCGCCATGAGTGCCAGTACCGATTCAAACATCAATAAAATAAGGTTTAATGGGCAAGACTATGGGCCTGCGGCTGATTTTCAATTGTTGATGAAAGCTTATAATACCGCTAAGGAACTTGGAATAGACGTAGAAGTAGGAAATATTTTTAGTGCAGATTCTTTCTACAACCCAAATCCCGATTGGTGGAAAGTGTGGGCGGAATATGGTGTGTTAGGTGCTGAAATGGAATCTTCTGCGATCTATACAATTGCTGCAAAGCATAAAATTAAAGCCCTATCCGTACTTACCGTAAGCGACAACATTGTTACTGGACATTATTCTTCCGCCAAAGAGCGAGAAGAATCTTTCACCGATATGGCAACAATAGCTCTTGAAATAGCTGAATAATGGGTTAATTGAAGGGTTCATCATTGAATTCTTGAGCTTACCGATTTTAAATGCTTTGCGCTGACTGAAGCATATCGTTTACTATTATTCTTCAGAAAGCATTATATTTACTACAAAGATCTGCCACTATATGCAACCTTATATTATTACCGAAACCAATCGTGGGCATGTGCCTATTTTGGTAAGTGTCCCACATTGTGGCACTCAATTTCCTGATGACATTAAAGACAACTATCATCAAACGCTTATCGATGCTCCTGACGATACGGATTGGTATGTTGATGAGCTGTACAATTTTGTTGCAGAAATGGGCATCCCGATGATACGTGCCAAATACAGCCGTTGGGTAATTGATCTCAATCGAGACCCCAAAAGCAAACCCCTCTATAATGATGGAAGAATAATTACAGGGCTTTGTACCACTACCGATTTTAATGGCAATGCTATTTATGCTAAAAACGAACCCGATGAAGAGGAAGTAAACAGGAGGGTTGATCGATATTACGCCCCTTATCATTCAAAGATCCAAGAAATGCTGAATGATATAAAAAAGGAGTTTGGCAAAGTGCTTTTGTGGGATGCACATTCTATTCGTCAATTTGTTCCCACCATTCAAAAAGATAAATTTCCTGATATGATTTTAGGAAGTGCAGATGAAACTTCGGCTCATCCCGCTTTGATAGCAGCAGCACTGAAAGGGTTGGGAACTGCTAATGTAGAATTAAAGCACAACTTTCCTTTTAAAGGAGGTCAAATTACACGTTCATTTGGGATGCCTTCTAAAAATCAACATGCTTTGCAGTTGGAGATGAATAAAATCTTATACATGGATGATAAAGAGTTAACCTATAGTACATCTCGTGCCAATAAGGTACGTGAAGTGTTAAAAACAACCTTTAAAAATTTAATCACCACATTAGAAACGCTATAAAATGCCCAACTATAAATTCAATGCGCTGCTTCAAAGCGAAGGGTGGTTAAGCCCTGCTTATGTGCGAACGGATAATAAGGGTAAAATCATTTCTTTGGCCAGCCAACCTGATGAGGGTATTCAACATGAAAATGTAAATGGTTTTGCACTACCAGGTTTTCAGAATGCACATTCGCATGCCTTTCAATATGCGATGGCGGGCATTGCCGAAAAGCACAAAGCAGAAACAGATGATTTTTGGAGTTGGAGAGAAACGATGTATAAAATCGCTTTGACGCTTGATCCCGACCAATTGGAGAAAGTAGCGACCATGCTTTATGCTGAAATGGCTCGACATGGCTACACGCATGTGGCAGAATTTCATTATCTACATCATGACAAAAAAGGGAAGCCTTATGCAAACGTTGCTGAAATGGGGCAGCGACTTATACAGGCGGCAAAAAATGCAGGGATTAAAATTACCTTAGTGCCCATGTTTTATCAGACGGGAGGTTTTGGAATGTCACCCCAACCTCATCAAAGAAGGTTTATTTCCAAGACTATTTCTGAGTATACGCTTCTTTTCGAGAAGATAAAAGAAGCCACTAAAAACTATTCAGGCGCAAATTATGGCGCTGGTATACACTCTCTTCGTGCAGCAACTCCTAACGACATTATTACTGTTTTAGAACAATTAGAAGAGAACATCCCTATTCATATTCATATTGCAGAACAATTAAAAGAGATAGCCGATGCTAAAGCTTTTTTAGGTGCTCGTCCTGTGGAATGGTTATTGAAAAATGCTAATGTAAACAGCAACTATCATTTGGTACATGCCACACACTTAACCGATAATGAAGTGGAAGGAATAGCGAATTCAGGAGCGCATGTCGTGCTTTGCCCCACTACTGAAGGAAACCTAGGCGATGGCTTATTTCCTCTGCAAAACTACCAGAAGGTAGGCGGAAAATGGTCGATTGGCACCGATAGTCATATAAGCATAAACCCCTTGGAAGAACTTCGTCTTCTTGACTATGGGCAGCGTTTAACAACGCATAGCAGGAATATTTACCAAGGGGAAGGAAACCTAGGTGGTGGGGCATACGCTTTTCGTCAGTCATTGCTTTCAGGACGAAAGGCGATGAATAATTTACAGACCACGTATTTCGAAGTAGGTCATGCATTAGATGCTGTTATTTACGATGCTGATTATC
>Ga0224506_10002610_pt1 | contig 12183 bp, 13 predicted proteins | sample SF_Jan12_sed_USG_2_FD_169108 | JGI IMG/M metagenome (GOLD analysis project Ga0224506, IMG submission 169108) | Sediment microbial communities from San Francisco Bay, California, United States - SF_Jan12_sed_USGS_8_1 | ecosystem: Environmental > Aquatic > Marine > Sediment | place: USA...
TTGCAAGCTTCAATCCCGTCACTTACGCTGCTGATTTGTTCCGTTGGGGCACAGGCATAGAAGCGATAATAACTTTAGATAATCCGTTAATGCCATTACTCGGTATAATAGCGTTCTTCGCGTTCTTCACTTTCGTAGGCGTGATAATCTATGATAGACGTATAGAAGGAGGAGGTTGGCAGTAATGAAGGCAGTTCTGCACATTCTGGAACATGACTTTAGAAACTTCTTCAGGTATAAGTGGTGGCTTGTAGGGTTAATCAGCATGAACTTGGCTGACCTGTTCATAATGGCTATTGTCTACAACCGCATGATAAGCGACGAGGTGGCGCAGCAGATTAGGGGCTACTTCAATTTTTTTGCACCGGGGCTTGCCGTCACAGGCTTGTTTGCATCCGCCTTCATGATTGGACGCGAGGTAAACATGGAACGTCGAAGGGAAGTGCATCATTACATGTTAAGTTTGCCTATGACTAGGGTGGAACTAGCCATTGGACGTGTCCTTTCTGGCGGACTACGTGGCATGCTTTACATGTTTCCCCTCTTGCTGACATGTTTCCTTTTCCTAGGTTTCCCAACCATATGGCAGCTCTTATTAATACTGGCAGTTTTGTTCCTGTTAGCCGTCGGCATTTCCGGCCTAAGCATAGCAATTGCAGTCTCCACATCAAGCCTCGAAAAATTCATCACTGCAAGAGGCTTAGTTTACTATACGCTTTTCTTCTGCAGTAGCGTCTTTTACCCGCTTTCTTTAATTCAGCAGCTTGGACGAGATGGCAAATTTCCGATGATACTGGTGACTGTGGCGGAGGTTAACCCTTTAAGTAGCGCTTCAGACATGATTCGCTACTTTCTGCTTGGTTACCCACCCTTTTACTTCGTCTCAATTATTAACGTTCTTGTGTTCTCGGTAATTTTCACTTTCGGCGCGACTTTTGCATACATGAAAATTATAGAACGCAAATAATGCGCGCGCACGCATATTCTAGGAAAATTGAAAGATTTCTTTGGCGTTTTCTGTCGTTGCTTCAGCTAGCGCGTCTAGAGAGATTCCTCTGAGATTTGCAATTTTTTCTGCTATGAAAGGGAGGAAGGTTGGTTCGTTTCTTTTTCCTCTCATATTTTGGGGGGCGAGCCAGGGGCTGTCGGTTTCGAGAAGAATCTTGTCTAAGTCTATCCATTTAGCCATTTGTTGTAGTCTGTGGGAGTTTGGGAAGGTAACTGGGCCTGCGAATGAAATGTGGAAACCGAGTCTGATGCACTGTTCAGCCATTTCTTTGCTTCCTGAGAAGCAGTGCATTATGCCTTTTATTTTTCCTTTGAATTTTGACAGCATTTTAAGGGTGTCGGCATGTGCTTCTCTGTCGTGGATTGCGACTGGTAACCCTAAATTTTCGGCTAGAAGTAGTTGAGCTTCAAAGGCTTTTTTCTGAGCGTCTCTGGGAGATAGGTTTCGGTGGTAGTCTAGTCCGATCTCTCCGATAGCTACTACCTTTGGGTTTTCAGAAAGTTTCGCCAGTCTGTCTAGGACGGCTTCGTTTAACTGACTAGCGTTGTGAGGATGAATTCCTACGGTTGCGTAGAGCCCCCGGTGTTTTTTGGCTAGTTCAATGGCTTTTCTGCTGCCGTCCAGATCAAATCCAATGTTCACTATGTGTTTCACGTCGACTTTTCTAGCCCTATCTATCACCTTTTCCCGGTCTTTGTCAAAGCTTGCCCATTGAAGATGAGCGTGGGTGTCGATTAACATGTTTCAACCCTTTCTTAAGCACTAGCGCGTGCATCGGTTCTTGGCGTGTTAAGTCATAAATAGTCATTGGTCAGTAGTCTTTTTCTTTGGGGAGGAATATGCGGCGTCCAGAAAAGGTTGCGAAAGCGCGCACGCGTATTCCGTATTTTTGTTTCGCATTCTTGCGCGCGCTAAGATGATGGGTTATACGGTTTTTCCAGCTTCTCGCGATAATGTTGCCGCAACTTGGCAATTTTCGGTGCAATAACTAACTGACAGTAAGGCTTTTCCGGGTTACGCTTGAAGTATTCATCGTGATAGTCTTCCGCCTTATAGAAGACTTTAAACGGTTCGATTTGTGTCACTATTGATGCATTCCAGATTTTTGCACCATTGATTTCCTTGATAACCTTCTCAGCAATTGCTTTTTGTTCGTTATTATGGTAAAATATTACAGATCGATACTGAGTGCCTACATCGGCACCCTGACGATTTAACGTGGTTGGGTCGTGCATCGTAAAGAATATCTCAAGGATTTCTTCAAAAGAGATTACACTGGGGTCAAAGGTGATTTGTACAACTTCGGCATGTCCAGTTTTCCCATTAGAAACCTTTTCATAAGTCGGATTTGATATAGCGCCGCCTGAATAACCTGGTTCGACTTTTTCCACACCTTTTAATTCACTAAAAACAGCCTCTGTACACCAGAAGCAACCGCCACCAAGCGTTGCTACTTCCTTTTGTCTGGAAAAACCGGTTTTCGACTGATCTTGACTCATAAACCTCGGCTATCTTGTTCGTGTGCAAGGCATAAAAACATTGCCGCTATGTTACAGGTGCGCATATTTTGGCTATTGCGCGCGCAAACTTTCTCTCTACGACACACAATAACCATAAAAAAGAAAGTTAATTCACCCTTCGCTTTTCCTCTTCACCACCTCCACAAAACTCAACCGAACGTAATCTCCATCTTCAACATCCAAGAACTTCCTAACCCTCTTAGGAATAGTAACCTTCCCACCACCAAAAACCCGAGCCACAAACTCCTCCACAACCCAGTCACCAAAAACAACAAAAAGTAACTAAAAGCAACTAAAAGTTACCAAATTTCATCCAACAACCCTTCTAAACCATTAAGAGAAAGAAACTTCATAAGTTCAACCACCCTCACACAACTAAAACACATCCAACAAAAGAAGGAAACAATAACCATGGCTAGAGGCCCAACTTACCGCCTCCCATTCCGCAGACGCAAACAGATCAAACAACTCATAGAGAAGCGCAGGGCTCTAGAGAGGCTGAAGCAGAGATAAAGAAACATCAAAAGTGGGCCGGGAGAGATTTGAACTCTCGACCTTTCGGTGTCTGCGCACTTATCAGCCGAACGCTCTAACCATGCTGAGCTACCGGCCCACATTCAATGTAGATTTCGGTTCGTTTATTAAAGATTTCTTGAAGAGACATTCTCCAGAAAAAGTTAAAGGTAAACTATAAGCTTAACCTTATTTGTTGCACAATACAAGTGTTATATAAGTGAGGAGTAGTTAAGATGACCGAAACACCTAGGAGAAGAAGGGCGCGACACGATATAATCTTGGAAATTTTGAAAAATGCCAAAAATGGTGCAAAGAAAACACCTTTAATGTATAAGGCAAGCCTAAGTTTCACTCAAATCGAGCAATATCTAAACGCTTTGAAAAAGGCGGGTTTCATAACCGAGAAATCCGGTATCTGGAAGACAACCGAGAAAGGGCTCCACGTCATAGAGGCTTGCGAGATATGTCTCCGTCTCACGGCCGAAGTCTAGCAGACAGAAAGATCAGGCTACACCGAAAACGATGATTTCTAAGAAACCCTTTAATTGTCTATTTAGAACTCACTCTCGAGGGCCCGTTGCCTAGCCCGGATTAAGGCGCCGGCCTTCGGAGCCGGAGAACCAGGGTTCAAATCCCTGCGGGCCCGCCACGATTCCTCGAAACATTTAGTTACCCTTTAAGCTCATACCACATGATCTCTGAAGGTGCGGATTATGGAAATTTCGAGGAGACAACTGGCAAAGATGATTGACTACACGCTGGTGAAGCCCACCGCCACCAGAAACGACATCAAAAAACTGTGCGAAGAGGCTGAAAAGCACGGTTTTGGCTGCGTCTCCGTTAACCCTACATACGTGTCGCTGGCTACACAACTACTGAAAGGAACCGACGTAAAGGTTTGTTCCACGGTTGGCTTTCCCTTTGGAGTTACCCTACCTGAAGTAAAGGCATTTGAAGCTTGGAGAGCAGTGGAGAATGGAGCTCGAGAGATAGACATGGTAATCAACCTAGGCGCGTTGAAGTCAGGAGATTATGAAGCGGTGAAAAAGGACATTGAAGCGGTTGTGGATGTCAAACGTTCGCACGGAGACATAACAGTGAAGGTCATCATTGAAACCGGACTCTCAACCGACAATGAAAAGGTGTTGGCCTGCAAAATCGCCAAGGAAGCGGGAGCCGACTTCGTGAAAACCTCAACGGGGCTTGTCGGAGGAGCCACGGTAGAGGACGTTCAGCTCATGCGTGAAACCGTTGGCAAAGACATGGGAGTTAAGGCGGCTGGGGGAATACGAACTCTCGAGGACGCGTTAGCAATGATCCGGGCCGGAGCCAACAGAATTGGAACAAGCACAGCGGTTGCCATAATCGAGGAGTTTCGTAAGTGAGCCAGTGTGGCGCTGAAGGCGTAATCTACATTCTTTCAGGAGCCTCTATTCCGAGCAGGTTGAGGGAGTTCCTGAAAACTATCCTCGCGGCGTCAACAAGAGCAAGCCTAGCGTCACTCAACCCCAGCGGCTCAGCCCTTATCACGGGTAACGCGTTGTAAAAAGTGTTAAACTTGTCCGCTAGGCCGTTGACGAAGTCAGCGACCACATTGGGCTTAAGGCTTTCGGCTGCCTCCACAAAAACCTCAGGGAACCGGGCCAGAGTTAAAACCATGTCGCGTTCCAAGGGAGTTGTCAGTAATGAGTAGTCGGGTTCTTCGGGTTCTCTGCAGGCTTTCCTCAGAATGCTACAGGCCCTAGCGTGGGAATACTGGATGTAGGGGGCACTGTTCTTCTCGAAGTCTAACACCCGGTCCCAGGTAAAGACTACGGGCTTGGCTGGATCCACCGCCACAAGAGCGTATTTCATGGCTCCTAAGCCCACGAAGTTGGATATCCTATGCTTCTCCTCGTCTGAAAGGTGGGGAGATCGCTTGCAAACCTCTTCGTATGCTCTCTTAACTGCCTCATCCATAACCTCGTCTAGAGTGATGTAGCGGCCCCTTCTACTCGACATTCTATAGCCGGGAAGCCTAACCAAATTGTAGGCAAAATGAGTCAGGTTTTCCGCTTGTTCCAAGTATCCCAGAGCGTACAGAGCAAGCTTCAACTGCATCTGAGAAAGCGTCTGTTCCATCCCGATTACGTTAATGACCCTCTCAGCCTCACGAAACTTCCACAGGCTATACGGAATGTCCCTAGTAGTGTAGAGGGTGGTGCCGTCCGCCCTTACAAGAGTGAGGGACGGAACCTCGTAGTCCTCCATCAGGCCTAGTTGTTGCTTGAGGTTTAGATCCTTAGCCACCTTGTCGGCGTCAAACTCTAGGATGCCTCCCAACTGAAATGCGTAGGGAGTTGTCTTCAATTTGTCCAGAACCTGTACAACATCACCGCTCCAAACGACATCGCTCTCCCAATCCCAAGAGTCATAGAAGATTTCCGCCCTGCTGAGGGTTTCCTTGAATCCTCTCAGGCACAGTTGGCAAACTTCTCTGATGAGTTGTTTAGCTTTTTCTTCACCGGATTCGTATCCACGAATTAGGTTGTTCACTTTAGATTCGGGGTTCTCGTCTTTGTTAATCTTGGCTAGAAGTTGGGTGAAGAGTTCGGGAAATTTGTTTTTAAGGTTGTCAGCCACGGACATCCAATCGTCCAGTTGCTTTTGCAGCTCTGAAGTTTCTTCGGTTGCCTGTTCTATCTCTCTCTTGAGTCGATGGACTTCCATTATGCAGCTTGTTATCGTGTAAATCACGCCGATGAGGTGGTCGGGCTTCTCCTCAGGTTTTGGCTTTCCCAGCTTTTCGTATCCATAGGCGATGACTGCGGATTGACGACCCACATCGTCGATATAGTAGTGTCGAAAAACCGTGTGCCCGTGAGCCTTCAAGATGCGGGCGAGCGCGTCGCCCAGCACAGGGTTTCTTGCCTGTCCGATGTGAATTGGGTGGATGGGGTTTACGCTGGTGTGTTCCACCACAATTTTTCTAGGCTCGTCTGCTCTCACATATCCGTACTCTGTGTCCAGAGCCCTAGCCGGCTCGAGGGTTAGACGGAAGAAATCTGCAAGGTTCACGTGAAAGTTGATGTACCCCCCTCCAGCCGCCTCAACAGACCGGATTAGTGGAAACCGTGAAACTTCGATAGCTTTTGCGATTTTGTCAGCCATTTTACGAGGCTTCTCCGCGGTTTGCTTGGCAAGTTCAAAGCACATGGAAGAGGCCAGTTCGCCGAATTCAGGACTTGGCGGATACTCCAGCGTAATAGGAGGAAAAGAAATTTGAGGGTACATCTTCTTCAAAGCGTCCCGTAGAGCAGTTTCACACTCGTCACGAAACTCTTTGAAGGGGCTGACGGAAATCACTTGACATTCACCTATTGGCGGGCCCGCGGGGATTTGAACCCCGGATCTCCGGCTTTCTCCCTCGTCCGGAGGCCTGCGCACCGTCCGGGTTTGGACGGTTCGGCGCCTTAATCCGGGCTGGGCTACGGGCCCCTCATCTAACAACATCAGTGTTGATGTGTATTAAAATGGTTGCGCTAGGGTTTCGTTGATCAAGGTAGGAGGCTCACGCTTCAACAAGCTCTTCGCTCATCCACCAAGCCTTTCTCTTCCCAGACCTTTCTCCGGGGCAGTATTCAACAATGGACTTTCCGAGCTGTTTTTTAGAGCGCTTCTGAATTTTCCTCAGCCTATTAAGGATCAACCATCGGTTGGCTCCGAGAGAGTCTGCGAGTTCGGAGGTGGTGGCTCCCCTATAGTGGAGAAGATGGTTCACGATTTTATGGTCGATGTCGTCAATGCAAAAGGCGTGAGGATTAATCTTGCCCCGCTCGTAGGTGAGAACCTCCAGCTCAACCAGGTACCTTTTCACCTCGGAAAGGTCAGATTCAAGCCTACTGATTTTCTGCTCCAGCTCAAAGATCTTGTCTGGTCGGGGAACCCTCTGAAGCTTTTCAAGGATGGCGTCGCGGATGAAGTTGCTTCTCTCCCCCTCGGGAACGCGGAGAATCAGCTCCTTGTAAACATCTTCAGGCAGCTTGGCAGAAACCACTGCGAGTTTACCCATAGCGAACTCCCATATCTACTCTCCCCTGAACAATAAAAACGTTAACAGTGCCGCAACAAGTCTTTTAAGACGGTTGAGAGAAACTACATCGGAAACTAGAATTGAGGTGAAAATCTAATGCCAAAAAAAACGACCATATCGATGATCAAGTGCGATGTAGGTTCCTTAGCTGGACATCATACGGTGCCAAAACCCTTACTGGACATCGGTGAAAAACGTTTGACAGAGGCTCAAGAGAGCGGACTCATCAACAGCCATTACGTGTTTCACGCCGGAGACGATCTTGAACTCCTCATGGTTCACACCAAGGGGGAGAACAGCCCCGACGTTCACAAACTGGCGTGGGACATCTTTCAGGAGGCTACGAAAAAGGCTGAGAGCCTTAAGCTGTACGGTGCTGGACAAGACATTTTGAAGCAAGCGTTTAGCGGAAACGTTCGTGGAATGGGTCCTGGCGTTGCTGAGATGGAAATCGAGGAGCGGGCTTCGGATCCCGTCGTTGTCTTTGCTGCTGACAAGACGGAGCCAGGGGCCTTTAACTATCCGATGTTTCGCATATTTGCCGACCCCACTAACACCGCGGGACTCGTGATTGACCCTAACATGACTGGAGGCTTCAAGTTCGAGGTTCTTGACACTATTGAGAACAAAAAGGTTGTTTTAAAATGCCCTGAGGAGATGTATGAGCTTATTGCGTTGATCGGGACTCCAGCGCGCAATGTGGTTTCACGGGTGCGGCGGGCAAGGGACAACCTTATATGTGCGGCAACAAGCACAACAAGGCTTGCGTTAATAGCAGGTAAATACGTCGGGAAGGACGACCCTGTCTCTATTGTGAGGGCTCAACATGGCTTACCTGCGACTGGAGAAATTCTGGTGCCTTTCATGCACAGCTACTTTGTTGAGGGCTGGATGCGCGGCAGTCACTGGGGACCATTAATGCCGGTAGGCTTAAAAAACAGCAGGTGCACCGCCTTTGACGGCCCTCCAAGAATCGTGGCTCTCGGTCTCCAGGTTGCAGATGGTAAAATCGCTAGTGATGACGATGGTTCTCCTTTGATAAGCGACCTATTTGATGACCCAGCCTTTGATCTGGCTCGTCGCGAGTCCGTTGAATACGCGGCTGCTCTGCGTCGGATGGGCGAGTTCGAACCCGCTCGGCTCAGCGCGGAAGTTATGGAATACACCACTATCTCCAAAGTCTTGGAAAAGCTGAAGGCTAGGTTTAAGCCAGCCTAGCCTAGTCCTACTCTTGCCAGGTGAAGAAGCATTTGCCGCTTAGATAACGCACGTTGCTAGAATAGTCTCTTCAGTTCTTCGCAGCGCGACCTAACTGTCTCGTAAACCTTTTTCCGAAGGTTTTCCCCAGAGAGCCCCATCTTTCTAATCTGACCCATTTTTTCGGCTAATTCAAGGTCTCCCAAGCTTTGAAACCACAGTTCAAAGTCTCTGCGTGGCATGTGAAACTCCACAGACTTTACGTCTACAGTCTGGATCTTTCTACAGAAGTCGCTGAGACTTTTTGCGAAAACTTGTAGATGCTGATCCATCCCTTTGTAAAAGTGGAAGGCTTTTTCTGAGGGCACTGGACTCAGAATACGTGAGGCTAGTTCTCTGTCAACTTTTGGTAGGCCTAATATTTCCTTGCCATGAACCGTGATGGTGTAGTGACCCTTCTGAGGGGTAGAGACGTATCCAGCTTTGATGAGCTTGAGCAGGTACATCGTTGATGAAGGAATGCTTATTCCCATACTTTCCGCGATTTCCCAAGACCTCATGGGCTTCTCGGTTTCCCACAACATCTTCAGAATTTTCGTTCTAACCTGATTCTCATTTCTCTCATCCCGTTTCTGCATTGGACGCCCCCGATAATAATTACGTGCTACGTTAAAAAGCCTTTTCAGATATTTGCATATGTCGAGAATGAGAAGAAAAGTTTTGAATACAAGAAGTTATATTGAGTATGTTGCTACTCACTAGATGAAAAATGCGACGCCTTACAGGAGCAAGTTAGAATGAAGATTGCAGTATTGGTTTACGAGTATCCCCCCAAGATCGTCGGAGGCTTAGGGACCTACGCCGCTGAAATCACAAGAAAGTTCGTTCTGCTGGATCACGACGTATCTGTTTTCACCATGAACGACGATAATGGAAGTCTCCCAACGAGGGAACTCTGGCGGGGAATCGAGATCCACCGACCCATCGACATCGATGTGTCTGACTCTCTGCCAGATGTCATCGCAGAAGACGTCAAAAAGTGGGGTAGGGGCATCCATCTGTTTTCCAAAATTCTGGTGTACAACTATCTGAGCGCCTCAAAACTAATCAACGAGCTTGTTCGAAGAGATGCATTCAAATACGATGTGATTGTCGCCCACGACTGGCTCTCAGTCATCTCAGGCATAGCGATCAAAAGAGAGTTGGGCTTGCCCCTGGTTTTTCACGTCCACTCAACGGAAAAGGGGCGAACGTTGGGCAACGGATCTGACGTCGTAAGCAACATCGAGCATCGTGGTGGGCAGATGGCGAATATGATCATCACGGTTTCTCATGCTATGAGGGATGAGATGATAGGGCTTGGCTTCCCAAAGGAGAAGATACGAGTCTGTTACAACGGGGTGGACCCAGAGAAATACTCTCTGCAGCAGGTGAGTGAAGAGAGGGTGAGGGAAGTGAGGCAGAGATACGGTCTTGGAGACAACGACTTAATGGCTCTCTTCGTTGGCAGACTCGTTTGGATCAAAGGAGTAGACAGATTGATCAGAGCGTTGCCTAAGGTTTTACAGAAGGTTCCAAACGTCAAACTGGTTGTTGTCGGTCTCGGAGAGATGCGAGAGTACTTGGAAAAGCTGGTTCGAACCCTAAAGCTTCAAGACATTGTGAAATTCCGTTTTGAGTTTGTATCGGAAGAGGAGCGGATCGCCCACTACGCAACGTGCGACGTAGCCGTTTTTCCAAGCCTCTACGAACCCTTCGGAATCGTTGCCTTAGAGGCAATGAGCATGGAAAAGCCAGTGGTGGTGGGAGCCGCGGGCGTTAGCGGGATGAAAGAGAGTGTGGTTCCGAACGGTCCAGATCAATGCGGCTTCCACGTTAACCCAGAAGACCCAGCAGACATCGCTTGGGGAATCATCAATGCGATTCAGGACCCTCAACGAAAAGAGTGGCTTGGCAAAAACGGTAGAAAGTTAGTTCTTCAAAAGTTTAGTTGGGACGTTATCGCCAAGAGAACCGCTGAACTTTATAGAGAGCTTTTAGAATCCAAAAAAACTTAAAAACGGCATCTCGTGACTGTTGTTACTGGCGAAATGTCGTGTCAACAAACGAGTTGCGAAAGGACTATTTGCTAAATCGATGGGTTGTCATTGCGGCAAGGAGGAAGCGCCGACCCACAGACTTCGTGAAAAAAGCAAAAGAAGAAACGGTAGGCGTTTGCCCGCTCTGTCCGGGTAATGAGCACATGACCCCGCCAGCGGTCCTCGTTTACGTTCCCTCCAATGAAGGCATCAGAAGGGAGAAGGATCAAAACGGCTTTCGCCACAAAAACTGGCTAGTACGATGCGTGCCAAATTTGTACCCGGCATTCACTCCTCTAGGCAAAGAAGAGGAGGTGAGGGTCAACGAGAGCCCGGTTCTTGCGAGGGCGACTGGTCATCATGAAGTCCTAGTTGAGTCACCCCGTCACGACGAGCACCCCGGCGTGGCGCGAATTCCACAGCTGGTCCATGTCATCAACGCGTATCTGGACCGACTAAACGAGCTTTCTGCCAAGACTTACGTAAAATATGTTTCCATCTTTAGGAACCACGGGCTAGAAGCGGGCGTCTCTCTCTCCCACGCCCACACCCAACTGATCTCAACTCCCTTTGTTCCAAGGACTCTAAGTGAAGAGCTTGAGGCAAGCAGAAAATATTGGATTGAAAACAAGCGATGCACATTTTGCGAGATTTTGGCAAAGGAGAAGGGCAGTCCTCGATTTATATGGGAAAATAAGAGTTACGTTGCCTTTGCCCCTTGGGCAAGCGTCCATCCCTTAGAGTTTTGGGTTTTCCCCAAAAGCCATCAGTCAGGATTATTGGATGTGTCGCGGACAGAGATAGAGGATTTGGCTGTGGCTTTGAGAGTATGTCTCGGCGGGTTAAGGTCTCTTTTAAATGACCCCCCGTACAACTTTGGTTTTCACATTGCGCTGAACAAAGAGGACAGCGACCACTATCATTGGCACCTAGAAGTTTATCCCAAGTTAACCATTTGGGCTGGCTTTGAGAAGAGCACCGGAATGTTCATAAACGTTGTGCCACCTGAAGACGCTGCCGGAAACCTGAAAGAAGCGGTTCAGAAGGAAACAAAGGGCTTGTAGCAAAGGCTTAACCCTCTAACTGTAGAGGGTAAGCACTTTTCTGATTCCGTTAGGAGTGAGGTAATATCTACCAGCTCCCTCAGCGTCAGTGGGTTGAACGTAGCCAAGTTCAACCAACTTTTGAAGGTGAAGCTCTACCGATGATGTTTCCATGGCGGTCCACTCGCAGATTTCTTGGATGGACAGCGACTTTTCCAACCTAGTTGCACCTATGTTATGTAGCATGCAGAGCAGGCGAAATTCTTCAGGCACTTCCATTGACATTTCGCTACTCCACCTCTTTGTAGACCTCCACGGTTTTCTTAGCAATCCCTTCCCAACTATAAGCCTTTTGTATAATTTCTCGGGCGTTTTCGGTCAGCCACCGCGAATGATCGGGGTCAGACAAAACCCGGTCAACCCCCCAAGCGATCGACTCAGGGTTTCTCGAATAGACAAGAATCCCGTTTCGATCATGCTGTACCACCTCTGCCAACCCTCCGATCTGGCTCGCTACTACCGGAACACCAGCCGCCATCCCCTCAAGGGCAACTATCCCAAAAGGCTCATAAATCGACGGGACAACCAAAACGTCGGCGCTGGTCATGAGCGCTATCACCTCTGAATCTGGAAGGAAACCCGTAAAACGTATTTTCCATCCGTGCCCACTAGACCGCGAGAGATACTCTAAGTGACCCTTTAACCAACCTTCGCCCACAATGACGAATTTTGCTTCTGGATGACGCCA
>Ga0224506_10002611_pt1 | contig 12182 bp, 8 predicted proteins | sample SF_Jan12_sed_USG_2_FD_169108 | JGI IMG/M metagenome (GOLD analysis project Ga0224506, IMG submission 169108) | Sediment microbial communities from San Francisco Bay, California, United States - SF_Jan12_sed_USGS_8_1 | ecosystem: Environmental > Aquatic > Marine > Sediment | place: USA...
ATCATATGGAAAGCACATGTCATCTCTATTATTGGATGCGCTTAATACTGCGAATATTGAATATGTAGCAAAATCAGCAGCTGAAATGTATAGTACTGGTGTATTAACAGAACAAATATCTACTATATTAGATCAATCTCAAAAAGCAGGAGAAATAATCGAGTCGATAACTGGACAAGATAAATACTTAGAGAATGTACCTTTTCACCCAATTTGCAGGAATTGTGGGAAAATCTATACTACTCAAGTTATATCTTTCGATACATCGACGAATTCAGTTGAATACGAATGTTTAGATGCAGAAATCAGAGGAAACAAAATTCCTGGATGTAATGATCGTGGTGTTGTTGATTATTCCAAGGGACAAGGTAAACTTAGTTGGAAAGTAGAGTTTGCTGCACGATGGCATGCACTTCAGGTTGATTTTGAACCATTTGGTTCTGATATACATGAATCAGTTCTTGTAAATAATAAAATCAGCTCTGAACTGTTTAAATATCAACCTCCAACACAACTGCGATATGAAATGTTTCTTGATAAAGAAGGTAAAAAACGTTCAAAATCAGCTGGAAATGTATTCACACCACAGGTATGGTACAAATACGGTAGTCCTCAATCCTTGGTATTACTGACTCTAAAAAGGACAGAAGGAACTAGATCATTGGATACAACTGACATTCCCAAATTTCTTGAAGAACTTGAGGAATTAGAAGAAATTTATCATGGTTATAAAATAATTAAGAATGAGAAAAACTTACTTCAATCCAAAACATTATTTGAATACTGTAATTGGCTTAAGGTTCCAGATACCCATTCATTAATTATCAATCCTGCAAATAACCGAGTACAAAGAGTACAGTTCAGCCTAATCTCTAAATTATTCGATTTTATACCCGATAATGTTGATAAATTCGAATTCATGAAAAAGGAATTATACAACTATAGTATGATATTTTCAGAAAGCGATTGGGATAAAATATTACCTAAGATTAAATATGCTAAGAATTGGATTGATGACCACGAGGAATCAGAACCAGTAGAAATTGAATTAATAGATAATGAAAGAAAGGTACTAAAGGAATTTATATTGAAATTGAAGAATATTAATGATGTAGATGATATTCCTACGTTTGTACCTGATCTTGTTAAAGCAAATGATGTTCAAATCAAAAGATTCTTCCAAATACTCTATCTCATTAGTATCGGTCAAAATAGCGGACCTAAGATAACTAAAGTCATACAAACTATTGGGATCAATCCTTTTATAAAATTGATAAAAAAACATCTATGAGCTAGAATTTGACCAATTTTCATAAATTAAAATATGTAAGTAGGCCATAATTTTGGTTTAAGGAAAATAATTACTATTTAATCTTTTCAAAGTTGTTTTTGCATATAGTAGCGACTAAGCGCAATGAATGATGGAATAGGTGGCTGTATACCCGTGTGTATTTTATAACGAATTTTTTTTAATCAAAGAATATATTTCAATACAGTATTTATGTCAGGATTAAATTACTAAAAATTTGATGGTGAAATTACTTGAGTACAAAACATACATTCTTCGCACCAGGATCTGTAGCTAATCTAGGTTCTGGCTTTGATATATTGGGTATGGCAATAACAAAATTAGGAGATAAATTAGAAATAGAATGCACAGAAGATGTTTCAAGTATGGTTGTAATTAATTCTATTCAACCTGAAAATTTACTTCCTTCTGATCCCACAAAAAACACTGCAGGAATTGCAGCAATAGAAACCTTGAATCGAGTAACAAATATTACAGGACTAAATTATAGAATTGAACTAAATATGAGTAAAAATATGCCAATATCTTCTGGATTGGGCTCAAGTGGTGCCAGTGCTGCTGTTTCTGCTTATGCGGTTAACCAACTGACTGGTAATTTATTAAATACAACAGAACTAATTCAAATTAGTATGCATGCGGAATCTATTGTTTCAGGATATCATGCAGATAATGTTGCTGCCTCAATGTTAGGTGGTGTTGTAGTTATACAACAATACCATCCTTTGCGAATTCATAAAATCACACCTAATATATCCCTGAATTTAGCAATAATTAAACCTGAATTTGGATTGGACACCAAAAAGGCAAGATCAGTGATTCCAGAGTTGATCCCACTCAAAGATCATATACATAATTCAGGAAACCTTGCGTCATTAATACATGCATTGCATACTGGTGATTTGGATTTATTGGGTAAATCTATGAATGATAATATCATCGAACCTAGGAGAAAAGACTTGATCAAAGGATATAGTAAGATTAAATCAAATATTTTGGATCAAGGTGCATTATCCTGCAATATTAGTGGTGCTGGACCTTCAATAGTTGTTTTAGGTAGAGACGCAAAAGAATCAAAAACATATGGGACAATTGTTCAAGAATTATGGGCGGAGATTGATATTGACGCGAGTCTATATCTGGTAGAAAATGACACGATAGGAGCTAGAAAAATTGAAAATAACTCTTAGATGCATAAATTGTGAAGAGGAATATCCTGCAAATAAATTTACATATCGATGTGATATATGTTCCAATCTTCTTGAAGTAGCACAGCAATTTGATTTTGATGGTAATTATCTCAAAACGATATTTGATAATAGATTAAAAGAGCTGAAGTTACCATTTTCAAGTGGTGTGTGGAGATATCACGAATTAATTCTTGAGTTGCCAGTTGATAAAATTATTTCACGTAATGAAGGTAACACTAATCTATATCAATCTAAATTATTGGATAGCTATACAAATAGCAGTTTGCAAATAAAACATGAGGGTGAAAATCCAACTGGATCATTTAAAGACAGAGGAATGACAGTAGCAACCTCTATGGCAAATGTTTTGGGATTTACTTCACTCGCCTGTGCTTCAACTGGAAATACATCTGCATCTATGGCGTCATATGCAGCGTCAAATGGGATGAATTCATATATATTCATACCTGATGGAAATATTGCATACGGCAAACTCTCACAGGCTTTAGCATATGGTGGTAAGACCTTTCAAATCAATGGAAATTTCGATGATGCAATGGAAACAGTACAACAAGTGTGTCAGGAAAGACAAATATTCTTGGTGAACTCGATTAATCCGTTCCGCATAGAAGGCCAAAAATCTATTATATTTGAGTTGTTACAACAAAGAGATTGGCAAGTACCTGATTGGATTGTATTGCCAGGAGGGAATCTTGGGAATGTAAGCGCATTTGGAAAAGCTTTGAATGAATTAATTGAATTAGATATCATAGATAAGTTACCAAAAATCGGTTTAATTCAAGCAGAAGGTGCAAATCCATTTTATCAATTAGTTAACAAAAAGTTAGACACAATAGAGCCAATGAAACCATCTACATTGGCGACAGCAATAAAAATAGGAAATCCAATATCTTGGAAAAAAGCACTTGAAGTCATAAAAAATTCAAGAGGTAGTGTAGTACAGTTATCAGAGCAGGAAATATTAGAAGCAAAGGCCCAAGTTGATAGAAGTGGTATTGGTGCAGAACCAGCCTCATGTACATCGATTGGAGGAATAAAAAAACTTAGACAGCAAAATTTAATCAAGGAAGATGATGTTGTTATAGCTATATTAACTGGTAATTTGCTTAAAGATCCAGATGTAACAATTAAATACCATCTAGGTGAGTTTGCTATAAATTCTGGTATGATAAACAAACCTATGAAAATCGAAAATAACATCGATGAAATATTAAAGAACCTATATTTGAATTAATTTGGAAATGACGAGATCTAAACTGGTACACTATTGAATTGATTTACTAGATTATTATCTTCTATATGTGTTTGGTTTGTATTTTCGATATCTATTTCTTCAACCATCCATCTATTTATTGCAAATTTCAAGAGTGTGGGAATTAATAAAGAGTCAAGAACCACAACTAAAATTAAAGAAAAATATAATGCAGGAGTAAAAATTCCAAGTGCATAACCAGTACTAGCAAAAATTAAGGTAACCTCTCCCTTTGCTGCCATTGATAACCCAACAACACGGGAGTTAGACCATTCTTTACCCGATAATCGAGAACCAATACTACCTCCAGTAAATTTAGCGAGTATTACTAAAATAGCTAAAGTAACACCCATTAAGGCAATAGTTGGGGTTATTATTTCAATCACATTGATCTTTAAACCAATAGATATGAAAAAGAATGGAATTATCCAATCTGCTAGTGGCTCATAATCTTTATGAACATCTAAGAAATCATCTTCATTTCCAATTATTACACCTGCCATAAATGCACCAATTATTGGTGCTAATTGAAGATTTTGAGCCAATACCGCCATGAACAGCATGAATCCTATTGAAAAGAAAATGGTAAAAGATCGATCTTGTATAACCTTTGTTCTATCAATTAAACGGGGTATAATGTATTTAAAAAGAATAAAACATATGAGGAAAAATAAACCTATTTCTAGAAAAATTACGGTGATTCCAGTAAGAGTAAATACAATCGCTCCTGAAACATATGCCACGCTTAAGCCTAATGCAGTAACACTTACGATATCATCAAATATTGCCGCACCAACAACAGTTTGTGCAACTTTTGTTTTAATTTTTCCAACATCTAGAAAGATTCGGGTACTAATTCCAATGGATGTTGCTGTTAAAGAAACTGCTAAAAATAGTATTACTTCTATTGGTTTTGAGCCTTCTTTTATAATTAGTTCTGGTATGAAATATAATGTAGTAAAGAAAAACATCAAACCTGCAAGGAGTGGTACTAGAATGCCTCCAATAGCTGAGTATAATGATGGTATTTTTACTGATTTTAAAACATCAAAGTCAATTTCAGTTCCTACTTTAAATAAAAGTAGAAGTACTGCAAATTCTGTTAGAAATGATATTACATAAAATGCATATCCTACTTGATGATTAGTGACTGAAGGTAATATGGTGAAAATAGAAGATGATTCACCATTTTTAAGATAAAAGACTCCGATAATGGTTGGACCTAAAATAAATCCAAGAAGAACTTCACCTAATACATGTGGAAGTTTAAGTTTATTCATGACAACATGACTTCCTTTGATGAGTACGAGAAATGTGGCAATTAATAAAAATGCTAACTCAAAGTCTGTAGTTAATGCCATAATATTTGTATAGACATTTATTTATATAAATGTTAAGTTATATTTATATTAGTATTCTTATATATATAATTATATGGATATATATTGACTTGGAAATTTATTTTTCACACTATCAATCTTGTAATTTATCGATACTACAAGCAAAATTGCCAATAATTAGTTTCTTTTTATTTGGAAGAATAAAAGTTGGTAAATAGAATGAATTATAGTCAAATGGATTTAAATAATCATGCCGGGGGAATTTAACAATGAACTCATTAGCATCAGATACATTATCTGGGAAATCCGATTTGGTGATTAATTCTTTGATATAAGTATACTCCAAGGCAATAATATGGTCTTCGCTCCAATCCGGAATACCTGCCTCCTTTGCCATCTCCAGTGTTTCTGAGATCGAATTGGTATTGCCTAATATTACTTGCAAACAAGCTTTAATTATTGATAAAGTTAAAAATTTTCGCGGAGATAACAGATAAAATTCTATATTGCTCTCAATATTATCATAAAGATCCTGATACAAATTAAGATTAAATTGGTTTGAATCATCAATTAGATTAATTGTTAATTGAGATAATATATTTGCAAGATATAGATTCATACTCTCTTTTGGATTAATGTTTTTTAATATCCAATCATACTCTGAAATTATTTCCTTATATTTACCCAATGAATTATCAAATATAGCCGAAAGTGTGAGAAAACCAAATAGTTCATACAGAATTTCTAAGATATCACCATAAAAAGGACTTGATTTTGCTGTTTCTACTCCACCTCCTATCTTTACAAACTCATTTATGAGATGTACATAATTAGCTATTATTTTTTCTAATGCAAAATCTATTTCTGAACTGAAAGTATAATTCGTTATTTTTACCTTATTCTTTGATGTTAGATCAAAGAATTTTATCATTTCCTTACTATTTTCATGCCAATTAAACATCAATTCAAAAATTGGATAAAATGGTGAACTTTCCATACTGTCATTTCTATTTATTTTTCCAGAATTATATAATTCAAGTAAAACATCTTTCACTCTTGTATTGTAACTTATCGTTTTATCCCTCAAACTTACCAAAGAAATTAATTCATTGCTTTCAAATAAAAGATCTAATTTTATATTATCAGGTAGTGGAACCAAAAAATATGAAAACAGTTTTTCTGGTATAGTGGCAAAATTAGAATATGAGTTTGCTAGAGAAAATATATTGTGATAAAATTTGGGTATTTCTTTAATTTTTCCATATTCAAATACTTGCTCTACATCATACTGCTCAATCATATTGATAAATAAATGATAATGCCATAATATTTCATTAAACCAAGAAATTAAGTCCTCTTGTAAAATAATTGGTAATGAGTCTATAAGTGTAATATATACGTTACAGGTAGTTTGTAAAACGTTGTAAATAACAGCAAATTCTTTATTAAATGCATCATAATTTTGTATTGGAGGTAAAATCGGTAATTCATCTATGTGAAGCATTTCATTAATTAGGATGTCGGATAATATACTGGTTGTAGTGTATCCCTTTGCAATATCTGAATTCCTGAATAAATCCATCATACCATTTCTTAGATAATTACCCAAGGCAAGATATCTCCAAAAAATCGAATTTAATGATCTGATACCTTGTAATTTTCTTGAAATATTTACGATTACTTGAAGAATTTCCATCATTTCTCTTAAAATTTCATTATTTGGATTGATAATTGAAATCATGAAACTATTAAAAACTATTGCAACACTCTTTGATTTATTTGTCAATATAATTTCAATTCTTTTTTGTTGTAAATCTTCAACTGATAAATCCTTAACTAATTGATATATTTCTAATAGTAATTCCATTAATTCCTTCCCCTTATTCGTTTGAACAGCCATTTAGTATTGGAATAAATGATAATAATAAAGAATTTGGTCTTTTGGATGAATTAAACTAAAAGCCAGAATAAAAATTTCTCTTCAATCCAATATTTATTATATCAAATTAATAATGTCAAATTTTGAGTTTTTAGATTTACTTTTTTTCATTGTAAATGGTTATATTAAAATTAATTATGAATTAACCATCAGAAGGTCTTTATGAAAATTATATTAATTAACGCTAATTTGAGTGTTGAATTATTATCTTTATTTCTATAATTAGAATCCATCAAAAAGTACATTGGTGAAATTGTACTTACAATAAATTTAATTGATAGATGTATGATGAATGAAGTTTGTTGTCAATCAACATTGGTATCAAATTTAAATTTACGGACATAGTAAATTGATATATTCCAAATGTATGCATCACTATGAGATTATTTTCTTACAATTATCTAACAAATTTGGTAAAAATTTAATCAAGTGTTTATATTAGTAAAACCAAAAGTTGAAATTATAGAAAGATGAGATCGTATATTCTGAATATATGGATTTCATTCATATGAAATAATATTTATAAGTAATTAATAATCTCATTATCTTAGAGATAATCTCATTATTAGGGTGATTGATATGCAGTATGAGAATTCAATGTGTGAAAGGTCTGAGTATATGAATAGTATACTTACCACCACCGATCGGAATTTACTCACATTATACCATAATAATGTATTTTATTTCTATATTATTAACTATCTGATTAATATAAACATTATATATAAAATTAATCAAATAAATGTTGATTACAAAGAATTTCCCAAACTAAGTCAGAAAAATCATTTGATTAAATGTTTTTATCATGATTTTAATCATGAACAGAATTCCGAAGTGATAAAAACCTTCTATTCGAAGTTATTTTCAGGAATAGAGGTGTAATGAAGGTGGTAAAAATTCTTTTCGAATATTTAATGAGTTCAGTTTCGAGAAAGGCATTTGCCAAGTCGCTTCCACCGCCACATCTAAATTTTATAACCGTGTTAGGAGGTCTGAAGATGGAAAAAAGATAACGGTAACAATGCAGTAAAACCTAGTTATAGGATTGAAACAATTGCCTTCTCGTCATAACGACAAGTTGCGTGAGAGTGTAACAATGCAGTAAAACCTAGTTATAGGATTGAAACATACATATTCAATTTAAATTAATATCTATACAATTATGTGTAACAATGCAGTAAAACCTAGTTATAGGATTGAAACACAGAATACATTTTAGAATAATATTTCAAATCTTCTGTAACAATGCAGTAAAACCTAGTTATAGGATTGAAACGAAGCATTTTGGATTATAAATGTTGTCATCTTTTTAGTAACAATGCAGTAAAACCTAGTTATAGGATTGAAACTTTTGTTTAAACTCCTAAACATACAATTGGCAAATTCTGGTGAGTAACAATGCAGTAAAACCTAGTTATAGGATTGAAACATACTATATAGTTTCATTTTCTAAATCCTCTTTCATTTGTAACAATGCAGTAAAACCTAGTTATAGGATTGAAACTTTATGATATCTCGTACAAATACATTATCACTGAAATTTGTAACAATGCAGTAAAACCTAGTTAGAGGATTGAAACTGGAATTCGCGTTTGTAAGTCTCAAAGCTCCTATCTATGTAACAATGCAGTAAAACTTAGTCATAGGAGTGTGAAATTCATGTTGATCTATTCAATATTCTCAATTTTTACTATCACATATTTACTTAAAATGAAAATTACTATATTTTTATGGCGGTTAGTGGTGATTTTACTAATTGTTAATATTCAGTTCCTCATCTTCTATAATTTTCAATTAATTTATTCAAATAATTTAATTAATATACATTGTAAAGTATAAAAAATGAAAAAATACCTACATTTTTATTAAAGAAAGTGGCTCAAAAAATAATGAAACTAAGTGATGATGAAGTTCAGAAAGTCAAAGCTGTTTGGCAACAAGTAATATCTCAAAAAGATGAAGCTTCAAAATATTTTTACGATAGATTATTTACAATTGCTCCAGAAATTAAACCCTTGTTTAAATTGGATGGTGTACGGCAAAGAAGTTTGTTAATGGATATATTAAACTTAATGGCAACTCGTGCTGACAGGATTAATGAAATAGAAGAAACTTTTGTGAATCTAGGGATTAGGCATGTAAAATATGGTGCTGAAGAAAAATATTATCCGGTTGTTCGTGATGTTCTTATGGATGTATTTGATAAATTTGCACCTAATGATTTAGATGACTCTACCAAACAAATTTGGACTAAATTACATGGGCATGTATCAAAAATAATGATCAGCCAATTGTCAAATTAATGGTATTCATAAATTAGTCAATTAACGTCTTAGATTATACTATATTATTTTTTAATTAAACTTCTAAATTTATCTTTGAACTTTGTGAATATGGTTGACGATTGCTCTTGTTGTTCTCCGGTATCATCAACGAAGTACGCTCTTGTGGATTGAATTCGATCCTTTGGTATCAATCCCAAATTAATTACATCATTAACAAAATCTGTATATTGTTTTTCTGTAATGGCATAGGATTTGATATTTTTTTCGTATTTTTTCGTGAATAAATCTGATACTTGCTCGAGTTTAGTATTTATTATATCATTATCTACACTTTGTGGATTAACAAATACAACTGTATACTCGCCTGATGTTTTTAGATTTAATTTTACGTTGGGGAAATTTAAATTTTGAATATCTCCAGAAAAAACTTCTCTACCAAAACTTTGTAATGCGGCAATGAAACCAGTGTGCAATGGATGTTGTTCTGCGTGTGACATGCAAAAATCAGAGACGGTACATCCAGCAAATACTGGAAGTCCTGAATTATTCATCACATATAAGTCATATATCATTACATCTTCTTGATTTGACATATTGACATATCAACTCCATTGAATAAAAACAATTGCTTATTCTAAGGTTTAAATTACATTTATCTAGATCTAATAAAACCTTACTTCAGACTCTTATCATGTGATAAACAATATATACTCATTATCATAATTTACAAATTTGGTTCTCAATAAATTGTTGATCTGGTTACAATAACTAGTTATTCTTCTCTCAAATGTACTGTTGAAACCACACAATGGTTTTATTGTAATTATATGTGAAGTAATGAAATCTATTTAATATTACCCTATTATTACCTGCTTAAGGTAAATGGTAGACAATATATATGAGATTACAGTGAAAAATCTGGCTGAATATTCTAAATTAACAACCCAGTGGCCAAAATATCTTATTACAAACAACAAACAGCGAAAGGATTATATTGTTTCTCAAAGAAAAAATCCCCTATCCTTTGGAAGATGTACATTTTCATTAGATAATCCCAGTATTTACTCCTACTTTATCACGGACTCTGATATTTCATTCATCCCCTGTAGAAACAACGAAACAAAGTACAATATCTTTGATTTACGAACATTAGTAGATTACAGTATGGTTAATGGATATATTAAAACAAAAATTGGTAAATTCATATCAACCATTACTAAGACCCCGAGTATGAATTACATAAAGGTAAATATACAAATAGACAATGAAGATATCACATTCTACATCTTGGGTTATAAAACTGCATTAATTGAAAATTTAAAATTAGAACTGGAAGTAGCACTTGAAACTATATTTGAAAGAAAAAGAGGTAAATCTTATGTTCTTTGGGATTTTGAAAATGTAAGACTCAATGAAGATCCGACATACAATCAGGTACTTCAAGGATTGATAAATCAACATAGCCCTTATGAAACAATGCTATGTTTTTCTTCAAGACCTCTTTCCAAAGAACTAACCATTCAGATAACAAAACTTGGTTTTCAAATTAGAAAAGTATCACCTGGTAAAAATGCAGTGGATATACAATCTATTCTTGAATTCACCGAAATCATTTCCAAAGAAGGTGCATCTAATGTTGAATTTCTATTGTTGATCGCTGGTGATAATGATTATGTTAAATTTGTTGATTTTCTACATAGCAAAGGAATAAAAGTTCAAGTTATAGCAAATAGTTCAAGTCTTGGTAATGATTTAAAGAATGCAATAATTACAACATCACTTGTAGAATTGGATGTTGAGGTTGAAAAAGAAAGAACAAAAAGTAAAAACATGGAGAGAATTAGTGATTTTAAATTAATTCTTGAGGATGATGATTTCAAACAACTTCACAATGTATTATTCAATAAATCTATGTTGTTTCATGAATTATTACAACAAATAAGACTAAAAAGCCCAGATTGGAAGAAAAGAACCAATAATAAAGGGCCATTGGATTATTTAATGTATTTGAAAGATGAATTTGATATTATTGAAATCATAAATCAGGATAATAAGAAGAAAATTAGCTTTACTACTAATTATCAAATTCTATTGAATTTAAGTAACTAAGTAGTATGACTTGACGTGAGGACAATATACCATTTCTCTAGTTTGTAAACTAACGGATTAATCTAGATATATAATGCTTATACATTTGAATTGGTTACTACAATCACTGGATTAGTTATTCCACTGGAATATTTAATATGGGAATACGAGCATATAAATATGGCTTGTAATTAAAATTTGTAAATTTATCACCTTATATTTGCTAGGGTCTGATTAATGTCAAACCCACATATTTGGTGCATAATAGTATACTAAAAGACAATTTGTTAATGTATTTGAAATACGTATATTTCTGCTCAACAATTGTATGATTATTGAATTCAATAGGCACTGTCATGACGAGTTATAATTTTTCCTGGTCTATTTTCAGTTTGTAAATTATTTTCTACAACAAGTTTTCCATTTACTAGTACATGAACTATTCCATCTGGATATTGATGTGGATCACGATATGTAGCCCTATCAATCACTTTATCCTTATCTAAAATAACGATATCGGCATACATTCCCTCTCGTATTAAACCTCTATCAAATATACCCATTGTCTGTGCAGGATAGGATGTCATCTTTCTTATTGCATGTTCAAATGACAATACACCTTGTTCACGAGAGTATTTACCTAGTATTCGAGGGTATGTGCCATAGGAACGCGGATGAGGTTTTCCCTTATTCAAGGTAGTCACTGAACAATCAGTACCAAACATGGTGAGGTCATCTTTCATTATCTGTTCCACATCATC
>Ga0224506_10002612_pt1 | contig 12182 bp, 9 predicted proteins | sample SF_Jan12_sed_USG_2_FD_169108 | JGI IMG/M metagenome (GOLD analysis project Ga0224506, IMG submission 169108) | Sediment microbial communities from San Francisco Bay, California, United States - SF_Jan12_sed_USGS_8_1 | ecosystem: Environmental > Aquatic > Marine > Sediment | place: USA...
CCGAAGGTTATGCAACTCAAGGTGGTGAACTTGCACTAGGAAGAAACATGAAAGTGGCTTTCATGCCTTGGCAAGGTTATAACTTTGAAGATGCTATTGTAATATCTGAACGTGTTGTTCGTGATGATATCTACACTTCAATTCATATAGATGAATTTGATCTTGAAGTTAGAGATACAAAACGTGGTGAGGAAGAATTAACTTCTGAGATTCCTAACGTAAGTGAAGAGGCTGTTAAACATCTTGACGAGAATGGAATTATTAGAATTGGAGCTGAAATAAAAGAAGGAGATATTCTTATAGGTAAGATTACTCCTAAAGGTGAAAGTGATCCTACTCCAGAAGAGAAACTTCTTAGAGCCATATTTGGAGATAAAGCGGGTGATGTGAAAGATGCTTCTTTAAAAGCTAAACCATCACTAAGAGGTGTTGTTATTGATACTAAATTGTTTACTAGAAGTAAGAAAGATAAAGATATTCGTGCAAAAGCGAAGAAAGAAGTCGAGCTACTTAAACGTAAATATGGTCAAGAGCTTCAATCTGTTAGAGCCGAGATAATCGAAAAATTAAGCACGCTTTTATCTAATAAAACTTCACAAGGAGTTAAACATAAGTTTGGAGATGAACTCATTAGTAAAGGAGTTAAATTTTCTGCTAAAAATATAGAAGCCAACTTATTTCCTGATAAAAACATTTATAGAGATGAGAGTACTTACTCTGTTCCAGAGGAAGTAAACTTAATTACAGATGTGGTTTTAGATAACTGGACTTCTGATGAAGATACGAATTTATTGATAGTTCGTATTGTTAAAAATTATATTGCTAGAAGAAACGAAATAGCAGGTATTTTCAAAAGAGAAAGGTTTATCCTAGAAGTAGGAGATGAGCTTCCTGCTGGTATTGTAAAACTTGCTAAAGTTTATATCGCTAAAAAGCGTAAACTTAAAGTAGGTGATAAAATGGCGGGTCGTCATGGTAATAAAGGTGTTGTTGCTAAAATCGTTAGAGATGAAGACATGCCTTTCCTTGAAGATGGAACTCCTGTGGATATTGTATTAAACCCATTGGGTGTGCCATCAAGGATGAACCTAGGTCAGATTTATGAAACTGTATTAGGTTGGGCTGGATTAAAATTAGGTAAAACGTATGCTACACCTATTTTTGATGGAGCAACAATGGATCAAGTAGCAGCAGAGCTTAAAGAAGCTAATTTACCTGACTATGGTCGTACGTATTTATACGATGGATTAAGTGGTGAAAGATTTGATCAGCCTGTAACGGTTGGTGTTATCTATATGCTTAAACTTGGTCATCTAGTAGATGATAAAATGCACGCAAGGTCTATTGGGCCTTACTCACTTATTACACAACAGCCATTGGGTGGTAAAGCTCAATTTGGTGGTCAGCGATTTGGTGAGATGGAGGTATGGGCATTAGAGGCATTTGGTGCTTCTCATGTGCTTCAAGAAATCCTTACCATTAAATCGGATGATGTAATTGGAAGGGCAAAAGCCTACGAAGCAATTGTAAAAGGTGAAAACATGCAAAAACCTAATATTCCTGAGTCATTTAATGTATTGATTCATGAGTTAAGAGGATTAGCATTAGAGGTAACTCTTGATTAATAACCTGGTTTTATTTAAAGATTTTATTTTACGAATATGTCATTCAGAAAAAATAATAAATTAAACAACGATTTCTCAAAAGTAACTATTAGCCTGGCATCTCCAGAATCTATTCTGGAGCATTCCAATGGCGAAGTAACTCAGCCAGAAACCATTAATTATCGTACCTACAAACCTGAAATGGGAGGTTTGTTCTGTGAGCGTATATTCGGCCCTGTAAAGGATTGGGAATGCCATTGTGGTAAATACAAGCGTATTCGTTACAAAGGAATCATTTGTGATCGTTGTGGTGTTGAAGTAACAGAAAAGAAAGTTCGTAGAGAGCGAATGGGGCATATAGAATTGGTAGTTCCTGTTGCTCATATTTGGTACTTTAAATCATTACCTAATAAAATTGGTTATTTGCTAGGATTACCTACTAAAAAATTAGACCAAATTATTTATTACGAAAGGTACGTAGTTGTTCAACCTGGTATTAAGGAAAATGATGGAATTGAATATCTTGATTTTCTTACAGAAGATGAATATTTAGATATTTTAGATAAACTTCCTCGTGAAAACCAATTGTTGGATAACGATGATCCAAATAAATTTATAGCTAGAATGGGAGCTGAAGGAGTAGAAATGCTTCTTTCAAGACTTAAGCTTAGCGATATGGCTGCCGCTTTACGTCTTCAGGCTGCAACTGATACTTCTCAACAACGTAAAGCAGAAGCATTAAAAAGATTAAAAGTTGTTGAGGGTTTCCGTGATTCTGAATCAAGAATAGCTAACAAGCCTCAATGGATGGTAATTAAAATGGTTCCTGTAATTCCACCAGAATTGCGTCCATTAGTGCCATTAGATGGAGGTCGATTTGCTACTTCAGATTTAAATGATCTCTATAGAAGAGTTATAATCCGTAATAATCGTTTGAAACGATTAATGGAAATTAAAGCCCCTGAAGTAATTCTTAGAAATGAGAAAAGAATGCTACAGGAAGCAGTTGACTCACTTTTTGATAACTCAAGAAAAGTAAATGCTGTTAGAGCAGATGGTAACAGAGCATTAAAATCTTTAAGTGATATGCTTAAAGGTAAACAAGGTCGTTTCCGTCAAAACTTATTAGGAAAAAGGGTAGATTATTCAGGTCGTTCTGTAATTGTTGTAGGACCAAACTTGAAACTTCACGAATGTGGGTTACCTAAAGATATGGCTGCTGAGCTGTTTAAACCTTTTGTGATCAGAAAACTGATTGAAAGAGGAATTGTAAAAACAGTAAAGTCTGCTAAGAAAATAGTAGATAGAAAAGATCCTGTAATTTGGGATATTCTTGAAAACGTATTAAAAGGGCACCCTGTGATGTTAAACCGTGCTCCTACATTGCACCGTTTAGGTATTCAAGCTTTTCAACCTAAACTTATTGAGGGTAAAGCAATTCAATTACACCCATTAGTATGTACTGCATTTAATGCGGATTTTGATGGTGACCAGATGGCTGTTCATGTTCCTTTAGGGCACGAGGCTATATTGGAGGCTTCTTTATTGATGTTATCATCACATAATATATTAAACCCTGCAAATGGTGCACCTATTACAGTGCCATCTCAAGACATGGTTCTAGGGCTGTATTATGTTACTAAAGGTAGAAAGCATACAAAAGAATTTCCTATCAAAGGAGAAGGTATGGTCTTTTATAATGCAGATGAGGTTATTATCGCATTAAACGAAGGCATTCTTTCTAAAAATGCTTTTATTAAAGTTCGAACAAAAGTTAGAAACGAAAACACTAAAGAACTTGAGGATAAATTAATAGAAACAGTAGCAGGTCGGGTATTGTTTAATCAATTTGTTCCTGAGGAAGTTGGTTTTATTAATAAACTACTTTCTAAGAAAGAATTGCAAACTATTATTTCTCATATTTACAAAATCTCAGGTTCAGCTCGTACAGCAAACTTCCTTGATGATATTAAAGATTTAGGATTTCAATCGGCTTACAAAGGTGGCCTTTCAATGGGGCTAAATGATGTAATGGTGCCAGTTGAAAAAGAAGGTCTTGTTGCTCAAGCTAAAGAAGAAGTGGATGCGGTTTGGAATAATTACTATATGGGGCTTATTACTGATAATGAGCGTTATAATCAAGTAATTGATATCTGGACAAGAATCAACTCTCAACTTACCTCTACTCTTATGGAGCAGTTGGAAGAAGATCAACAAGGTTTTAACTCTATATATATGATGATGCATTCTGGAGCAAGGGGCTCAAGAGAGCAAATTCGTCAATTAGGTGGTATGAGGGGGCTTATGGCTAAACCTCAGAAAAACCTTGCTGGTTCTGTTGGTGCTATTATTGAAAACCCAATTTTATCTAATTTTAAGGAAGGTCTAGATGTAATTGAGTATTTTATTTCTACGCACGGTGCTCGTAAAGGATTGGCTGATACTGCTCTTAAAACAGCAGATGCTGGTTACTTAACTAGGCGTTTGGTAGATGTGTCGCAAGACCTTGTAATAAACGAGAAAGATTGTGGTACGCTAAGAGGTTTAGTTGTTGCAGCATTAAAAGATAATGAGGATATTGTTGAACCTCTTTCCGAGCGAATATTAGGAAGGGTTAGTGTACACGATATTTTTGATCCTATAACAGATGATTTGATTGTTAGCTCTGGAGATGAAATTACCGAAGAAATTGCTAAGCAAATAGATGAGACCTCTATAGAAGAAGTTGAAATCCGTTCTTTACTTACTTGTGAAACAAAACGAGGAGCTTGTAGTAAATGTTATGGTAGAAACCTTGCTTCTGGTAAAATGGTAAATATGGGTGAGGCAGTAGGTGTTATTGCTGCTCAATCTATTGGTGAACCAGGTACACAACTTACATTAAGAACGTTCCACGTAGGGGGTACAGCTTCTAATATTGCTGTAGATGCTCAAGTTATAGCCAAGTTTGAAGGTAAGCTTGAATTTGATGGAATAAGAACAATTGAAACTACTAACGCTGACGGAGAAAGTGTTTCTGTTGTAATGGGACGTACTGGAGAAATTAGAATTGTTGATCCAAAATCGAAACAAGTACTTATTAGTAATCATGTTCCTTATGGAGCTTTTATTACAGTAACTGAAGGTGACAAAGTTAAGAAGGGGGATAGAATGTGTTTCTGGGATCCTTATAACGCTGTTCTTTTGAGTGAATTTGATGGCAAAGTCGAATTTGAGTCCATTATTGAGAGTGTGACTTATAAAGAAGAGTCAGATGAGCAAACTGGTCACAGAGAAAAAGTAATTATCGACACAAAAGATAAAACTAAGAACCCATCTATTATTATTAATGGTAAAGATGAGATAAAAGGATACAATATTCCTGTGGGTGCTCACCTTGCTGTTCAAGATGGTGCTAAGTTAAAAGCTGGTCAAGTAATGGCTAAAATACCAAGAACAATGGGTAAATCACGTGATATTACAGGTGGTCTTCCTAGAGTTACTGAATTATTTGAAGCTAGAAACCCATCAAACCCTGCTGTAGTTAGTGAAATCGATGGGGTTGTAACTTATGGTGGTATCAAACGTGGTAATCGCGAAATTTTTATCGAGTCTAAAGATGGAATTAAGAAAAGATACTTAGTGTCTCTTTCTAAACATATTCTTGTTCAAGATAATGACTTTGTGAAATCAGGAACACCACTTTCTGATGGTGCAATTACACCTAATGATATTTTGTCAATTGAAGGACCAACTGCTGTTCAACGTTATATCGTTAACGAAATTCAGGAAGTTTATCGATTACAAGGTGTGAAAATTAACGATAAGCACATTGAAGCTATTGTTAGCCAAATGATGCAGAAAGTTATGATTCTAGATTCAGGAGATACTACTTTCCTTGCTAACACATTGGTGAATAAATTCATTTTTAGAGAAGAAAATGATGATATTCTAGACAAATACTTTGTAATGGATGCTGGAGACTCAAATGATTTTAAACCGGGTCAAATAGTTTCATCTCGTGAGTTAAGAGATGAGAACTCATCATTGAAGAGAAAAGATGCCAAATTGGTTACATCAAGACCTGCTCAACCAGCAGTTTCTAGGCCAACCTTGCAAGGTATTACTGCCGCTTCTTTGGGTACCGAAAGTTTTATTTCAGCTGCGTCCTTCCAAGAGACAACTAAAGTATTAAGTGAAGCTTCTATTAGAGGTAAGCAAGATAATTTAAATGGACTTAAAGAAAACGTTATTGTAGGACACTTAATTCCTGCAGGTACAGGACAGCGTATTTTTAATGATATGTTTGTTGCAAACAAACGTGAGCTTGATACATTAAGTTCAAATATGGAACATGAAGTAAAAACAGAGGAATCTGTAAAAGCTGAAAGTTAAATAGATGGAAGATAAAGATAAAAAACCTCAAAATCCAAATCAGATTAACATAGAGTTGTCTGAAGAGGTAGCTGAAGGTGTATACTCAAATCTTGCAATGATTGCGCACTCAAATAGTGAGTTTGTAATTGATTTCATTCGATTAATGCCAGGGGTGCCAAAAGCTAAAGTAAAATCAAGAGTAGTTATTACTCCTGAACATGCAAAAAGGCTCTTGGGAGCATTGAATGATAACATTCAAAAGTATGAGCAAGCCCATGGTGCCATAAAGCAATCCAATGAAGCACCCCAGTTTCCAATGAATTTTGGGGGGGCTATTGGTGAAGCTTAAAAATAAAATTAAATTCTTTTAGAAAGTAGGATATAAAAGTCGAACAACTTTTGTATCCTACTTTTCTATTTTATATCTTTGCAGTCCGAAATTTTGCAAAGGTTGCAGATTCGAATAAAAAAGAAAGATAGATGCCTACTATTCAACAATTAGTAAGAAACGGACGAAAGAAGCTGACTTCTAAGTCAAACTCTCCTGCTCTTGACTCTTGTCCTCAACGTAGAGGAGTTTGTACTAGGGTGTATACAACTACACCAAAAAAACCAAACTCTGCTATGCGTAAAGTTGCCCGTGTAAGGTTAACTAACGGTAAAGAGGTAAATGCCTATATTCCAGGTGAGGGTCATAACTTGCAAGAGCACTCTATTGTATTGATACGTGGTGGAAGAGTAAAAGATCTTCCAGGTGTACGTTATCACATCATTAGAGGTGCATTAGATACTGCAGGTGTAAGTGGTAGAACGCAAAGACGTTCGAAGTATGGTGCAAAGCGCCCTAAAAAGTAATTATTTTAAAGAAAAAAGTAAATGAGAAAAGCTAAACCTAAGAAGAGGTATATTCTTCCTGATCCCAAGTTTGCTGACGCCCTTGTTACAAGGTTCGTTAATAACTTAATGGTTGATGGTAAGAAGAGTATTGCTTATTCTATTTTTTACGATGCTATTGCAATCGTAGAAAATAAGACTGGTGAGAATGGACTTGAGACTTGGAAAAAAGCATTAAGCAACGTAAGTCCTACTGTAGAAGTAAAAAGTAGGAGAGTTGGTGGTGCCACATTTCAAGTTCCTTTAGAGGTTCGGCCAGATCGAAAAATATCGTTGGGAATGAAATGGTTAATTATGTTTACTCGTAAGAGGGGCGAAAAAACCATGACCGACAAACTTGCTGCTGAAATAATAGCTGCCTCCAAAGGGGAAGGTGGATCTATTAAGAAAAAAGATGATACCCACAGAATGGCTGAAGCAAACAAAGCCTTCTCACATTTCCGTTTCTAATTATGGCTAATAAAGACTTAAATTATTTAAGAAATATCGGTATCATGGCTCACATTGATGCTGGTAAAACAACAACCACTGAACGTGTGCTTTTCTACACAGGGTTGAGCCATAAAATAGGCGAAGTGCATGATGGTGCTGCAACCATGGATTGGATGGAGCAAGAGCAAGAACGTGGTATAACTATTACTTCTGCTGCAACTACAACTTCGTGGAAATATCCTACTCTTCAAGGTAAGCCTTCTGATGAAACTAAGGAGTATGGTATTAATATTATTGATACTCCAGGTCACGTTGATTTTACTGTAGAGGTGGAGCGTTCTCTTAGAGTACTAGATGGTGCTGTTGCATTATTTTGTGCCGTATCAGGCGTAGAGCCGCAATCTGAAACCGTTTGGAGACAAGCTGATAAGTATAAAGTGCCTAGAATTTGTTTTGTAAACAAAATGGATCGTGCGGGTGCTGATTTCTTTAAAGCAGTTAATGAAATTAAAGATAAATTAGGAGCCAATCCTGTTCCTCTTCAAATTCCTATTGGAGCTGAAGAAACTTTTAAAGGAGTAGTTGACCTTATTACGCATAAAGCAATTGTATGGAATGAGGATGACATGGGGATGACCTACGAAGAAGTAGAAATTCCTGCGGATTTGGTAGATGTAGTTAATGAGTGGCGTCAGAAACTGATTGAATCAGTTGCTGAATATGACGACCGTTTATTAGAGAAATTTTTTGAGGATCCTGAAAGTATTACTGAGGAAGAAATGAATAAGGCAATCCGCGAAGCGGTAATTGATATGTCATTTTCTCCTGTAATGTGTGGCTCGGCATTTAAAAATAAAGGAGTTCAAGCTATGCTTGATGCGGTTTGTGCTTATTTGCCTTCTCCTATGGATATGCCTCCTATTCAAGGAACTAATCCTGATACAGAAGAAGTTGAAATTAGAAAGCCTGATGTAAATGAACCTTTTGCAGCTTTAGCATTTAAAATTGCAACAGACCCGTTTGTGGGACGTTTATGTTTTTTCAGAGTTTATTCTGGTAAGCTAGAAGCGGGTTCTTATGTATATAATACTAGAACTGGGAAGCGTGAGCGAATATCTCGGTTAATGCAGATGCACTCTAATAAACAAAAGCCTATTAATGTGGCTGAAGCTGGCGATATTGCTGCGGGTGTTGGTTTTAAAGACATCAAAACTGGTGACTCATTAGTAAATGAGAAACATAAAATTGTTCTTGAATCAATGTCTTTCCCTGAGCCAGTTATTGGTTATGCAATTGAGCCTAAAACTCAGGCCGATGTTGATAAAATGGGGATGGCAATCGCTAAACTTATCGAAGAAGATCCTACTCTAAGAGTTCATACTGATCCTGAAACAGGTCAAACTGTTATGAGGGGTATGGGTGAACTTCATCTTGAGATCATTATTGATCGAATGAGAAGAGAATTTAAAGTAGAGATAAATCAAGGTGCACCTCAAGTTGCATACAAAGAAAATGTTACAAAATTAGTAGAGCATAAAGAGGTTTATAAAAAACAATCAGGTGGTAAAGGTAAATTTGCCGATATTGTTTTTGAAATGGGGCCGAGAGAAGATGGAAAAGAAGGACTACTATTTGAAAATAAAATAGTAGGTGGTGTAATTCCAAAAGAATTTATTCCTTCCATTGAAAAAGGTTTCAACTTGGCATTAAGTAATGGTCCATTGGCAGGGTTTCCTGTTGATTCATTATATGTTAAATTGTTTCATGGCTCATTTCATGATGTTGATTCAGATGCACTTTCATTTGAATTGGCAGCTCGAATAGGCTTTAAAGAAGCAGCTAAGAAAGCAGGGCCTCAGTTATTGGAGCCAATAATGTCTGTAGAAGTGGTTACTCCTGAAGAATATACTGGTCCAGTTAGTGGTGACTTGAATAAAAGAAGAGGAATCATGAAAGGAATGGATTCCAAAGCAGGAGCGCAAATACTAAAAGCAGATGTTCCTTTGTCTGAACTGTTCGGATATGTTACAGATTTACGTACCATTAGTTCTGGTAGAGCTTCTGCCTCGTTAACGTTTTCACATTACGAGCCAGTACCGAAGCACTTAGCTGAAAAAATTATTGATGAAGTTAAAGGTAAATAAATAAGTTATGAACCAAAAGATTAGAATTAAACTTAAGTCTTACGATCATAACTTGGTTGATAAGTCATCTGAAAAGATTGTAAGAGCAGTAAAGGCAACTGGAGCCATAGTTAATGGCCCAATTCCATTACCAACTGTAAAGGAAAAGTTTACTGTTCTTAAATCACCACACGTGAATAAAAAGGCTCGTGAGCAGTTTCAACTTTGTACATATAAGCGTTTGTTGGATATTTTTTCTACAAGCTCTAAAACAGTTGATGCACTCATGAAGATTGAATTACCTAGTGGTGTTGACGTTGAAATCAAGGTTTGATAGGTAAAATTTAGTATTATAAAAAGAACCAATCTGGTATTGGTTCTTTTTTGCTTCAATGTGCAGTAAAGTTTTTGTTGCACCGCTTGGAAAGAGCATTTAAATTGCTATCTTTGCAGTCCCTTACGAAAAGGGGCGATAAGTGGCTTTGCCGTAAAAGGGAAATAAATTTTAAAAAATGTCTGGTATAATAGGAAAAAAAATAGGAATGACTAGTCTTTTTAGTGCCGATGGAAAAAACATTCCATGCACGGTTATAGAAGCTGGTCCTTGTGTAGTAACACAAGTTAAAAATACTGACACTGATGGCTATACGGCTGTTCAGTTGTCGTATGGAGAACGCAAAGAAAAGAATACCCCTAAAGCACTTAAAGGTCATTTTGATAAGGCAAATACAACTCCTAAACAACATGTTGTTGAGTTTAGAGATTTTAGAGATGAATTTGAAGGTGGAATTCAATTAGGTCAAGAGATTAAAGTTGACCAAATATTTAACGAAGGAGATTTTTTGGATGCCTCAGGATTATCAAAAGGTAAAGGTTTTCAAGGTGTTGTAAAGCGCCATAATTTTGGAGGTGTTGGTCAGGCAACTCATGGTCAGCATAATAGGTTGAGAGCTCCAGGTTCTATTGGTGGTGCTTCCTATCCAGCACGTGTTTTTAAAGGGATGCGTATGGCTGGTAGAACAGGTGGTAGTAAAATCACTGTTTCCAATTTACAAGTTCTTAAAATTATGCCTGATAAGAACTTAATAGTTATTAGTGGTTCTATACCAGGGCCAAAAAACTCAACTGTAATACTAGCGAAGTAGGCCATGAATGTTGAAGTAATAAAAATAAACGGACAAGATGCAGGAAGAAAGGCGAACCTTTCTAAAGATATATTTGGTGTTGAACCTAATGATCATGCAATCTATCTTGATGTTAAGCAGTATTTAGCTAATCAACGTCAAGGCACACATAAGTCAAAGGAAAGAGCTGAGATTTCTGGTTCAACTAGAAAGATTAAAAAGCAAAAAGGTACTGGTACTGCTCGTGCAGGTAGTATTAAATCTCCTCTTTTTAGAGGTGGTGGTCGTGCTTTTGGGCCTCGTCCACGGGATTATTCTTTTAAGCTTAATAAAAAGCTTAAAGTTTTAGCGCGTATGTCTGCTCTATCTTATAAAGCTCAAGAAAAAGCAATAACAGTAGTTGAAGACTTCTCATTTGATGCTCCTAAAACTAAAAGTTATTTAACAATGTTATCTGATTTGAATATGGGTACTAAAAAAACCTTATTCGTACTTCCAAATAATAATGTTAATGTGGTTTTATCTGGACGAAATATTCAAGGGACCAAGGTTGTAGTAGCCGAAGATTTGAATACTTATGATGTGTTAAATGCAGATACACTTGTAATAGTTGAAAGCTCAATTGAGAAAATCGAAAAAACTTTATTGAAATGAGTATTTTAAAGAAACCTATAATTAGTGAAAAGGTGTCTTCACAAAATGAGTCAGGTAAGTATGGCTTTATTGTGGATATAAACGCTAATAAAGTAGAGATAAGAAAAGCAGTGGAGCAAATGTATGGTGTAACCGTAGCAGATGTAAACACAATGAGATATGCTGGTAAGTCTAAATCAAGATATACCAAACAAAGAGTTGTATCAGGTAAATCTGCTGCTTTCAAAAAAGCAATTATTACTGTTGCCGAAGGAGAAGTTATTGATTTCTATAGCGGTATTTAATTATATATAAAGATGGCAGTAAAAAAATTAAGACCCATAACCCCAGGCCAGCGATTTAGAGTGGCTCCAGTATTTGATGAGATAACAACATCAACTCCTGAAAAATCACTTCTTATTACCGCTAAGAGATCTGGAGGAAGAAATAATACAGGTAAGATGACTATCCGTAATATCGGGGGTGGTCATAAAAAGAAAATCAGAACTATAGATTTTAAAAGAAATAAGTTCGGTGTACCTGGTACAGTAAAATCGATTGAATATGATCCTTCAAGATCTGCAAGGGTTGCATTAGTTGTTTATGCTGATGGTGTTAAAACATATATTATCGCACCAGAAGGTTTAAGTGTTGGTCAAGTTCTTTTATCAGGCGAAAAAGTGGTACCAGAAATTGGTAACTCTCTTTTGTTAGCAAACATACCTTTAGGTACTATAATTCATAATATTGAATTAAAACCAGGTAAAGGTGCATCAATGGCTAGAAGTGCCGGTTCGTATGCTCAATTATTAGCTCGAGACGGTAAGTATGCTACTCTTAAATTGCCTTCAGGTGAGATGAGAATGGTGTTAATAACTTGTATGGCAACCATTGGCTCTGTAGGAAATTCTGACCACATGAATGTTCGATTAGGTAAAGCTGGTAGAAATAGATGGTTAGGTAGAAGACCTAGAGTTAGAGGTGTTGCAATGAACCCTGTAGATCATCCAATGGGT
>Ga0224506_10002615_pt1 | contig 12175 bp, 11 predicted proteins | sample SF_Jan12_sed_USG_2_FD_169108 | JGI IMG/M metagenome (GOLD analysis project Ga0224506, IMG submission 169108) | Sediment microbial communities from San Francisco Bay, California, United States - SF_Jan12_sed_USGS_8_1 | ecosystem: Environmental > Aquatic > Marine > Sediment | place: USA...
CCAGCCACCAGCAACGCCACGGCCAGCGCCAGCGCCAGACCCGGCAGCAGCGCGGCGCCCTCGAAGACGCTGGCCGACGGCGCCGGCAGCGCAGGCAGGGGCGGCTCGATCAGCGGCGCCAGCAGCGTGTGCGCGTCAGCCATGGGCGTACAACCAGGGCAGCAAAGAGTCGACCTCGCTGCCGACCTCGCGCCAGTGCACGCCGCAGCGCGCAAAGCGCCTGGCCTGCTGCGCCTTGCGCTCAGCAAAGGCCGCCGCATGGGCGGCGCGCACCGCGGCCTGTCCGGTGTCGAGCCAGCGCGGCGCGCCGCGGTCGCCGGCAAAACAGACCAGGCCGAGATCGGGCAACGCACGCTCGGCCGGGTCGCTCAGGCAGACCGCCTGCAGGTCGAGCAGCTGCGCCAGGTCGGCCAGGGCCCCCTCGTGGCGGTCGTCGAGCCAGCCGAAATCGCTAAGCAGCAGCAGCCGGCTGCCGCGCGGCAGCTCGGCGCGCAGGGTCTGCAGCCGGTTCAACTCGTGCCAGGCCTCGCCGGCCTCCGCCGGCAGCGGCGCACAGGGTTCGACCAGCGCCTGCAGCAGCGCGAGCAAGGCGCTGCGGCCGTGGCGCGCGCCCAGCATGCGGTCCTGCGGACTGTCCCACAGCGTGGCGCCGACCGCGACGTTGCGCTCGGCGGCGGCAAAGCCCAGCAGCGCGGCCAGCCGCGCGCCCTGCGCGACCTTGAGCCGACGCCGCGTGCCAAAGCGCATCGACGGGCCGCGGTCGAGCACGATGTGCAGCAGGGGCTGGCGCTCCTCGCGGTAGGTCTTGATGAAGGGGTGTCCCAGCCGCGCAGTGGTGCGCCAGTCCATGTCGCGCACATCGTCGCCGGGCGCATAGGGGCGCGCCTCCTCGAAGTCCAGCCCACGACCGAGCCAGGCCGAGGGCCAGTCGCCGGCATGGTGATCGTGCACCTCGCGGCGCAGCGCACCCTGCGCCAGCAGCGCGCCCTGCGCGGCGAGCTCGGCGAGTTCGGCGGCCGACAGCAGCGGCTGATCGACGACAGCGGTGCTCACGGCGCGGGCACCGCCTCGATCAGGCCGGCCACCAGGGCCGCGCGGTCGAGCTGGCGAACGCGCGCGTCCAGGCTCAGCACCAGGCGATGGCGCAGCACGTCGGGCGCGAGCGCGCGCACATCGTCGGGGCTGACATAGTCGCGCCCCTGCAGATAGGCATGGGCTGCCGCCGCATGGGCCAGCGCCAGCGAGGCGCGCGGACTCGCGCCCACCTCCACCGCCTGCACCCATTCGGGCCGCCAGCGGCCCGGCTCGCGGGTAGCGCGCACCAGCGCCACGATGTAGGCCTCGACCGCGTCGGCCAGATGCACCTGCTGCACCTCGGCGCGCGCGGCCAGCACGGTGGCGACGTCAAGCACCGGGGCCACGGCGGCGCGGCCCTCGCTCAGGTGCAGGCTGCGGTCGCGCCGCAGGATCTCGCGCTCGTCGGCCTCACCCGGGTAGTCGAGCGTGACCTGCAGCATGAAGCGGTCGAGCTGGGCCTCGGGCAGCGGATAGGTGCCGGCCTGCTCGATCGGATTCTGGGTGGCCATGACCATGAACAGCTCGGGCAGCGCGCGGGTCTGCCCGCCCACCGTGATCTGACGCTCCTGCATGGCTTCGAGCAGGGCCGACTGCACCTTGGCCGGCGCGCGGTTGATCTCGTCGGCCAGGATGATCTGGTTGAACAGCGGACCGGGTACGAAGTGGAAGGCGCCGGCGCGCGGGTCGTAGATGTCGGTGCCGGTGAGATCGCCAGGCAGCAGGTCGGGCGTGAACTGGATGCGCCGGAAGTCGGCCTGCAGGCTGCTGGCCAGGGCCTTGACCGCGGTCGTCTTGGCCAGACCCGGCAGGCCCTCCACCAGAATGTGGCCGCCCGCGAGCAGGCCGATGACGAGGCGGTCGAGCAAGGCCTGCTGGCCGACGATGATGGTCGAGAGCGCCTGGCGCAAGGCGACGATGGCATTCTGGTGGGTGAAGTTGACCATGGCAGTCCTGTGATCCGTATCGAGAAAAAAAGGGTTCAGGCCAGCAGCGCGCCGGCCAGACCGCCGACGAAAACCACCAGCCAGGGCGGCAGCCGCCAGCGCATCAGCGCGAGCAGGGCCAGCAGCGCCAGCGCGAGATCGAGCGGCCCGGCCAGCGCGCCGCGCCCGACCGGCTGGAGCAGCGCGGCCAGCAGCAGGCCGACCACCGCCGCGTTGACGCCGGCCAGCGCGGCGCGGGCCCGCCGGTTGCGGCGCAGGCCTTCCCAGAACGGCAGCACGCCGGCCACCAGCAGGAAGGACGGCGCGAAGATGGCCAGCAGCGCGAGCAGACCGCCCACCCAACCCTGGGGCGCCGTATCCATGGCCGCGCCCAGAAAGGCGGCGAAGGTGAACAGCGGGCCGGGAACGGCCTGGGCCGCGCCATAGCCGGCGAGGAAAAGGTCCTTGCCGATCCAGCCCGGCGCCACCACCTCGGCCTGCAGCAGCGGCAACACCACATGGCCGCCGCCGAACACCAGGGCACCGGCGCGATAGAAGGCATCGAGCCGCGCCAGCGCCGGCGCTGGCCAGAACTGCAGCAGCAGCGGCAGGCCCAGCAGCAGCAGGAAGAACAGCGCCAGCCAGGCCAGTGCCAGGCCGCGGCGCATGACGATGGGCAGTGCCTCGTGGGCGGAGTCCGCCGTCGGGCGCAGCAGCGCCAGGCCCAGCACGGCCGCCGCCGCAATCAGGCCGACCTGCTGCCAGGCCGCCGAGGCCAGCAGCGCCAGCCCGGTGCTCAGCGCCGCGATGGCGATGCGCGGCGCATCGGTGCACAGCATGCGCGCCATGCCCCAGACCGCCTGCGCCACCACCGCGAGCGCCACCAGCTTGAGACCGTGCAGCAAGCCCGCCGGCAGCGCCTCGCCCCAGGCCGTCAGGCCAACGGCGAACAGGATCAGGGCCAGCGCCGAAGGCAGGGTGAAACCGGCCCAGGCCGCCAGCGCCCCGGCATGGCCGGCACGCGCCAGCCCGATTGCCATGCCGACCTGGCTGCTCGCCGGCCCCGGCAGGAACTGACACAGCGCGACCAGATCCGCATAGCTGTGCTCGCCGAGCCAGCGCCGCCGCGTCACGAACTCCTCACGGAAATAGGCGAGGTGGGCCACCGGCCCACCGAAAGAGCTCAGCCCCAGCCGCAGGAACACCAGGAAGACGGTCCAGGCCGAGCCGGAGGCGGCGGTGCGCGGAGCGGTTGCGGAAGACATCGGGCTGAGACTTGGCCGCCCCGGAAGGCACGGCCCGGCAGGAGAAGATTGGAAGAATGAAAATCGACAGGCCCGTATTCTCGCCTGCAATCGCACCGCCGGTCAGGCGCCATCTCGGTCGGCGGCGCGGGGCCATGGATTGCCGCATCGCTGCGTTCCTGGCAATGACGAAACTTGCGTTCCCGCGAAGGCCTCTCTCCCCGTCATCGCGAATGCTGCGCGGCGGGCCCTAGGTGGTGCGCCAGCCCCAGGCGCCACTCAAGGCGGCCAGACCATCGCACTGCGATGAAGCATCGGCACCCCGACCGGCTCGGGCATTTCATGCCAGCCATTTCGGCGCTCGCGATGACGAAGGCATCGTCAGAAGGTCGCTGGCGTATTGACCCAGAGTATCCTGGCCACGGTCGAGCCCACGTTGCGGTAGCCGTGGGGAATCTGGCTGGAAAAAGTAAAGGCGTCCCCCTCCTGGATGAGATGCCGCTCCTCTCCGAGGATCAATTCGATCCTGCCTTCGAGCACGTAGCCAACTTCCTCCCCAAGGTGGACGATCTGACCGTCTGTCTCCACCCCGGGCTCGACAATGTGGATATTGGCCTGCAGCAAGCCGCCGCGCTTGGCCAGCACGATTCGTTCGAGCGCAATGCCACCCCCCGTCTGCATAACCGGTCGCATGCCGCGCGCCAGCACCGGACTGTCGAGCGGAAGCTCTTCGGCGGTCAGCGCGGAGATATTGGTTTCAAGCGCCACGGCAATGCGATGCAGCATGGCCAGCGAAGGGGTTGCCTGTCCATTCTCGATCTTTGAAATGAGGCTTTCGGAACAGCCTGCCTTGGCCGCCACCTGAGTCAGGGTCAGATGCACGACGCGACGGGCGTGCCGGATTCTGGCCCCGAGCATCGAAGCCTGCTTTTCGGCCCCGCCGTCCATCGATAAGACAACGGATTTTCGGGTCTTGGCGACCGCTTTGCCCATGCTGCGCCTCCTGTCCTTCAGCCCCCCGCCATCCGGGCCACCGCGTAAGCCAGCGCCTGCACACCCATGAAGAGGTCTTCGTGATCGGTTTCCTCCGCGGCATTGTGGCTGATGCCATTCTTGCTGGGCACAAACAGCATCGCTGTCGGGCAGTGGTCCGCAAGATACATGGCATCGTGAAAGGCACCCGAGGTCAGGGACAAAGGGGCGGGCTTGCCCGCGAGTTCACAGACCCGTACGCACGCCTCCTCGACCAGCGCCGTCATCTCGGCCGGGAAATGCGTGGGCTGGCGTGCGAATATCGGTTCGAGCACCACGCGGGTCTGCCCGGCGCGGTCCTGAAGAATGTCACGCAAGACCGCCTCGAACTCCGCCAGCACTGCTTCATCGACACAACGCATGTCGATCGTGAACTCGACCTCGCCCGGAATGGTGTTGATGGAGTTGGGCGCGACAAGCCAGCGGCCCAGGGTCAGCCGCAAACCAAGGGCCTGCCTGCACGCGGCTTCAGCGTAGAGCTGCTGCGCCATCCCCATGCACGCCGCCATCGCATCCGTGCGGTGCTCCATCGGCGTCGTGCCCGCATGGGCCGCAACACCGGTGACCTTGACCCGGTACCAGCGAACACTCTGGATGCCCGTGACCACGCCCAATGGCGTGCCGGCCGCCTCCAGCACCGGGCCTTGCTCGATATGGAGCTCCACGAATCCGGCCAGCGGCTGCTTCATCCTGCGCCGGGGCACATCGGGAATGGCCTGCAGCGCACGATCCACCGCTTCGCCGAAACTGAGCTGATCCCCATCGCGCGCAGCCCGGTAGTCCACCAGCCGCTCGGGCGCGACATAGGCACTGGAGCCCATGCAACCCGGCCCGAAGCGGCAGCCCTCCTCGTTGGTCCACACCACGACTTCAATCGGACGCTCGGGCTGCACGCCGGCGTCGTGCAGCGCCTGCAGCACTTCGAGACCTGCGACGACGCCGTAAGCGCCATCGAGCTTGCCACCCACCGGTTGCGTGTCGACATGGCTGCCCGTCATCACCGCGGGCAGATCGCTCCTGCCCGCGTACCTGAAAAACAGGTTCGCACAGTCATCGACCTCGACAACGCAGCCGATGGACCGAGCCCGATCGATCAGATAACGCCGCGCCTGCAAGTCGATCCCGGTCAGCGTCTCACGCGCGACACCGCCATCCTCACGCCCCCCATAAGCGGCCAGCTCGGCGATCGCAACGCGCAGCCGCGCGCTGCTCACATGCGCAAGCACCATCTCGGCAATTTGCCGGCTACCTTGCTTCGGATCCTGCTTCATGTCCATCCTCGCAATCATTTCCGCACCACGCTGCGCTGCAGCAGCTCCGCTGTCGCCAGCGCCCGGGCGTCGCCCCAGCGCGGGCCGACCAAGGTCACGCCGACCGGCAAGCCCTGCGCCCCGACGCCGGTCGGCACGTGAACGCAGGGCACACCCAGCAGGGTCCACAGCCGGTTGAACAGGGGATTACCAGTGGCGCCCAAACCGGCCGGCGCCTCGCCCTCGGCGCTGGGCACGAGCAACACGTCAAAGCTGCCGAACACCGACCCGAGGGCACAGCGAGCCCGGTCTGCCAAGGCATAGGCCGAGGCGAGACGCGCACCGTCCAGGGACTGCGCCACAGCCAGGAAATCGGCAAACGCCGCGCTGAACTGCGCCGCGTGATGCTGCCGCTCCGGCGCGAAGGCGGCCAGCGCCTCGCCGCCCATGATGTCGATCTGCGCCTGGGTCAGTCCTTGCCAATCGTCGGGCCACGCCATGTCGCTCACGCGTGCACCACGGTTTTCCAGCAGACGCGCGGCGTCCGCGACCGCCTGCCGCGAATCCATGGCGGCGCGATCCCAGTGCGGTGTCTGGCAGATGCCGATGCGCAAGCTGCCCGTGCCGGTCAGCGCGAATTCGGTCCGCGCCAGCACACCGACGAAGAAGGCGGCGTCGTCCACCGTCCGCGCCAGCACGCCGACCGTATCGAGACTCGGCGCCAAAGGCTTCACCCCCGCCAGCGGCAGCGTGCCGTGCGTGGGCTTGTAGCCCACCACGCCGCAATAAGCGGCCGGCCGGACGATGGAGCCGGCAGTCTGCGTGCCGAACGCCAGCGGCACCATGCCGGCCGCCACCGCCGCCGCCGAGCCGCTGGACGAGCCCCCGGGGGTGTGTGGCGTTGCAGCCGGCGCGCGCGGGTTGCGCGTGGGACCCGGCGCAAACGTGGCGAACTCGGTGCTCACCGTCTTGCCCATGATGACGGCGCCGGCCTCGCGACAGGCAGCCACGCAGGCCGCATCGACCGGCGGCCGACGTCCCGCATAGATGGGCGAGCCATAGGTGGTCGGCATGTCGGCGGTGTCCATCAAGTCCTTGACCCCGATCGGCACACCCTGCAGCGGACCGCCACCGCCCCCGCGGTCCAGCGCGCCGGCCTGGCGCAGTGCCAACCCGGCGTCGAAATGCTGCCAGGCCTGCAACTGCGGCTCCTGCGCCTCGATGCGCTCGACATAGGCGCGGGTCACCGCTTCTGCCGTCAGTTCGCGGCTAGAGACTGCACCGGCCAGTTCCCGTACCGAAAGACTTGTGATTTCGCGCATGCACACCCTCAACCGAAATAGGCCGAACGAACCCCGTCGTTCTCGGACAGCGCCTGCGCCGCGCCCTCGGCCACCACGCGCCCCTGGGACAACACGTAGCCGTAATGGGAAATCGCCAGCGTCTGGCGTGCGTTCTGCTCCACCAGCAGCACGGTGATGCCGAGCTCGTTGATCTGACGGATCACGCGGAAGTTTTCCTTCACGTACAGCGGCGACAGGCCCAGCGAGGGCTCGTCGATGACGAGCAGCTTCGGGTTGGCCATCAGGCCGCGGCCGATGGACACCATGGCCTGCTCGCCGCCGGACATCGTGCCGGCCAGCTGCGTGGCACGTTCTTTCAGGCGCGGAAACACCTCGAAGACATTCTCCAGACGGCTGCGCAGCTGGCTCGCGTCCGACTCCAGATAGGCGCCAAGCGTGAGGTTCTCCTGCACCGTCATGCGCGGGAAGACCTTGCGTCCTTCCGGAATGCAGGCAATGCCGCCGGCAATGATGCGGTGCGTCTTTTCCTGCGTGATGTCGCGCCCATCCCAGAGCACCTGACCCTGCCGCGCCGGCGTGAGGCCGAGGATGGCGCGGATCAGCGTGCTCTTGCCGGCGCCATTGGCACCCAGGATGCAGGTGATCTTGCCCGGCTCTGTCTCGATGGACACCTCATGCAGGACGTCGACCTTGTCATAGCCCGTCGTCAGTTTTTGTACGCTCAGCCTGCTCATGCCGCCTCTCCCAGATAGGCCGTCTGCACATCGGCATCGGCCGTGATCTCGGCGTAGGTTCCTTCGGCGATCTTGCGCCCGTAGTTCAGCACCACGCAGCGCTCGGTCACGCGCTCGATGACGTTCATCTCGTGCTCGATCAGCACCACCGAGAGCTGGCTCATCTTGCCGCGCACCTGCAGGATGTCCTGCATCAGCTCATCGGTCTCGTCGTGCGTCATGCCGGCCGAGGGTTCGTCGAGCAGCAGCAGCCGTGGCTGGCTCATCAGCGCGCGGCAGACCTCGATGCGGCGGCGGTCGATCATGGTGAAGGTCTCCACCGGCTCGAACAGCCTGTCCATCAGCGGCGGACTGAAGATCCTCAGCAGGTCCCTCACCTTCTCCACGTATTGCTCGTATTCCGCGCGGAAGGCCTTGCGGCGCAGCAGATTGAAGAGCAAGCCATGTTGCATGTGCTGGTAGTCGCCAATGACGATGTTGTCGAACACGGTCAGCGACAGCGACAGGCGCGAGCGCTGGAAGGTGCGCGCCACCCCGCTGCGGTAAATCGCCTGCGGCGTCTTGCCGATGACGTTTTCGCCCGCATAGCTGATGCGTCCACTGGTCGCCTTGTAGAGGCCTGTCATGACGTTGAAGAACGTGGTTTTGCCCGAGCCGTTGGGCCCCAGCAGACCGAGGATCTCGCCTTCGCGCACGGACATGTTCAGCTCGTCGAGCGCGGTCAGGCCGCCAAAGCGCATGGTGAGGTTCTCGACGTCGATCAGGTTCACGTGGCTCATTTCGGTGCCTCCTCGCGGAAGAAGATCCGTGTCTTGCGCGGCAGCAGCCCCTGCGGACGGAACAGCAGGATCACGATCACCATGGCGGCAAACAGCAGGAAGCGGTACTCCTGGATGAACTGCAGCTTCTCCGGCAGCACCAGCACGATCAGCGCCGCGGGAATCAGGCCGGCAATATTGCCCAGCCCACCCAGGATCACGATGGACAGCATCAGCAGGGAATCGGAGAACGTGAAGTTATTGGGCGCCACGAAACCGGAGATCATGCCGTACAGGCTGCCGGCAATGCCGGCAAAGAAGTTCCCCGTCGTGAAGGCGACCACCTTCCAACGCGCGATATGCAGGCCGAAGGTCGAGGCGGCGGTCTCGTCCGTGCGCACCACATCCATGCTCAGGCCCACCCAGGAACGCTCCAGCGCGCTGACCAGCGCATAGACCAGCCCGAACACCAGCAGGCTGAGCAGCACATACGGCACATAGAAGGATATCTCGACACCGGGGATCTCGATCCCGTCGTTCAGGGAGACTCCGAACAGCTTCATGCCCGGCACCTGCAGGCCCTGCGGACCGCCCAGCACGTCGTTGACCTCGATGAAAGTCTTGAAGAGGATCCCGAAGGCGATGGTGACCAGCGCCGCGTAGTGGCCACGCGTGCGCAGCACGGGCGTGATCAGCACCGAGCCGATGACCGCAGCGATCAGGCCCGACAGCACGATCACCAGCACGTGCGGAATCTGGGTGTGCGCGGCCATGATGGCCGTGGCGTAGCTGCCGATACCGAAGAAGGCGGCCCCGGCGAAGTTGGCCACGCCCGAATAGCCGAACTGCACCGTCAGGCCCAGGCAGGCCGTCGCATAAAGCAGCACGGCGCACAGCATCAAAAGGACGAAATGGGAGTCGTGAAAGGCGGCAATCAGCACCAGCGCGCCGGCCAGCGACAAGGCACGCGCCAGGCCGGGGCGCTGCGCGACCGCGGCCGCCATGACCCGCGTGGCCCCCAGCTTGCGACTGGCGAACACCGCGCTCGCGGCCAACACGACCAGCACCGCCACGGCGGCCTGGCTCTCGGCATGCAGGAACATCCACACATACAGCGTCATCGCGACCGCGGCAACCGTCAGCGACATGGCGGGTCCTGAAAATTTGTCTGTCTGTCTCATGGCTTCAAACGCGCTCGCTGGTTTTTTCTGCAATCAGGCCGGTCGGCTTCCAGGCCATGAATATGATGACCGCCGTGAACGCAAACACGTCCTTGTAGGCGCTCGGTATTTCAGGAATCAGGGCCGGCAGCAAAACACTGCCCAGGACCTGCAGGGCAGCAAACAGGAAGCCGCCAATGATGGCGCCGTACATGTTGCCCAGCCCGCCCAGGATGGCGGCCGCAAAACCGATCACGCCAAGCAGAAGGCCGACGCCGAAGTTGACCTCGTTGTAGTACAGACCGTTCATGACGCCGGCCAGCGCGGCCAGCCCCGAGCCCAGCGCAAAAGTGAACAGCACAACGGCCTCGAAGTTGATGCCCATCAGGCGCGCCGTCTCGCCGTCCTGTGCCACCGCCCGGATCGCCAGACCCAGCTTGGTCCGCGTGATCATGAAATGCACCCCGGCAATGGCGGTCAGACCGGCGACCAGAAGAATCAGGTTGTCGACCCGCAGGTTCATGCTGCCGAGCTCGAAGGACGACGTGGGCAGCAGCGCAGGGAAGCGCTTGGGATTCGAGCCGTCGGGATAGAACAGACGCACCGCCTCGCGGATCACCGTACCCAGCATCAACGTGGCCAGCAGCGTATTGAGCGGCGGAGCCTTGTGCAGCGGAAGAATGAGGAACTTGGCAATGGCCGCGCCCAACACGCCGGTCAGTCCGACCGCGAACAGCACCATGCCCAGCAGTTGAAGCACAGGCGAAGTGACGCCCACCGCCGTCATGGCGATCGATGCCGTCAATCCAGCAAATGCCCCGACCATCAGCACGTCGCCATGTGAAAACTTGATAACGTCCAGCACCCCGAAGAACAGAGTGAAACCTACGGCGACCATGGCATAGATCATGCCCAGCATCAAACCGTTGAAGATGTATTGCCCGATTTCGCTCATCGCCAATTCCAGAACATGGGAGGGGCTGACCTGCCCACGCAGCTCGCGTGGGCAGGTCAGGCCGATTGGAAGAACCGTTTACAGCCCCGCGAGCTTGCGCTTGCCCTTGCCGTAGCTGCTCTCTTCCCAGAGGACCCAGGCGCCGTTTTCGACCACGTACTTGCTGATCAGCGGCACGATGTTCTGACGGTGGTCGTCGAAGGTGACCTTGCCGATGATGGTGTTCACATCATTGGTCTTGTTAAGCACAGCCATCACCTTCTTGCGGTCCGGCCCCACCTTCTCGACCGCATTCATGATCAGGTTGGCGGCTGCAAAAGCGAAAGGACCATAAGCCTCGGCCGGCTCGCCGTAGTTCTGCTGAGCATATTTGCCGGTAAAGAACAAGCCGCCAGGCAGCTTCTCCCAGGGCGCGCCTTCGATGAAGGACAGGGATCCCTCAGCCAGCTCCTTGCCGGCGCCACTGATGTAGGCGTCCGACTTGATACCGGAGGTGCCCTGCAGCTGGGCCTTGATGCCCAGCTTCTCCATCTGGGTACGGATACGCACGGCCAGCGGCGTCAGACCACCGAAATAAATCACATCGGGATTGAGCTCGCGAATCTTGGTGAGCTCGCTCGTGAAGTCCTGCTGATCGGCCGTCACGCCGAAGGTACCCAGAATGGTGCCGCCGCTCTTCTTCAGGAAGTCACTGAAGAACTTGTTGTGCCCCTTGCCGTAATCGGTGGTGTCATGGATGATGGCCCACTTCTTGTAGCCCAGACCGGTCATGAACTTGGCCGCCACCTCGTTCTGGTTGATCATGGTGCCGTTGACCCGGTGAACTTCGTTGTAGGTGTTGCCGTAGGTCACGTCCGGCAGCACCGCACCCCAGACGATGATGGGCAGGTTGAAGCGGTGATAGACGCCGACAGTGGCCATCGCCACGGCCGAGCAGTAATGGGTCACACCCGCCACAATGCGCTTGTCCGCAGCCACCTTGGTGGCCACCTGAACACCCACGTTGGGCTTGCACTCATCGTCCTGGCTGACCAGCTCGTAGGTGTACTTCGACTTGGGATCCTCGTTGCGCAAACGCACCGCGAGATCCGCCGAGTTGCGCCCACCCAACCCCATGTTGGACACGCCTCCCGTGAGAGGTGCAATGAATGCAATCTTCACGACGTCCTTTGCCAGGGCGGGTACAGACAACAGTGACAGCGCCGCGCCAGCCAGCAGGGCGGAGCCTGCAAGTGCGGTTTTCCTGGAGAACATAGTCATATCCTTTCAATGGAATTGATGGAGTGCCGAATAAAGTCAAGCCAGCCGAATTCGTGTTCCTTGCACAAAATTCAAGAGACTTGAATTTATCTAGCAACGTTTATGCCATGGGAAGACGCACATGCCACTCAGGGAAACCCGTAGTACATCAGCGCTTCGCACCAGCAGCGTAAGTGGCATTGCATCGATCCAGCGCGGCAATGCACCAACGCGAAGCGCAAGGCCTTGACGTTCCCGGGGTCGCGAGTCGGATTCACCGCATGCCGCACGTGAGTCGTCGGCAGCAAGGCCGGCGCCGTCTGTATCAGTGCGACGCTGCCCCCGTGGCCTACCGGCTGCTCCGGCTAGGGGCGCGGGGAAGCGTGGAGGGGCCGGCATGAAGACGCTGCTCGACCACGTGATTTCAATCGACGGGATCCGGCAGTACAAGACCAGTCCCGCCAGCTACGCCCTGGTCAAGCAATACATCCCCGCGGCA
>Ga0224506_10002616_pt1 | contig 12172 bp, 11 predicted proteins | sample SF_Jan12_sed_USG_2_FD_169108 | JGI IMG/M metagenome (GOLD analysis project Ga0224506, IMG submission 169108) | Sediment microbial communities from San Francisco Bay, California, United States - SF_Jan12_sed_USGS_8_1 | ecosystem: Environmental > Aquatic > Marine > Sediment | place: USA...
AAAATTGCACACTTCGAAGGGTTAAAGCTGGTAATGGATGGATATAACCCAAATAGGATCGTATCCTCTTTATTTTTGCAGCCAGAGTAATCCAACATTATTAAACTTAGTGAAGTCAGTATTTTAGACAAATTTATGTAAGATAATACCTCTACGAGAAGTATAGTAACCTCCAATTTTGTTTTTTTAAGTGCTAAAATTTACGATAGGTTTCAACGACCTAATAATCAATACTTTATTTTACTTAATAAATGTATGCTATTTAGATAATTAGGATAACTGATCTTTAAAAAACCAGATTATGGAAAAACAAAGAATGAATCGAATTTTAAGGACAAAGAAAACATCTCCCATTTTAAAAATTCATAATTATATTTTGATTTAAAATATAATTCACTTTGCTTTACACATACAAATGAAGATAAATACAGTTATAGTAGTCGCAAACATTATTAGTGTCATTATTGACAACTAAAATGGGGATGCTATAATTTTTTTTAAATAAAACTAATGAAAAAAGCCTTCCCAAAATTGGGAAGGCTTTTTTCATTTTAGAACTAAAATAAAATCATGAACCTAATCGTCATTATTCCAGTCATTGTTTTAATAAACGCTCCACCTTGATGAGAAATCAACTTTTTTTATAGTAAAAAGCCTTTTTCATCAACGAGAAAGGCTTTTTACTTTTTAATATTTTTTGAAAGTGTAGTTATAAAACAATCAACACATTGAAAATCAAGTAGATATAATAAAAAAAGCGTGCATAGCTATTGTAACAATCACAAAATAGTATACCAATAGACAAAAACTAAAATAATAGATTTACAAAAAAATTACTAAAATGTATTACTCAAGCAATACCAAAGTATTTCTGAATGGCCATTTTATTGAGGCAAAAGATGCCCAAACAGGCACCTTTAGTCAATCATTACACTATGGAAATGGTGTTTTTGAAGGGATAAGATCATATAAAACGGATGCAGGTGTAAAAATATTTAAAGCTAAGGAACATTACGAAAGGCTATTGTATTCTGCTGAGAAAATGCATATAAAAATTGATTACGAAGTAGATGACCTAATAAAAAAGACCTACGATCTTCTTAAGACCAATAATTTAACTAATGCTTACATACGTCCGTTGGTGTATGCAGGGCCAAACATGGCGCTATTGCCTCCTGAAGAGACTAACTTGTTTATTTGCGCTTGGAAGTGGGATCGTTATTTGGGAGAAGGGGGGCTAAATGTAGTAACCTCACCTTTTGAGCGACCAAATCCAAAATCCTGTTTTGTAGAAGCAAAGGTAACAGGTCACTATACTAATTCAATTCTTGCCTCAACCGATGCCAAAGCAAAAGGATTTGACGAAGCCCTATTATTAGATCATCATGGTTTTGTTGCAGAAGCACCCGGGGCTAATTTCTTTTTCGAAAAAAATGGCAATATCTTCACTCCAAAGGCAGGAAACATACTGCCTGGCATTACGCGATCTACGATCATAGAACTCGCCAAAGACTTAGGCTATAAAGTAAAAGAAGGATTATACACATTGAAAGATGTGTATGGTGCTGATAGTGCATTTTTCGCTGGTACCGCAGTAGAAGTAGCGAGTATAAAAGCACTTGACAATATAAAATTCACTAAAAACTGGAAAGATACTATTGGCTATGAGTTATCGCTAATATATAATCAACTCGTACTCGACCAATATCAACAACCTTTAACCGTAATATAACATGACATTAAATAAATACAGTCAACGGCTAACACAAGACCCTACACAGCCCGCTTCTCAAGCCATGTTGTATGGTGTTGGCTTGTCTGATGACGACATGAATAAAGCACAAATAGGCATTGCCAGTACTGGATATGAAGGCAACACCTGTAATATGCACCTAAATGATTTAGCTGTAGAAGTAAAGAAAAGCGTACAATCAAATGATTTAGTTGGGCTGATATTTAATACAATAGGCGTAAGCGATGGCATCGCCAATGGTACAGAAGGCATGCGTTACTCCTTAGTCTCTAGGGATATTATAGCAGATTCAATAGAATCTGTTGTGGGTGCCCATTATTATGATGGACTCATTACCGTTGTTGGGTGTGATAAAAATATGCCCGGAGCATTAATTGCCCAAGGAAGACTAAACCGCCCTTCGATTCTATTGTACGGAGGCACAATTGCTTCTGGGTGCTATAAAGGGCAAAAATTAAATATTGTTTCAGCTTTTGAAGCATTAGGAGAAAATTTTTCCGGAAATTTATCTGACCATGATTTCAAGCAAGTCGTAAAAAATGCTTGCCCCGCAGCGGGTGCGTGTGGCGGAATGTATACTGCCAATACAATGGCCTCTGCCATTGAGGCACTAGGGATGTCTTTACCTTATAGCTCTTCTAATCCGGCAGTAAGTGGCAACAAAACTGCCGAATGCGAAAATATTGGATTAGCAATGCGAACGCTACTTGAAAAGGATATTAAACCTAGCGACATTATGACAAAAGAAGCTTTCGAAAACGCCATTACCGTTGTGATGGCTTTAGGAGGCTCTACCAATGCAGTAATGCACATTATAGCTATTGCTAAAAGTGTAGATGTCGACCTAAGCTTAGAAGATTTTCAAAGAATAAGTAATCGAACACCTCTTTTAGCCAACCTAAAACCAAGTGGCGAATACTTAATGGAGGACTTACACCGAATAGGAGGAACTCCTGTAGTCATGAAGCATTTATTGGAAGAAGGACTATTGCATGGTAACTGTCTTACGGTAACGGGACAGACACTTAAAGAAAACCTCAATAAAGTTCCAGAAATGGATATGACTCAGAATGTTATTCAACCTGTGAAAAATCCTTTAAAAAAATCAGCCCATATACAAATATTGTATGGCAACTTAGCTAAAGAGGGTGCTGTGGCTAAAATCACAGGTAAAGAAGGAGAAAAATTCAAAGGACCTGCCGTTGTTTTTGATGATGAATTTGGGGTAATCAAAGGCATCGAATCTGGAAAAGTGAAAAAAGGAAATGTAGTGGTTATCAGGTACGAGGGGCCAAAGGGGGGGCCTGGTATGCCAGAAATGCTTAAACCTACTTCTGCCATAATAGGTGCGGGATTAGGAAATGACGTAGCATTAATTACTGACGGAAGGTTTTCTGGAGGAAGCCACGGCTTTGTAGTAGGACATATAAGTCCTGAAGCACAAGAGGGAGGGACAATTGCCCTTGTAAAAGATGGTGACATTATTTCTATTGATGCAGTGAACAATACGATAGAGGTAGAGGTAGATGAAACGGAACTCTCTGAACGAAAAAAATCATGGAAAGCACCAGCACTAAAAGCTAAAAATGGTGCTTTATACAAATATGCAAAACTAGTATCATCAGCTTCAGAAGGCTGTATTACTGATCAATAAAAAGGTAAACTGAAAATTATGGGAGCACCTTCAACATTAGAATCAACAAAAACGAATACTTCAATAGAATTAAGTGGAGCAGAGGCTGTTATTAAATCTCTTATCCACGAAGATGTTGATTTACTATTTGGGTATCCAGGTGGAGCAATCATGCCTGTGTATGATGCACTATATAATTACCAAAATGAACTTAAGCACATCCTCACTCGACATGAACAAGGCGCTATTCATGCAGCTCAGGGGTATGCCCGTGCTTCTGGAAAAGCGGGTGTAGTCATTGCTACCTCTGGCCCTGGTGCTACCAACCTAATTACAGGGATTGCCGATGCACAAATAGACTCTACTCCGCTCGTGTGTATCACCGGACAAGTTATTTCTCAATTATTAGGTACTGATGGTTTTCAGGAAACCGATGTAATCGGTATTTCAATGCCTGTAACCAAGTGGAACTATCAGGTAACTAGTGCGGAAGAAATCCCAGAAGCAATTGCAAAAGCTTTCTATATTGCTCGATCGGGACGTCCAGGACCTGTATTGATCGACATCACTAAAGATGCACAGTTCGCTCAATTAAATTTTGATTACAAAAAATGCGAAAGTATTCGAAGTTATGAGCCTATTCCAACAACCGACCAAAACTCCTTAAAAAAAGCAGCGGAGCTCGTGAATAACTCGAAAAAACCATTTATGATATTTGGACAAGGGGTTATTCTTAGTGGGGCAGAAAAAGAACTTAATCAAGTAGTAGAAAAAACTGGAATACCTGCAGCTTCTACCGTTTTAGGATTATCTGCTCTTCCTACTACTCATCCACAATATGTAGGAATGGTAGGAATGCATGGTAATTACGGTCCTAATCTGCTTACAAATGAATGTGATGTATTAATAGCCGTAGGCATGCGCTTTGACGATCGTGTTACTGGCGACTTGAAACGATACTGTAAACAAGCCAAAATAATTCACATAGAAGTAGACCCTTCTGAAATTAATAAAAATGTAAGGTGTGACATCCCTCTTTTGGGAGATGCAAAAGAAGTGCTTCAATCGCTACTCCCACTAGTCAATTCTAACACTCACCCTGATTGGATAGATGAATTTGAGAAATGTGAGAAAATTGAATTTGAGAAAATAGTGCAAAAAGAATTTTTTCCAAAATCAGATCAAATAAGCATGGGCGAGGTGCTGAATAAAATAAATAACATCACCAAAGGTGACTCAATAGTAGTCACCGATGTTGGTCAGCACCAAATGATTTCTTGTAGGTATGCACAGTACAATTATTCAAGAAGTAGTATTACCTCAGGAGGTTTAGGCACTATGGGGTTTTGTTTACCTGCTGCTATCGGAGCTAAATTAGCTCAACCGCTTCGGCAAGTAATTGCTATAGTAGGCGATGGTGGATTTCAAATGACGTTACAAGAATTAGGTACAATAAAGCAGTTCGGCATTGATATTAAAATAATAATTCTTAACAACGAATTTTTAGGTATGGTACGCCAATGGCAAGAACTTTTCTTTGAAAAAAGATATGCTCATACCGAAATGCAAAATCCCGATTTTATTGCTATTTCAAAAGGATATGGTTTAGAATCAAAAAAAGTGTCAAAAAGAGATGAGCTAAACAATGCATTGGAGGAAATGTTGTCTTTTGACGGAAGTTACCTTCTCGAAGTTAAAGTTGGTAAAGAAGATAATGTTTTTCCAATGGTAGCTACTGGAGCATCGGTAAGTGAAGTAAGACTTGAGTAATAAAAAATAAATATGGGAGAAATTAAAACATATACCATTTCAATTTTTACTGAAAATCATGTTGGTCTACTAAATAGGATCACCATCATCTTCACTAAAAGAAGATTAAATATTGAAAGTCTTAACACTTCCGAGTCGGAAATTAAAGGCATTCATCGCTTTACTATTGTGGTTAACGTTTCAGAAGAAACAGTAATTAAACTAGTAAAACAAATAGAAAAACAAATAGAGGTAGTACGTGCATTTTATCATATAGACGAAGAAACTGTTTTCCAAGAAATCGCACTCTATAAAGTACATACCAATACGATTGTAAATGGAATTAAAGTAGAGTCGCTCATTCGCGACAACCATGCAAGGATATTGGCAATCGAAAATGATTTTATAATTATAGAAAAAACGGGTCGTAAGGAAGAAACCAACGACTTGCTTAAAAAATTAGAACCGTATGGGATAATGGAATTTGTAAGATCGGGACGTGTTTCGGTCACAAAACCATTAGAACACATGGGCTCATTATTAAAAATAAAATAAGAATTTACTACTTAAATTAAAAACGATCAAAAATGGCAAAATTAAATTTTGGAGGTGTTGAAGAAAGTGTTGTCACCCGAGAGGAATTTCCTCTATCAAAAGCACAAGAGATTTTAAAAGATGAAACAATTGCAGTAATTGGATATGGTGTTCAAGGACCAGGTCAGTCGCTCAACTTGAAAGACAATGGCATCAATGTAATTGTAGGACAAAGACAAAACAGTCTTTCTTGGGACAAAGCGGTTAAAGATGGCTGGGTGCCAGGTGAAACATTATTTCCAATCGAAGAAGCGTTAGAAAAGGGAACTGTAATCCAGTATTTGCTTTCAGATGCGGGACAAATTCAAGCGTGGGATACGGTTAAAAAACATTTAACACCAGGGAAAACGCTTTATTTCTCTCATGGATTTGGCATCACTTTTCATGAAAAAACAGGCATCATCCCTCCAAAAGACGTGGATGTTATTTTAGTAGCTCCAAAAGGATCTGGCACATCACTACGTAGATTATTCGTTGCTGGAAAAGGAATAAACTCATCTATTGCTATTTTTCAAGATGCTACAGGAAAAGCAAAAGAAAAAGTAACTGCTTTAGGTATAGCAGTAGGTTCTGGTTATTTATTCGAAACTGATTTCGAAAAAGAAGTATACTCTGACCTTACTGGCGAAAGAGGTTCTTTAATGGGAGCAATTGCAGGTATCTTCGAAGCACAATACGAAGTATTGAGAGAAAATGGTCATTCTCCATCTGAAGCTTTTAATGAAACCGTTGAGGAGCTAACCCAATCATTGATGCCATTAGTTGCTGAAAATGGTATGGATTGGATGTACGGAAACACATCCACTACTGCACAGCGTGGTGCACTAGATTGGAAAGGAAAATTCAAATCTGCGGTACAACCTGTTTTCAAAGAATTATATAATTCTGTAAAAACGGGTGAAGAAGCTCAACGTTCTATTGACACTAATTCTCAAGCTGATTATAGAGTGAAATTAGAAGCTGAACTTAAAGAAATTAGAGATTCAGAATTGTGGCAAGCAGGTAAAACTGTACGGTCGCTACGACCAGAAGAAAACTAATACATGTAGTTGGCAATGGCTTAATTCTTTTACTAAAAAGAAGAACACATTGTACTGCTAACTTGGGTTTTATATCAAGTTTTAAATAAAAGTAGCAATCGAGTTCCGATCATATTGGAACTCGATTACTATATATCCGCCCATTATTCATTCTCAATATGCGTCAACAATTATTGACTGACGGAGCTCATAAAATTGATTATGAAATTCGTGATATCGTTAAAAAAGCTACTCAGTTAGAAAAAATTGGGAAAACAATCTATTGGGAGAACATTGGTGATCCAATAGTTAAAAATTGTCAAATCCCTTCTTGGCTGAAAGATATCGTATCCAACCTAGCACAAGAAAATAAAAGCTATGGCTATTCCCATTCTAAAGGAGAACCCGAAACGAGAGCTTTTTTAGCCCACCTCAATAATAGTTATGGAGGAGCAAAACTCTCCGAAGAAGACCTCCTTTTTTTTAATGGATTAGGAGATGCTATCGGAAAGATTTATCAATTTTTAAACCCATTTTCAAGAATTATAGGGCCATCGCCAGCCTATTCTACGCATTCATCTTTAGAGGCAGCCCACTCTAATAAAGAACCACTTACCTACTCATTAGATCCTGAGAATAATTGGTATCCCGATCTAGAAGACCTCTACTTAAAGGTAAAGTATAATCCCAATATTGTCGGCATACTAATCATTAATCCCGATAACCCTACCGGCATGGTATACCCAAAAGAATACATGACACGAATCGTTAGTATTGCAAAAGAATTTGACCTGTTTATTATTAGTGACGAAATTTACGGTAACATTATATACAATCAAGCAAGTACTTTTCGACTATCAGAAGTAATAGGAGACACCCCTGGGATCGCATTAAAAGGAATTTCAAAAGAATTGCCTTGGCCTGGAAGCCGATGCGGATGGATGGAGTTTTACAATAGAGGTAATGACCTACAGTTTGATGAATATTGCACTACACTAGAAAATGCTAAAATGGTGGAAGTATGTTCTACTACTCTTCCACAAAAATCTATTCCTTTGATAATGGGACACCCTAACTACAAGGAATACATAAGTAATCGAAATAAAAACATATCAGAAAGAAGTACGGTTATCGCTTCATATTTTGAAAACAACCCGTACATTTATTTCAACAAAACAAATGGTGCTTTCTACAATACCATTGTATTTAAAAATAGCGCATTAAAAGAAGCGCAATCGCTGCCCGTGACCGATCCCAAGGCAAAACAAATTCTAGAGGAATGGATCAGCGATGACATCGCTCTAGACAAACGATTTGCATATAGCTTATTGGCTAGTACGGGGATTTGCGTTACACCCCTTTCCTCTTTTCAATCTGATTTGATGGGGTTTCGAATTACGCTACTTGAAGAAGATGAAGAAATGTTACATTATATTTTTAAAAATATATCCGAAGCAATAACGACTTATTGTACCTCTACTACTACCAATCCTGAATAACTAATTTCTAATAACTACAACATGGAAATCAACATAAAATTAGAAGCTGTAAAAAAAGCATACAAAACATTAAAGGATGTAGTTATTCATACTCCTTTAGTGCAAAACCTCAATACATCTGAAAAACATGCATGCACTGTTTATCTCAAAAGAGAAGACTTACAGGTAGTTCGATCGTACAAAATAAGAGGTGCTTATAATAAGATTAAAAGTCTATCGCCAGAAGAAATAAAAAATGGTATAGTATGCGCAAGTGCTGGAAACCATGCACAAGGTGTAGCCTATTCATGTAGTAAACTTAAGGTGAAAGGCACTATATTTATGCCCACTACCACTCCCAAACAAAAAATAAATCAAGTGAATATGTTTGGAAAGGAATGGGTGAAAGTAGAATTGATTGGCGACACTTTTGACGATTCTTTTCAAGCCGCTCTAACCTGTCAAAAAGAGGAAGACTTAGCTTTCATACATCCTTTTGATGATGAAAAAGTTATTGAAGGGCAAGCAACAATAGGGCTTGAAATATTGGAAGATGCCGATTTTGAAATCGACTATTTAATTGTTCCTGTTGGAGGAGGAGGTTTGGCTTCAGGTGTATCCTCGGTATTTAAAGCGCTAAGTCCAAACACGAAAATTATAGGTGTAGAACCTTTGGGAGCTGCCGCACTACACACCTCGTTAAAAAATGGGTGCAACACGACATTGTCCAATATAGACAAATTTGTAGATGGTGCTGCAGTACAACGAGTGGGCGACCTTACATATGATATTTGTAAAACGCTCCTTGACGATGTGATTACTGTTCATGAAGGAAAAGTATGCTCTACCATCCTCGAACTATATAACAAAGATGCTATAGTAGTAGAGCCAGCAGGTGCACTCACTTTAGCTGCGCTAGAGCAGCTAAAGGGCAAACTAAAAAACAAAAATGTGGTTTGTGTAGTATCTGGAAGCAACAATGATATCTCTCGAATGCAGGAAATTAAAGAACGGTCGCTCTTGTACGAGCAATTAAAACATTATTTTATTGTTGATTTCCCTCAACGTGCGGGAGCTTTACGCGATTTTTTGTTAAATGTATTAGGGCCAACAGACGATATTGTTCATTTTGAGTTTTCTAAAAAAACGAATAGAGAAAATGGTCCGGCAGTAGTTGGTATCGAACTAAAAAACAAAAGTGACTTTGAGCCATTATTAAAGAAAATGAAAGAATTTAATTTTTATGGAGAATACCTGAATGACAAACCACATTTATTCGAGTATTTGGTCTAACCCCAAACGTGCATTACTTTACTGATTAGGTAGTTCATCCAAAATAAAAGATTTTAGAAGAATCTCGATTGAATCTTCCACTCAATTTTTGCATATACCCTTTAGCAATTTATTTATATATGCTTATTTTTGGCAAAAATTTCATGATATGATCGCTTACGAAGACTTAAAAAACTTTACTAATAACGTATTCCTTAAAATGGGATGCCCAACTGCTGATGCAGAACTAGCTACGGAAGTATTATTAAATGCTGATTTACGTGGCATAGATTCTCATGGTGTGGCACGACTAGTTGGCTATGTTAGACTTTGGGAGTCGGGAAGAATAAACCCTACTCCGAAAATCAAAATCGTTCATGAAACACCAAGCACAGCAACAGTAGATGGAGACCGAGGTCTTGGTTTAGTGGTTGCCCCACAAGCGATGGAAATTGCCATTGAAAAAGCAAAAAATGTAGGAACGGGGTGGGTGTCTATAAAAAACTCAAATCATTTTGGCATTGCTGGTCATCATGCTATGATGGGATTAGAACACGATATGATAGGCATAGCAATGACAAATGCAAGTCCTTTGGTCGCACCAACATTTTCTACCGAGCGAATGTTAGGAACTAACCCCATTGCCGTAGCGATCCCTGCCGACAAACAACCTCCTTTTGTAGCTGATTTTGCCACTACTACGGCTGCTAATGGTAAACTTGAAATACTTCAACGAACCAGTAAAGATGCTCCACTAGGCTGGATACAAGATAAATCAGGCGCACCTTCTAACAATCCTCATGAATTGAAAGAAGGGGGTGCTTTATTACCCCTTGGAGGAGATAGAGAACACGGTAGTCATAAAGGCTATTGCTTAGGTTCTATTGTCGATATTTTTTCAGCGGTTTTATCAGGAGCGAATTATGGCCCTTGGGCGCCTCCATTTGTGAGTTTCTTACCTATGCCAGACAACCCCGTTGGGGAAGGCTTAGGTCATTTTGTAGGGGCTATGCGTGTAGATGCTTTCCGTCCTGCCGATGAGTTTAAATCTCACATGGATAATTGGATTGAACGATTCCGTAATGCCGAAGTAGCAGAAGGACATGATCGCGTTTTAATTCCTGGAGATCCTGAACGAGAAATGATTGATATGAGAATGAAAGAAGGAATTCCCTTAAACGAAAATGTGGTGAATGATTTGAAAGAGGTTGGAGATAAATTTGATTTGTCATTTACGGTTTAAAACCCTAAACTAACTCCTGCCCTCAACACCCATGGGCTTGAGTATGGATTAAACGCCCCTCCTGGGCTATAAAGTAAATTATAAAGTGCCGTTAAATTAAAAAATGCTTTACCTCCCATAGGTTGAGACATCCCTCCTCCTACTAAAAAAGCAGTATTTCCTTTCCTTATTTTGGAAAAATCTGCCGCATCAATGAATTCATAATCCAAGTATTCATACTCCACTTGAGCAAAAAAAGGAGTTCTTATATTATATCGGGCAAATAAATTAGCCCCATAATCATTTGTGGTAATTTTAGGTGTAAACTGCTTATAACTAGAATAGCGATACTGAACCCCTATGCCAGCAGAAAACTCATTCGTAATTCTATACCCTACTACAGGAGCTAATTGCACCCAAGTAAATGTACCAAAACCTGCACCTACCCCACCTCCTGTAAATAATCGATCTCTAAATGAAGAACGTTCATCAATTTCTACATCACTTTGCCCGAAACCAAGCGAAACCAAAAAGGTAAATAAAGCAATAAATACTATGAGTGTTTTAGATTTCATCATTCCTCCTTTTCAACGATTACATAGATGTCTTCCGATTTTTTTTTCATAAGGTATTTTTCACGCGCAAATTTTTCAAGTAATGCCTTATTACTCAAAAGTTCCTCTCGCTCTTTCTTTACCTCCTCTATCTTGTTGGTATAATACGCTTTTTCTTGCCGAAAGTTTTTCAACTGGCGAGTAAGCTTGTATTGCGAAAAGAGATCGTTGGAATCGATAAACAACATCCAAAACAAGAACGCTATCCCTGCTACAAAGTAAAAGCTTTTCATGAATTTTGGAAGTCTGTCAAACATAGTTAAATCAATAGGACGCTAAGTTACGTAATCCAAAAGTAAATAAAAATTGGTTAGGCGTAATCAATATACGGACGGGTTATAATGATGATGAAGGTGAATTTTACTTTTTAAACTACCGACCTACTGGTGAGGAAGTTACTTCCGTGCTTACCTGTATCAAAACTAAAATCGTGCTCTTAGTGCTCTTCAGGATTTGTAATCCGTAGAATTAACCATCAAGCGCAAGCATCCGCTTGTGCTTATCTCCAATAACATAAACCTATAAGCCCTGTTATGAAAATCCTGGCGCAAGCGTCCGCTTGTGCCTTTCATTATACCATATAACTCAACTCGATCAACCCTTTACCTCCCGAATAATCAATAGCACTAGAGTGCCGATAATGATAGGATTCATTAACTATCCCTTCTTTAACAGCATTATCATGTATGTAATCCAGTTTTTGTTGTATCATAAAAGTAGTTGCTAGTTCAATAGGGTGGTAATTGTTTTGCCAAAAATGATATTTTTAATGTTTGTTACTTTTTTCAGCCTTCTTACGAAACATCCACAACAACCATTTTTTTTCTGCTTTCTTTTG
>Ga0224506_10002617_pt1 | contig 12172 bp, 32 predicted proteins | sample SF_Jan12_sed_USG_2_FD_169108 | JGI IMG/M metagenome (GOLD analysis project Ga0224506, IMG submission 169108) | Sediment microbial communities from San Francisco Bay, California, United States - SF_Jan12_sed_USGS_8_1 | ecosystem: Environmental > Aquatic > Marine > Sediment | place: USA...
GGTTTTGTTGATACAACGCCGCCCAAAACTTCGGGCTAATTGTGCGCTTGATCTGTTTGAGTCGCTTAAGATCAAAACGCTCAGGATGAAGCGCCTCTCCTTCGCGGCGAAGCAATTCGTGTTTAGCTAAGTCGGGCTGATCGTCACTGGGCGCAGCACGAATAATTTCAAACGTTTCTTTGTTCAAATACTCATTGCTTTCTGCTATAGCTGGGTACTTAACAATCTCAAACCTATCCGATTCAGCGTCATCCTCCATGGCCTGTTGTAATCGGCCAGCCAGATCGTCGTCGTGCCACCATGTCTGGATAACCAACACCCCTCCGCCCGGAGCAAGACGCGTGTAGGCCGTAGAGCCATACCAATCCCACAAACTCTCGCGCACGCCAGCACTCTCGGCATCTTCACTGTTCTTTATCGGGTCATCGATGACTAAGCAGTTCGCGCCCTTACCAGTAATGCCGCCGCCAACACCGGCTGCTACATAAGCCCCGCCCTGTATAGTTCCCCACTCGTCGTTCGACCTGTTCTCTGGGTCTAGCCTTGTCTCAAACACAGACTGGTAATCTGGCAAGTCCATCAAGTTCTTTATCTTCTTGCTAAACCCGATCATCAAACTAATATTATACGCCGCGCAGATAAACTCGTGGTTCGAATAACGCCCTAAGTGCCACGGCGGGAACATTTTACTCGCAAGCTCGGACTTTCCCGCACGCGGAGGCATCAATAACATCAAACGAGGGGACCTCTGGTTGGCAACATCATCTGAAAACCGCTCTAGTCGTTTACAAATGTCTTTATGCACCCAACCGGCTGCGTACAATGGGTTCATTCTTTCGACAAAAGGCAGAAACCTACGCTTCGCCATAAGACGGCTAGCTAGTTCTACCTCGGCTGCTGCCGTGATGTCTTCTAGGTTACTCATCCTTAAGCACCTCGCCTTCAATCAACCGGCCTTGCCCTTTCTGAATAATTGTCACCAACTCCTCGTCAGACAGTCTGTTCAGCCGAGCCATAGCTGAATTATCGTTAACATCAACGCTAATTTTTTGTGGGGCATAGTACCCACACAACAACCCAATCTGCCTCCAGCCAGCAATCATTGTTCCTGGCTCTGACTGTAGCTCCGCCATATCAATTGCTTTCTTCAGCCCTTCAACTACATCTTCGCGAGTCAGTTGGCAAGCTTCCTGATAAGCCTCTCTTTCAAGCTGAACAATCTTCAATACCGCGGGATCTTTAGCAAGCTGATACGCCATAGAGCCGCCGTCTGCATAACCGGCTTCGCGGCCAGCCGCTGGGATCGACATGCCTTTTGCCCATGCTTGTGCAAACCGCATCTGTTTATCGGTCAGTGGTCTGTCCGGGTTTCTCTCCGCTACGGGTTTAGGGTCGAACAACTGTAAGCCTTTGCGACTCTCTTGGTGTTTTGCGCGTTCCGCGATTTTCGTCGCCGATGGTTTGGTCTTCTTAGGTGTCGGGTCATTGCGTTTGTCCTGCAAAGGCACTACGCCCTGAGCACGTTGCGCATTGCGCTTAGCAAGCCGCTTTTTGTACCGCGCTTGGTTCTTTTTGTCTACTGTCGGGTCTGCTTGTTCTATCATGAGCGAAGAATACCACAATGTGATTAGTGGAGTACACTTAAATCGCATTGTACCTCGTGCTCCGTGCGGGGGGTTCTTTTTCTGGTAAAAAATTTTCTGAAAAAATTTTGTTATGTACCGTCGCGCGACACCCCTCCCCGGCAACGGGAGAAACCACACCCCACTTCGGATTCGCGTTTTTTAAAGTCAAAACCAAAACCGCTCGAAGCCCTCAGCACGAAGCCCAACCACTCAGTCCTCAGCACGAAGTACGATGTGGATAGAAAAAGACCCTCTATCCACTTAGCTGAGCTTTTGTGTTTATTAACTAACTGGAGTACAACATGAAGACCATATATACAGTAATCACCATAATAATCATCGCATATTTAGTTATCGATATTGACACAGAATATCTAAGCTCGTCAGATTCAATAATAGAGTTTTACACATACTAATGCGCTTAGAGACAATACTAGCATGGAAAAGAGCAGCAGGTATTATGACGTTGTTCTTTTTCTACGTACTCGTTGGTTTAAGCACCTACGAGATTCTAATTTAAGGAGAACTATCATGATGTACATAATCGTGTTGTTTAACCCCGCTACACTTACATCAATATGCCATGTTGATGATGACTTGGCATTGTATCAAACAAGTAGCTTCCAAGAAGCTTCGGACGAAGCACTACGTGCCAGAGCTACATACCCATGGGCTGAGACCCGTATCATCGGACAACGATAAACTCAAAACCATGGACGATGGCAAACCCACCGTCCATTTTTTAAAACGTTCTTGTTTTTAACTATTTCTAGGAGAGCATCATGTACGAACTAATTTTATACACAGTGTTGTTTCTTTCTATAGCTGCGTTACTCAAACTCATATTATTCGACATCATCGAAGATATGACGGAGGACAGAAAATGAACGAGTCATGGAAAGATGCTGCTAAGAAAGCACAGGATGAAAACGATAAAAGACTACTAAATAGTTTTAGATTCAAAGTGTTAGTCTTTATTTATAACATTGAAGCCAAGATACTTCGTGCGAAAAGATTAATTGCGGAGTATCTTAAACTTAAGACATTGTGCTTTAAACTCAAATACTTGTGCTTCTGTCTTAATGTTAAGAGTAAGATTCTTAGCATGAAGATACTATGGGCGAAGTACATCGAGCGAAGGAGGAAATAATCATGAAGCACGTAATAGATTTTTACAATGAGCTCTTATACAAATACAGAGTACATCGTGCTAACCAACTAATGAAACGCGCCCATCAAGCAATTGAAGCGGCTCGAAACTGCAATAAAACTAATGCACACGTTGTACTCTGTAAAGAAATGTACGCTATGGGGCTTATTATACAAGCTGAAGTAGCAATTGCAGCAATTAACAAAATGAATAACGGAGGCAATCATGTTAGTTGAATTTGGAACCATTGCATTCTTACTAACGATGAGCTTAGTGCTGCTATTTACACGACTCACACGTTATTGGAAGCGCAAAGTACTTGAGAACCCGCTAACGTGTGACATTAGTATATTCACTATCGTTTATTGGCTTCATATGGGTTCGTTTAGTGGCGGTATGATTGCAGCGCTTGCTGCTTTTTTTACAAGCCTTTGTTTATCAACAGGAAGATGGTGGTACCGCATAGGACAAGAAGAATCTAATTTAAACAACAAAGAGGAGGTGCGCGACAAAAGAGAACTGTAACACAACTCCCTAGTAATTGCTAGGGACGATTAAACTTAAATTTTAAAAACTTTAAAAGGAAATATCATGAAAAAGACTAATACAAAACCAACAGTTATAAACCACCCAACAAAAGATGCAGCAAAAAATCTAAATGTTGTGGATCTGGTGTGTGACCCATCCAAAAGTGATGATGAACGGCGATTAGGAATTAAAGTCGCTGTTAACGCAGTCACATCTCAAATTGTCAGTAACTCTCTGGCATTAGCCAGAAAGAAAACAGAGTTATTGCCAGAGGAACCAACACTAGACCTGCGAAACGAGCAAGACATCAACGCAGAACCACGTGCGGTTCCATACGGATTTGAAGAACCTGTAGATCGTGCAAAATTACTAAATCAGCTTGTTACTTTACGAGCTGATCTTATTAAAGAGTATGACCCTTTAATAAGATTTGCCGAGATAAACATGGTGCAAAACAAATTTGATCTACTGTTAACACCAGCGCAATTTTTAGAATTTCGAATTAAAACGGCTGGTGAAGTAAACATCAACGCAATCAAGCGAGGTGTTGAAATGTTCAATGAACCAGAAGACCTAGTACGCCAAATCATGATAGAAGACGCACGGAAGCAAAAAGCTAATCTGGTTGCGTTAAAAGATGAAACTTTAGACATCATGAATGATGCAATTGAAAGTTCATCTGATTCAGGCGAACCAAGCGCTATTTTTGACTCTCTAATTGACGATGTAAAAATCGCTATTAAAGACAGAATAGCAGATAAAATAAACGCCGAATATCAGCGTTTATTCCCAATAGTTTTAAGAACCGGGAACCTTGAAATGTCAAGTCTGATGACGCTTTATAAAGCAATGTTTGAAGAAATTAAAGCTTTATAAACGTTACGCTCCGGCATCCTTTAAAGCTTTATCTACACGCTTAGGACGTCGGAGCAATTTCTTTTTAGCCTTATCTAACAATCCACTCCCTAATCCCCCAGGACTCCGTAAACCACGTTTTTTTACATCAGTAGTATTTGCCATAATAATCTCCTTGACACACTCAAAAACACAGTATACCATGCAACTCTGCTTTAAAAAACCCGTAATCTTATTAGTGGTAACACTATAAACAGTGGGGTTATTTCAGAACACTATAAGTTCTTGAAAACAAAAGAATGTTCCAAAACTTCGGAACACCTTTAAAATTTCGGAACAGCTTGAAACACCCACCAATAAACACATCCAGCTACTTTTGTTCCAATGTTCCAAAATTCTTCGTACTAGCTATACACGAGGGAGATTTTTTTATATTTATTTTTATTTTTATATATACAATTATTTAACTATATTTTAGAACATTGGAACAATTATATATAAGTATATAATAATAAAGAAAAAAAGCTGTTCCAAAGTTGTTCCAAAGTTGTTCCGATGTTCCAAAATAAACCTAAAAAACACTGTTTAAGCCTTCGTCCTTAGCACGAAGTACTAAGTAAAATGTACAAGAAGTATAATAAATGGCGTAGAAATATAATGAAAAACACCCGGAAAGATGAAAAAAGAACACTAAACTCGCAAAAAAAAGTCGCTGAAGCGAGAGATTTCGCACGTAAAGCCATACATAACCACTATAATTTTACTGAAATCTATAATCCTACCCCCCAACAATGCTTAGAATATTTACATTTTCCGACTAAAAATCACCTCACACGCATAACTTTAAAATCTAGAATGCGTAATATTCCTGAAAAACACCGTGAATTTTGTGAAATACAATTAAAATTAGAAGGTTTATGGCCATAAAAACTACCCTTAATAAACAATAAACCCTATAAAAACTGAAAAATTATTATGTCATACGCTAAATTTCATAAGCTTAAAAATCCTAACGCTCAACAATGCCTAGAATATCTACATATAGAAATTAAATACCCTTTTCTTACAAATATGATTTTAGAAAATAGATTAAGTCACATTCCTAAAGAACATCGCACGTTTTGCGAAGCTCAACTAAAGCTTGAAGGTTTATTATGACATCCATTACAACGCATACTACTTGGACTCAATACAAACAAGCTCGCAAAGAATTTATTGCTATTAACAAACCTACTATACAACAATGTTTAAAATATTTACGAGTTAAAACTACTTATTTTAATGAATCAGATCTAATAGCTACAAATGTTCTTGTTGGCAATACAGATCTAACGCAAGATTACTATGTTCCTAAAGAACATCGCGCCTTTTGTAGAACTCAATTAAAGCTCGAAGGACTATTATGACTAAAAACGAACGTTATAAAATTAATTGCATGTTTATCGACGAATTTAAAAAAATAAAAAACCCAACTGCAGAACAATGCTTATTATGGATAATAAGTTATCCTAGATTCATCAGAGTAAACCAATTAAAACACATTCCTGAAGAGCACCGTAATTTTTGTGAAGCTCAATTAAAATTAGAAGGATTAATGTAACTAAAAAATTAAAAACCATCATGACACACGATAAATTTTTCAGACTCAAAGATCCTAATATCCAACAATGTCTAGAATACTTACATCTAAAAATCACCCCCTCTCTTTTTACAGATGTGGTTTTAAAAAATAGATTAAGTTACATTCCTGAAAAACACCGTGAACTTTGCAGAATACAATTAAAGCTTGAAGGATTACTATAACTAAGAAGCTAAAAATTATTATGACACGTACTGAATTTCGTAGACTTAGAAATCCTAGCATTCAACAATGCTTAGAATATTTACATATAGAAATTAAATATCCTTTACTTGCAAGTAGAATTTTAAAAGTTAGAATAGAACGTATTCCTGAAAAACATCGTGAGTTTTGCAAAATACAATTAAAGCTTGAAGGATTACTGTAACTAAGAAGTTAAAAATTATTATGACACGTGCTGAATTTTACAACCTCAAAGATCCTAGCATTCAACAATGCTTAGAATATTTACATATAAAAATTTTATACTCTTCATCTTCAGATATAGTTTTAGCAAACAGAATGAAACGCATTCCTGAAAAACACCGTGAATTTTGCAGAATACAATTAAAGCTTGAAGGCTTATTATGACCGAAGATGAACGTGAAAAAATCTACTGGATGAGTGCGGATGCATTTATGAACATAAAAAACCCAACCTTAGAAACATGCTTAGTGTGGCTACGCAGCTACCATAAAAAATTCAGACCAGAGCAATTAAGGTACATCCCTATAGAGCACCGTGAACTTTGCAAAATACAATTAAAGCTTGAAGGATTACTATGAACGCAGATGAAATACTTACTCATTTTGGAAAACATATTGTTGAAATTACTGACCATAAAGAATTATATAAAACACCCTATAAATTTCGTACACCTGATGTATGCATAGCATTTCTAAAAGGGTTGCGTTTTTCTGTAAATCGTAATCATTACATTAATGTTTGGGTTCCTAAAAAACATAGGGAGTTTTGTAAAACACAATTAAAACTCGAAGACTTACTATGACACGTGATACTTGGCCTCAATATAAACAAGCTCGCGATGAATTTACTATTATTGCTAACCCTACTAAACAACAATGTTTAAAATATTTACGAGTTAAAGTTATTTTTTTTAGCAAGTCAAACCTAATGGAAAATTGTTATATCCCTATAGAACATCGTGAGTTTTGCAAAATACAATTAAAGCTCGAAGGGCTGTTATGACTGAAGAAGAACACAATAAATTTTATTTTATGGGCGATTATGCATTTACTAGAATAAAAAACCCAACCGCACAACAATGTTTAGCTTTTTTACGAGGATACAAAACTGACAAAGCAAAACCTATCCATTTAACCAATATTCCTGAAAAACATCGCACCTTTTGTAAAGCTCAAATAAAGATGGACTTACAACTACTCGAAGAAACACCAACACCAACACCAATACCAACACCAATACCAACAGCAGAACAATGCATGGTATGGTTACGTAACTATCCTAATTACGCTAGAGTAAGACAATTAAGATACATCCCTAAAAAACATAAAGAATTTTGTAAAGCACAGTTAAAGCTCGAAGGACTGTTATGACAAGAGATGAGTATGCTATATTTTATTTTATGACCTCTTCTATATTCACCAAGATAAAAAACCCAACTACAGAACAATGCCTGGTATGGCTACGTAGCTATGGTAAAGAATTCAGATCAAGCCAATTAAATTATATCCCTGAAAAGCATCGCAAATTTTGCGAAGCTCAAATAAAAATAGACTTACAACTATCAAAATCACCAATAACAACAACACTAACAGTAGAACAATGCATAACATGGTTATACAATTATCCTAAACACATTAGAATAAAACAATTAAAGCGCATCCCTAAAAAGCATAGAGAATTTTGTAAAACACAATTAAAGCTTGAAAATTTGCTATGACAAAAAAAGAATATTACACTTTTTATAATATGAACTTTACAGAATTTAAAAAGCTTCAAAACCCAACAGCAGAACAATGTTTAATTTTTTTACGGGGGTATACTAATAGCAGAGATCGTATAAATATGGTGCATGTTATACCTTCAAAGCATAAAGAATTTTGTAAAACACAGTTAAAACTCGAAAGCTTATTATGAAAAAACGTATAACTATTGCCGAATTCTACAAAATACCAGATCCAACAATAGAACAATGTTTAGCGTTTATTCGAACCTACGAACGTGAATCATGGCGTCGCTTTCTAATAATAAAATATGTTCCTGAAAAGCATCATGAATTTTGCATAACACAATTAAAGCTCGAAGGGTTATTGTAATTATAGAAAACACCAAATGAAAATATATTTAAAAAATCATTATGACTAAAACCGAATATGAAAAGTTCTATTATATGGAGCCCCCACAATTCGAAGAAATAAAAAACCCAACCGCAGAACAGTGCTTAGTTTTTTTACGGGGGTTCGGTAAATGCAACGCACTACATTATCAGCATCTTATCCCTAAAAAATATCGCGCTGCTTGCGAAACACAATTAAAACTTGAGGGTTTGTAGTAACAAAAAATGAGTAATTTTTACATGCTTAAAAATCAAAATAGATGGAAAGAATACACAATAGCACATAGTAAATTTTTAAATATAGACAACCCCACCCCCCAACAATGTTTAGAGTACTTACGCCTTATTAACACATTTAATTTTAATTGGGCACTCCTCTACAATATAAAATATGTTCCTGAAGAACATCGCGCTTTCTGTGAGACACAATTAAAATTAGAAGGTTTGCTATGACTGAAAAAGAATATGAAAAATTCTTCGTAATGGGATCTAATACTTTCCACAATCTACAGAACCCAACGGCAGAACAATGCTTAGCTTTTTTACGAGGGTATAGAAGCCAGTTAAGCCTTAAAAAGGTAGATGAACACATCCCTAAAAAACATCGCGAATTTTGCAAAGCCCAATTAAGATTAGAAGGTTTATCATGACAAAGAACATTACTTTGCACGAATACGTAGCCGTAAAAAAAAATTTTTTAGAACTTCATAACCCTAACCCACAACAGTGTTTAGATTTTTTACGTGAGTGTAAATCAGTACTACTACTTCATCATCATATACGAACATACATCCCTAAAAAACATCGTGCATTTTGCAGAACACAATTGAAGCTCGAAGGCTTATTATGACCGAAAATGAATACGAAACATTTTATTATATGGGGAAAACAAGATTCGCAAAATTAACAAACCCAACCTTAGAACAATGTTTAGTATGGTTACGCAGTTATAAAACAGAAATTATACCCCAACGAATAAATTATATTCCTAAAAAACACCGAGAGTTTTGTAAAATACAATTAAAGCTCGAAGGCTTGTTATGACTGAAAAAGAATATAAAGATTTTTATTATATGGAGGAATTAGAATTTAAAAGTGTTAAACACTTAACAGCAGAACAATGCTTAGCTTTTTTACGAGGATACGAACCCTATTTAGATATAAATGATTTACAAAGAATACCTGAAAAGCATCAGGAATTTTGTAAAATCCAATTGAAGCTCGAAGGCTTGTTATGACTGAAGAAGAATACAATATATTTTATTCTATGGGTGTATATAAATTTACCCAGATAAAAAATCCAACAGCAGCACAATGCTTAGCTTTTTTACGAGGTTATGAAAAAGAAATAAATTTTTCGCGTTTAATTGACATCCCTAAAAAACATCGTGAATTTTGCATGACACAATTAAAACTAGAAGGCTTACTATGACTGAAGAAGAATATAAAAAATTTTTCATTATGGGCGCTTGCACTTTCCGTGAATTAAAAAACCCAACTGCGGAACAGTGTTTAGCTTTTTTACATTACTACATCCTTAACAAAGGCGGGTATACTATACCTGAAGCACTTGAATTTATCCCCGAAAAACAGCGTGAATTTTGCAAGTCTCAATTAAAATTAGAAGGGATTGATATCGATGAATGAAGAAAAAATAATCAATAAAATCAAAAAAGATTTTTATGACTATCATTATATTGAACGCCCTACAGTTCTAATGTGCCTTACTTATTTAAGAGCTCGAGCAAAAGAAACTCCTTATGCACGAACACTTAAATACATACCTATAAAACACAAAAAATTTTGCAAGCTACAAATGAAATTAGAAGGGATTGATATCAATGAATGAAAAAGAAGGTAAAAGACCCTTAAGATATAAAGAAACATTAAGCCAATATAGTATGTATATGAAATTCATTAACACTTTAGACCCAACAGCAGAACAGTGTTTAATATATTTACGTTCATACGGATCAAATTTGAAACACACTTCTTCTTTTTTACTACAAGAAATACCCATAAAACATCGTGAATTTTGCATAGCACAATTAAAGCTAGAAGGATTGTTATGACTGAAGAAGAGTATGAAACATTCTTCAGGATGGGGTCTTATACTTTCCGCGAATTAAAAAACCCGACAGTAGAACAATGTTTAGCTTTTTTACGTGGATTTAGAGGAGACCTAGCAACACACGATATAGCTATCAATATTCCTAAAAAACATCAAGATTTTTGTAAAACTCAATTAAAACTTGAAGGCAAACCAATTTATGAGCATAAGTGAAAAAGAAACAATTGATATGATTTCAAAAAACTTTACGCATTATCATTTTATTGTAGAACCTTCACTCCCAATATGTCTTGCTTATTTAAGATCACGAGCAACAAAAACAATGCGATCAACCCACTTAGATTACATACCAAAAAAGTATAAAACATTTTGCAAAATACAAATGAAATTAGAAGGGATTGATATCGATGAATGAAAAAGAAATAATCAATAACATAAAGAACAATGTAGAATGCAAACAAAATTAGAAAAAATACCTGTTAAAGATCACGAGCAACGCTAATGAATATTTTCTTTTTATCTGGAAAAAAACAACTTAGAAAAACACTAAGCGCAACAAAAAATGGGATCTCGAAGACAAACTACCCTTTAATAAAAATGTTTACTTCGACCAAAGTTGAAGTAAACACAATTACTAATTTCTATAAAGTTTTAAAACAACAAGCAACTACAGGTTCTTGTCTATTAAAAGGCATATTAAAGACACCACTAAAAAATGAAACTCGTGCTGGAGCTACTAATTCTACCGATGAAACTTCATTTTTAGTTATTGATCTTGACAATGCAGATTATAGTTCGCCTGAAGCATTTCTCGAAGCACATAACATAAATACTTCGTGCGTAATTCAATATTCAGCCTCTGCCGGGCTCAATAATACATTAAGCTGTCATTTGTTTTTTATGCTGGCCTCACCAACTACGCCAGGCGTGCTCAAAAATTATATATGGTGCTTGAATTTAGAGAATGAAGATGCACTACAACTTAGTAAAAGCAAGACAGCAATAAAATTCCCTATTGATGTAACAGTTAATCAAAACGATAAATTAATATATATCGCAACTCCAAAATTTATCGGGATGAAAGACCCACTAGCAAAAAATAGAATCTATTTACATAAAGGCGCACAAGATACTTTAGTCTTGCCAAAATTACCGCCTGCCGATAAAACATACAAAGTAATAAAAAAGAAACTCAAAGCATTGCGTATAGCTGATGGCTCAGTACCCGAAAAACTAACAACAAAAACATTATTTGGCTACCAAAATGTAGCTACCGATAGTAGCCCGCTTAAAATGACGGGCATAAAAACAGAACGAGAATTCACGTACTTTAATATTAACGGCGGCGACTCATGGGGGTATTACCATCACAATGATTCTCCACGCGTTATATGTAACTTTAAAGACGAACCGCAATTACTTACTGAATTAGTCTTTCCAGAATACTTTGCTAATTTCTCCGACACTGATCTTGGAGAGGATGGTATTTATCCATCGCCCGACGACCCAAATATTACATTCTTAGCATTCATTGATAAAGATGATTCTAAGTATTATCGCGGGACTTTAAACACAGTTACTGAAGAACTTGAATTAAGCGCTACAAATAGCCGCCAAATATTTGATAATTTTTGCAGACTCCATAAAATACCAACTCCGCCTGAAATTCCCGAATGGCGACAAATAACCGATATGTCCGAAGAAACAAAAATAATAGACAAAACAAACCGGACAATTAATTTATTTAGGCTGCCTTATTATTTAAAACCAGAAAACCAAAAAGCTGTAGAATTTCCGCAAATCACGAAATTATTACATAATCTTTTTGGTGAAGGCGAAGAATTAACTCGTTTTTATAATTGGCTAGCTGTAATAGTCCAATACAAAATAAAAACAAAAACAGCGTGGGTTATCAATGGTGTTTTCGGAACCGGCAAAGGTACACTACGTGAAATTTTAGGTAAATTATTAGGTCGCTATTGTGTAATGCAACGAGCTTCTCAAT
>Ga0224506_10002618_pt1 | contig 12169 bp, 13 predicted proteins | sample SF_Jan12_sed_USG_2_FD_169108 | JGI IMG/M metagenome (GOLD analysis project Ga0224506, IMG submission 169108) | Sediment microbial communities from San Francisco Bay, California, United States - SF_Jan12_sed_USGS_8_1 | ecosystem: Environmental > Aquatic > Marine > Sediment | place: USA...
AGCTTTTCGTATGGATATGGGATCTGGAAATAATCTTCTAAGGATTCAACAATGGCTTGGGTATTTTCCAGCGCATATTTTAATTTACCGCCTTTGCCCTTGGTGGCAACTCCACGAAGTGGAATAACCCGATCTCTGACAGCAGTCGTTGGAATATCATCCCAAACGACAATATCAAAATCACCAGCGGCAACAGCAACTAAATAAGTTGGCAAAGGTTTGCTGGTTGCATAGTCAATTTTGGTCCAGCCATCTTTTAAATCGGTTCGCTTTTTTTCAGGTGTGTTGGCAATGGCTTTAAGATTTGAAGGAATAATCAGAGTTACATCAAAAGGGGTTTTAAATCGTGGTTCATCAAAAGAAGGAAAAGCATGTCTGGCATCAATGGCTTCAAACTGAGTGAATGCATAAAATTTCTCGCCGTCTTTTATTCGATACAAACCTTCCAGATTCTCATTAAAAGGTGCATCGTATTCAAAGGTAATACTGTATTTTCCAGGCTTTAAAGTTTTTACAGCACTGACTTTTAATACACCAGTCACATCGGTTTTACTTGTAGATGCAGCAATCTTTGCCTTACCAGATTTGATTACCGTTGATTTGACCGTCAGATCTTCTCCATGAAGATAAAAGTGTTTGGTTTTTTTGCTGACATTAATGTCGATGGTTGTTGTTCCGCTGAAATTCTTTTCAGCCGGATCCAGCTTAATTTCAAGGGTGTAGTGAGAAGGGGTTACATCTTCTGGTAGCAGACCTGCTGGAACCACTTCTTTTGCCGATAGGCTTTGTACTGATGTAATAAATAGACCACAAAATATCAACAATGGATTAAATAAGCGCTTTACTTTATTCATGTGAAGTTCCTTTGAATGAATCTGGTTTAAAATGATTTTATCGAATTTTGCCAAGACTAAACCAATCCATCAATAAAATCAGCAGAATTACCAAAATGTTACAAACTTTTGAAATAACCACGAATGGTATTTCAGGAGCGGAGAGGTAGAAGAGAGGAGCTAGATACGGGAAGCGAGGATTGAGGAAAGTGCCCTGAAGTTGTAGAAGGATGTCTTTGCGATGTGGCTATCTCACAAAGGTGATTACCCGATAGTTTGTATAGCAAAGTAATTGGCAGACCTGGCCGGATTCTTTCATTGATAGAGCTTTGAGTATATTTCTATAGCCTTTTCATTGATTTTTGTATCTGCAATGTCCGCTCAACTATAAAAAACTATTGTTATTGAGAATATAAATCACTTTTTTCTTGATGAATAAAAAAAGCCCTCAAAAGAGAGGGCTTTTGTCGACCATTGGCAAGAAAGCTGCCAACTTATAATAACTTTTTAAAAGCTATATTTGAAGTTAGCAAACAGTCTTTGTCCTATGAAATCGAAGCGTGAGTAACGTGCAGCGTTTCCGACTTCGTTACCAGAACTCGATAAAATAGGTGGTTCTTCATCAAACACATTTGCAATACCTACAATGATATTCAGGTTATCAAACAATGAAGTTGATGTAGACACCGTGTGATAGTAGGTCCAGGGTGTTTCATCAATACGAGTGACAGCTTCACCATCCCAGGTTGTACCGCCTTTGGGTTGGGTGTAGTACTCGTAATCATTTGTGGAGCTGAAATATGTCGTTGTCCATGTAACACTATACTCATCACCAGTCCATGTTAAACGCATATTACCTGCATGTTTCGGATAGTTATTTTCTCCGATATTGTTATTATAAGTACTATCCGCAAACAATAGGCGTGTTTTCTCTAATTGATTTGTATGTTCAATAGAGAGACGAATTTTACCAAAATCGAACTCATCCTGATAAGTAAAGTTGTAGTCGATACCTCGTACTGTTTGAGTCGCGATATTGACATAGCCACCATTTACTCGATCAATACCAAAGTCGGTTCCTGTTGCTCCTCCAGTACGGCGAACAAAGAGATCACACAATGGTTCGTTAGCAAAATTAGCCGTAGGCGTGTTATAACATTGATTAACAATGTTAGCACCGCCAAGATTTGCAACCTCACCTTTGAGTTCGAATTGATAGTAATCAGCCGAAAATGCAAAAGTATCTTCAGGGCTTACCCAGACAAAACCACCAGTTTCAGCAACAGAAGTCTCTGCAGACAATCTGCCGGCACCACCACTAGTGACGAGTAATACTGAAGAACCCGGCGCAGTATAACTTGCTGGTACATTATGAGCCTGACAGTTTAGGAAAACAGTTTCCGTTATTGCGCCAGCAGCATACTCTGCAACATAATCCAGACATGGATCGATCGCAAGCTGTCCACCATAACCTGTTTGGTCGCCAAGGTACAATTCATACAACGCCGGTGCTCGGAATGAAGTGCCGCGACTACCACGAACAGTTAAGCCGTCAACAATTTCCCATGACAAGTGCGCTTTGAAAGTTGTATCACTGCCATAAGTATCTACATCCGTATAACGAGCAGAAGCTGTAAAATCGACAGCCTTTGCACCTACCAGACCTTCTAATAGTGGGATGTTTATTTCTCCAAACACAGCATTGGTTTTTTGCTTGCCGGCAGTTCGACCTGCACTACTTAATCCCCAGGAGTTACCAGCAAGGGTTTGCTCACCCGGCACATCGTCAATTTCGTCTTCCTGAAACTGGATACCAAAGGCAGAGCCAACTTCACCCGCAGGCATTGAGAATAAATCACCAGTGATAAAGGCTTCAAATGTCTGCTGCTTATAGGTGGTGTTACCAACATCTACACCAAACAGGAATGCCTTTTGTTCTGCTGTTAGATTACCATACAAGAAGTTAGGATCAGCCCAGTTAACATCGGCACAATTATTACCACTTATAGGAGTTACTTGACCGACAGTACAGCCTGTGCCTGTTGCCCAATTAATTTGACTCATCAGGTGAGAGTCGGCAAGAATGATGTCGTTAATATATTCACCATCGTTATCAGAGCTTTGATATGATACGTCCCATTCCCAATCCCCTAGAGCACCATTGAGGCCAAGCACTAAACGAGTATAATCAACGTTGATTTCTGAACTAAAATGGTCGGTTAGGGCAACAGGCATAATAAAGCCGGCTCCACTAAATCCACCACCAATATTATTGGCTGGCTGAGGACCAACTTCATTAGTCCAAAACTGACGGTTTGCATCTGTTTTGGTAGTGCGAGAACTGTAAATAAATTCACCGTAGGCGGTAATGTTTTCTGCAACATTGTATTCACCGGTAGCATAAAATGAACTATTGGTTGTCTCTGGTACCAAGGTTGTTCGCTCTAAAAACGGGTGCTGTAAGTCCCACCAACCTTCACTATCTCGATTATTATTAAAGGATACAGGATACCAACCAGTCGGCGTAGTAAATCCAGTAGTGGCGGATACATCGTTGAAACTCTCATAGCCATTAGCTGCAAAAAAACCATCGTAATCGAACGCTGCTTGCAAGGAACCACCATATGCAGAACTTATAGGACCATATAGCCAGAGACCAAAACCGCGTCCTTGGCAATGTGGTTCACCTGTACGCGGGTCAATGGGGTCGGCTAGTGAACCGTCTTCACGGAATAACAAACGCTCTTCACAAGCCAGATAATCGCGGTCACCACGTCGTACCATTGTTTGTTTTCTGAAGTCAGCAGTAACTCGAAATGAACCGTCAGTAAATTCTTCACCATAGGACATGTTCATTCTTGTGTCATCACCACCATCTTCAAACGGTTGGCTGGTATCAAAAGTGAAGGTCTTGTCACTTCCTTTTTTGGTGATAATATTAATTACACCTGCAACGGCGTCAGAACCATACAGTGACGATGCACCGTCCTTCAGCACTTCAACTCGTTCAATGGTTGATAATGGTAAGCTGTTCAAGTCAAACGCAGATACCGCGCCACGGGTACCCGCAGGACCAGCACGGCGACCGTTAAGGAGGACAAGTGTACGGTTGGCTCCCAGACCACGTAGTGATATGGATTCAGCACCGGTTCCACCGTTAACGACAAAACCTACCCCAAGAGCTGCAGTCAACTGGTTTGAACCGGCTGCCGCTGTGCTTGTACGAAGCAGTTCACCAAGACTCTTTAAACCTTCAATTTCAGCATCTTCAATTGTAATGACGTCGATTGGAGTGTCATTTGCAAAAGCATCTTTGCGGATACGAGACCCGGTAACGACCATCTTGCGTTCTTGTGTTTCTTCTGCTCCTTCTTCTGCATCTTCTTCTGCAGCATAAGCAGCTGGAAGCGAAAAAGTGACAGCAGAAAGCAACGCGATTCTAATCGCGGAACTTAAAATATTATGTTTGGCTAATATATTCAATTTTATTCTCCCTCTTGCAATTCTTTTATAATTAAAGTAGGGATCAGTAGTCTGCTCGTTGTGTTTGAACAGTCCAGCGCTCTCCCACCAATAGATCCAAGAATGTGACCTACTATGCGATACTAACCTAATAAAACAAGTTAGGTCAATAGATAGCCTTGGCAACTTTCTGGTAATAAATGAATTATCAGGAATGGAGAGCGAGATACAGGAATCGAGGATCGAGGAAAGTTCGTAGGGAGGGATAGCTTGCGCTTCCCGCCGTTTACTTCATTGTTGGTATGCATTCCCACGCAGGAGCATGGGAACGAGAAATTGTTTTTTGAGTAGCCATGCTACAACAGTTCAGATTGGGGACACAAAAAAGATCCTGATAAGAACCTCATTCCCCCTTAAAGCATGTCCTCGACTTCTGTTATCGAGGACGGGAGTCTATAAAATCATCAATTAATCTCAACCAAGCTTGTAATATCTTACATATTTCGATTTATTCATCAAATACGCCAAACAAAAAGGACACAAAAAAAGAAGCAAAGGAACCCATAATGACTTTGGACCGAAAACAATCAAAGAATAGAAGAGTATCAAATTAAATAAATTAATCACAATTTCAAGTAACCAATCAACTTCTCTTATCAGCAGATCATCCTTTCTAAAACCTGAGTAAAACATAAAAGAATATAATTGCTTCAATTCCAGCTCTTCAATTTTTTCAAACTTATTTTTAATTTCTGAAATATTGTAGGTATATTGCGCCATAAGTAGTACGAACAACAGAAGCCCTACAAATATTTTTCGATCATATAATAGTGAATTTTGCCCTATAACCACTAGCCCTAAAATCACTCCAGGATTAATAAAATAAGAACTGGAATAAATTTTATGTCTTTTTGAGTTTTCTTCGTTGTTTTCCATATATTTTTCCTTTAATTAGCCCTTTGACTTTTCATTGAGGTAGAAAATGACAGCAACAAAATAAAATCCCATGAAAATAATAACACCAAGAAAACCTTACTGACTAAATTGCCAGTATTTTCAATAATTGCCAGAATTGCAATTCCTAAACTGGTTATTCCAGTCAACCATATTGCATATTGTTTATTATTAATAATTAAAATCGCCAATAAAATGTCTATAGCTATTAGTGTAAATCTCAGAATATCATAAATTAACCATACTTCTTTTCCCTGCATTTTTTGATACGCAGGCAAAGTAGACTCCTATCAAAACAATAATATTGAAATAAATTAATACGCGGGCAAATGCTTTTGTTTTTTGTGTAATTATTAAATTCATCATTCTCCCTGATTAAACTGCATCTTATCTCTTGTATTACTCACCAAATACAACGCAACTAAACCAAAACCAGCTGTAAAAATTAACCTTAACACCAAAAACTGCATGGAATAATTATATCCATATAACACCCCTAGAGCTCTATCCGGTAAACCATTTCCCACACTGACAAAAATAAACAGTTTCAAGGTGATTGAAGAAAGAGTGTACCCCCACCGTTTCTGCATACCTATACCAACAATTGAAATAACATGACCTAGTAGAAAAAATAAAAGCACCTCTTTATACAAAAGAGGAAAAGCCAGCTCATAAAATATAAGACCAAAAAACAGCCCTGAAATAAGAACTGAAAGTGTTATTTTTTCATTATGATTATATTTTTTCATAACTAAGCCAGACTACTGCAAAACCAAAGGATATGATATATTGCCCCACAATATCAATTAACTTTAAAACTCACAATGAATAAAAAATTACCCGCACTGTCCGTTTATTTCGCATCTATTGTCAGTGGTTTTGTCATCATGGGCGTTGAGCTCATTGCAGGACGCATTCTCGCACCATACTTTGGTGGTGGAATTTACGTCTGGGGCAGCATTATCACCGTTTTTATGCTGGCATTATCTATCGGATATTTACTTGGCGGAAAGTGGTCTTTGTCTGAGCCATCTTTGAAAAAACTCAGCCTGTTGTATGCCGCTGGCGCAATACTGTTATTGCCACTACCTTTTTTGGGACAACCTTTAATGGAAGCCCTGTTTGTCCGAATTGAAGATCCAAGATATGGCTCACTACTCACCTCTTTTATTTTGTTTTTCCCCTCCACCATCGTATTGGGCATGATTGCACCTTATGCCGTTAGGCTTTTAACTGTTAGCACACAAGAAACGGGAATGACTGCAGGAAAACTTTATTTTGTTTCTACTCTCGGCAGTGCTCTCGGCACAATCATGACATCATTTTATCTGGTTATGGTTTTTACCTTACCTGCATTGTTTGGTGGTTTTATCGGTATTTTATTAGTCTTTGCTGCGGTTTTATACTTTATGCCAGCTATTGACAATCAGGAGACTACTTCATGAACAAATGGCTAATGCTGTTAACAGCCATATTGCTTTCATCGGTTTGCAATGGCAAAGTGATACATAAGGAGCAATCTCTTTACCGTAATATTATGGTAACGGAATCTAATAAGAAAAGATGCATGGGGTTTTCATTCAGAAAACAAGATTCTCAGAATCAAAGCTGTAAACTGGTGTATCGTCCTGACTATCTTGTTTTTGACTACGCTAAAATTTCAGCTGCCAGTATTCTGGCGGTTGAAGAACCCAAAAATATTCTTATTCTGGGGCTAGGTGGTGGAAGTCTGGTAGAAGCATTTCACGAGCTCGCCCCTCAAGCCACTATTACCTCTGTAGAAATAGACGAAGCTGTCATCAAAGTTGCAAAAAACTATTTTGATTTACCTGAGGCAGATTGGCATAAAGTCTTTGCTGTTGATGGCCGTATTTTTGTTAAACGGGAAAAACTGAAAAAAGCGCAATATGACATTATTATTCTGGATGCTTTTAATGGCGATTATATTCCAGCGCACATGATGACTGTGGAGTTTTTGAGAGAAGTGAAATCAATTTTATCACCCAATGGTCTTGCGATTGCCAATACATTTTCCACCAGTAAATTAAAAAAATATGAATCAGCCACCTACGCAAAGGCATTCGGAAAGTTTTATCAGTTTAAGGGACGTCATTCCGGTAACCGTGTTATCTGGGCAGGAAATACTGACTTGCCAACTCCCGAAAAGATGAAAGAAAAAATTCCAACGTTTAAAGTACAATTTTTCAAACTGGGTATCGATCCTGACTATATTTTTGATATTCTGGAAACTGAAGTTGAAATTAATGACCCGACAAAAATCCTGACCGATGATTACGCTCCGGTTAATATATTAAATGAGAAATGATATGAAGAGCCTTTCTTATATTTTATCAATAGCAGCGATTTCTTTTATATTTGCTTTGCAGGTCAAAGCAACGGAACAACATGCGGATACACAAAAACTTGATGCTCAAGCCAAAAAGCTGATCAAGAAATTTGGTGGGCAACTTAAATCTACATTGACGTCCGAAATTAAACAAAACGGCTTGGTCGCAGCAATTAAAGTCTGCAAGATAAAAGCACCGGAAATTAGTGATTCTCTTAGCGATAAAGTGACTATTGGTAGAACCTCATTGAAATACCGAAATCCTGATAACAAACCTGATGATATATCTAAAATTACCTTAATGGATTTTGAAACACAAAAGCAAAATAATGGAAACGTCTCTCAAATTGAAAAAGGACAGTTTATCGAAAAGGATGGAAAAAAAGTTTACCGCTTTATGAAAGCTATTGAGACGGGTGGACTTTGCTTAAGCTGTCATGGTGAATCATTAACAAAAGAAGTAGCTGAGCAAATAAAAACCGATTACCCTGATGATAAGGCAACCGGTTTTAAATTGGGTGATATTCGTGGTTCTTTTGTTGTAGAGATTCCCGTTGAGCAATAAGACTCAACGATTCATTCTCTTAATAAATTAACCAACAATTTTTAAATGCCCGGATTCTGCAACTATATTGATTTCAATAATCTTGGCTCTTTCCAGTGAATTAAAATCAGTTGCTGTGGCAGCAGTGTATGCGCCCATCATTTCACCAATGACCAGATCGCCAATTTCCAGCTCTGGCAACATGATTTCTTCTTCAATCACATCAATACTATCGCAAGTTGGACCTGCCAAAACACAAGGTTTAAGTTCGCCAGACTTCAATGTACGAATTGGGTATTGAGCATGGTCAAATAAACGACCACTGTAGGAACCATAAACGCCATCATCCAGATAATACCAGGTAGTGTTACCACGAACTGCCTTGCCAACCACCGAAGAAATGGTCATTGCTGATGGAGCTGCGATGAAACGGCCGGGCTCTGCAATGATATGAACATCCTTTGGAATTTGCTTTAAAGCTTCACGAATGGGCTGGCAAAAATCATAAATATCCGCAGTACTACCATCATAATTAACCGGGAAACCACCACCAATATCCAGCATATTTAATGGAATAGGGCACTTGTTAATGATGTCAGCACACGCCTCAATTGCTTGAACATGAGTTGCCGGTGTTGCACTTTGTGATCCCACATGAAAGGACAGTCCTTTTATATGAATGCCCATTTGTTGCGCACGATGGATCAATTGCATGGCCTTGTCGGCTGAACATCCAAACTTTCGTGACAAATCGACTTTAGCGGTTTCACTACGGAAACTGACCCTGAGCAACAAGCCAACACGATGTCGATATTTAACGAATTTTTCCAGTTCGGCAATGTTGTCTACAACGAAGGTTGTACAGCCAAAACGCAAAGCTGCCTTTATTTCCGAATCCTTTTTAATCGGATGGGTGTGAATCGTTTCTCTTGGATTGACAAAATGCCTTTGCACTTGATCAACTTCGCCCTTTGTAGCCAAATCGAATCCTGCACCCAAACCTTTCAATGTTGAGATAACCGCATCGTTAGGGAATGCTTTTACTGCATAGAAAAAATCAACACCTGGAAGCGCTTCTTGTAAAGCCAGATATTGTTTTCTAACCTGATCGCAATCAACAATAAACAAAGGTGCACCATAATGGTCAGCCATTTGTTGAATTTGCTCATTGCTTAAAAACGGTTTCATTATTTAAACTCACTTGTCGCTTGGCGACGAAACAGTTCAATTGCAAAATCGCTATTTATCAAAACTATTTAATTCATCAACAATGTATTGCGGTAAAGCAAAACAGGCTTGATGAATAGCCGGATTATAATAGCGCGTTTTAATACCAGACGCATTATAACGTTTGGTTAATGTATCCATATCGACTTTCCTGTTGGCTGCGTTATCGCTTGCCCACGCGAAGGTCATGATGCCACCTACATAAGTTGGTACGGAAGCACCATAAAAGGTCACATCTTCGAATACCTGAGCTAATCTTTTTGCCGTAGTGGTCACTTCATCAATTTGCATAAAGGCTACACCATTTTGTGTCGCCAAAATACCACCTTCATTCAGGCAGCGTTTACAACCTTCATAAAATGGAGAAGTAAACAAAACTTCTCCAGGACCAATTGGATCAGTCGAGTCAGAAATAATAACATCGAACTTTTCATTGGTTTGATTAATAAAGTTTATACCGTCATCAATAACAATATTGGCTCGGGGGTCATCAAAAGCACCATTGCTGTGATTTGGCAGGTATTCTTTTGCCATATCAATCACAGCCTGATCAATTTCGACCTGAGTCACATGTTCAATGCTGGCATGTTGGCAGACTTCTCTTAGAATACCGCCGTCACCACCACCAATGATCAAAACACGTTTGACATTACCATGGGCCAAAATTGGCACATGGGTCAGCATTTCGTGATAAATAAACTCATCTTTTTCAGTTGTCTGAACAATTCCATCCAACACCATCATACGACCGAATTTCGCATTATGAAAAATCATCAAATGCTGGTGTTCGGTTTTTGATTCAAAATACACCTTGTCCACATTAAATGATTGGCCAAAAGCGTCGTACAGTGTTTCAATCCATTGTCTAGACATCGTCAGATACCATTCCTCTCAAGTGCTCGGTTATGTTAACGTGCTCAGGAAGAAATGCGCGTTTTAAAACTGCAATCGTTTTTTCAGGTTCGGCATCGCCGCACATAAATACATCAAATGCGGCATAGCCTCTTTCAGGCCAGGTGTGAACACTAATGTGAGATTCAGCCAGAACGGCAACACCGGAAATTCCACCGTTAGGTGTAAAGTGGTGTAAATGAATATGTAACAAGGTAGCGCCAGCAACAGCAACGCTTTCTCTCAGGGCATCTTCCATTCTGGATAAGTTATCCAGCTCTGTAGCACCCCAAAAATCAAAAATCAGATGTGTACCAGCAAATTCAATTCCATTTCTTTTGACGAAATGATCCTGTCTTTCGTCAGCGACTCCATTAATGTCTGCTATTTGCTGGTTGTGAGTTGGCCACTGAGCTATGTTGTCTTTGACAACAATATCAGCAGGCATACCAACCAGTGAATTAGTAGATGAGTTACCCATCGTATTAAAACCTCACAGTTAAGCCGTATGGCGGTTAAAACTAATTGTAAATTTGCTTGCGCGCCATGCTTGTGGGTTGACGCTTGGGCTAGATAGACATAAGTCCTCTGATACATTACTAAAGGAGCGCGTATTTTATTGCATTTTTTTCAAAATGCAAGCCAAATTTTAGTTCAAAATTCATATTTTAACTAATTGATTTGGTTCGATAAATATCACCTTTAATTGATGATATGCGAGAATTTAATTCGAACTTTCATATCAGGCAGTATTTTTTTATTCTATGACATTGATTTATAAATTAAAAAACAGCACCAAAGATACATTTATGTACATCTTTTGACTTTATTTAAGCGATACTGGAGTTCAAAATATACTCACATCAAATCAAGCGAAAGGTTGCAAGGTAAATATGATAAATAAACAAATTGTTATAGTTATGTTTCTTTTGTTCTCAATTATTGCCTGTTATGACGACACTTATGACGATATGACTCAAGCCAACTTTACTTTATCGATTTTAACCAAAGACAGCTTTGGTCAGGTCAATGATACTTTTCTTCAAGGTGAGCCAATAACGATAGAAATGATGGTATCCAATCCTACCAGTAAAAAAATCGATTTAAAGTTTTCAAGTGGCTGTCAGTATAGCTTTAAATTGTATAACAGCAACAATGAAGCTGTATGGGATTGGCTTGCAGATAAATTATGTACTCAAGCAATCACCTATCTAACAATTCCTGCTAATGGCAGTGAATTAATAATAGTTGAGCAAGATGGAACTATTAATCCCGACTCCAGACCTGTTGGCGATTACAAGCTCACAGGTTACTCGATCGGATATGACAGAATTGCCGAGATGACGATTACTATTCAATAAAATGGAAAGGAAATAATGACAAAAAACTATATTGTAATGGCTGTTATAGCTTTATCCAGTTTTACAGGTTGTTATGATGATGATAAAAAAAATCCTTGTAGTGGTTTTATCTGGAAGCAAGACAGCCAAAGACTTGAGATTATTCAATCTGGCGGCATAACAGGCACCATTTTCCCACTTGTTGATGCTGTAAGGGATACTTTATCTCAAAGTGCTCTTGATAAGCTTCAACAGATCCAGACTGTACCACCTCAGAATTGTATAGCAGATGGTTTTCAATATGATCTGACTATTACAAATAGTATGGGCATGAGTTGTGAATACAAAAATAATACTGCTGCGTGCGGTGATACAGGCTCACTTCTTTTTGTTAAGGATTCGGATATTGAAGAATTGGTTGATATTATTAACACTCCCTAAATTACATTTGATTCAACTTTCTGACTATAGAGCCGTAGGTACGGTGCTAAACCAAGGCAACAATTCTCCAGATTCCTCCAGGAGCAGACCTTTTGATAGCCCATATGGCACGCTATTCATCATGCCCTCT
>Ga0224506_10002619_pt1 | contig 12169 bp, 14 predicted proteins | sample SF_Jan12_sed_USG_2_FD_169108 | JGI IMG/M metagenome (GOLD analysis project Ga0224506, IMG submission 169108) | Sediment microbial communities from San Francisco Bay, California, United States - SF_Jan12_sed_USGS_8_1 | ecosystem: Environmental > Aquatic > Marine > Sediment | place: USA...
TAGTGTATGTGAAAACTGGAACCCCACGTTTACTAGCTGTCAATACTTATGTAGTGACTATTGTTTTTTATTATTTATTTTGATTATTACGATTTAACTGCTTCAGAATAATGACACAATTGCCTAACTGCAAATCAGAAATTTTTGTGACAACAATAAGTTTGATTTTAGTCTCTATCACGAAACGCTGAAGTACTGCATTATACCAGCAGTTCAGTATCCTGATCAGAGTATGCCGGCGCGCAACAACATAAAATAATCAGAGGGTTTGCACCGACATTTTTTATACAATGCGCTGTGCCTGGCCTGATCACGATTGAATCCCTGCGGGCAACCATAAACTGATGCTCACCCAGTGTCATTTGCCCTTTACCACTAAGGATATAATATATTTCCTCACTTTCAGTATGCCGATGAAGCAAGGTTGTCTGACCAGGCTCGACGATGGCTTCAGCAAGACTCTGGTGATGTACCGAGTGTGAAGCTGGATGCATTAACTCCCGAATGGTCGATGCATCCCGGGTAACAAACGATTCTATATCAATGTATCGGGTATGATTTTTTTCATTATTCATAAAGAGGTTATAGGCCTGTATTTGATTACTTTCACAATGCTATACTACGACGTTTGTTTCTGACAAATCGGCTGTCTCAGAAAATAATTGCTTAACAGAAGGAAGTTGGCGTACATGGCTCAATACATATATACGATGAATCGCGTTTCCAAAGTTGTACCTCCCAAGCGCGTCATCCTCAAAGACATTTCATTATCCTTTTTCCCCGGTGCCAAGATTGGCGTATTGGGTCTCAATGGATCGGGTAAATCTTCTCTATTACGTATTATGGCCGGACTGGATACCGAGATTGATGGCGAAGCGCGACCAATGAGCGGCATACGCGTCGGTTATTTGCCTCAGGAGCCACAACTGGATGAGAGCAAAGATGTACGAGCCAATGTCGAGGAAGCTGTAGGCCATATAAAAGAAGCGCAAACCCGTCTGGACGCGGTATATGCTGCCTATGCAGAGCCTGACGCGGATTTTGATGCACTCGCCAAGGAACAGGCAGAGCTGGAAAACATTATTCAGGCTTCTGATGGGCATAACCTGGATAACATGCTGGAACGTGCCGGTGATGCGCTAAATCTGCCACCCTGGGATGCCGACGTCACAAAACTTTCCGGTGGTGAGCGACGTCGTGTTGCCCTGTGTCAATTGCTCCTGTCTCACCCCGACATGTTGCTGCTGGACGAACCAACCAATCACCTGGATGCTGAATCAGTCGCCTGGTTAGAACGATTTCTGCACGATTACAAAGGTACTGTCGTGGCAGTGACCCATGATCGTTATTTTCTGGATAATGTTGCGGGCTGGATTCTGGAACTTGACCGTGGCCACGGTATTCCCTGGGAAGGAAACTACTCCAGCTGGCTGGAACAGAAAGAAGCGCGTCTGGAGCAGGAGGAAAAAACCGAAACCGCCAAAATGAAAGCAATGAAAGCTGAACTTGAATGGGTTCGCTCTAATCCCAAGGGACGTCACGCAAAGAGCAAAGCACGTCTGGCCCGTTTTGAAGAACTGTCATCACACGAATCACAACAGCGAAATGAAACCAAGGAAATCTATATACCGCCTGGTCCACGTTTGGGCGACAAGGTAATCGAGGTCAAGAATCTGAAAAAAGGTTTTGGCGATCGTTTACTGATTGAAGACCTCAGTTTTAATTTACCTCCCGGCGGTATCGTCGGAATCATCGGCGCCAATGGTGCGGGTAAATCTACCCTGTTTCGCATGATGGCAGGTCTGGAACAACCCGATGCTGGCGAAGTCACTTTTGGCGAAACAGTTGACCTTGCCCATGTCGACCAGCACAGAGATCATCTCAATAACAGTCACACCGTATGGGAAGAAATATCTGACGGACAGGACATTATTACCGTGGGTACTTATGAAATCCAGTCCCGGGCCTATTGCAGTCGCTTCAACTTCAAAGGTGTAGATCAGCAAAAACGAATGAGCGAACTTTCTGGTGGTGAACGTAACCGCGTACATTTGGCCAAGTTACTCCGCAAGGGCGGCAATGTATTGTTACTTGATGAACCTACCAATGATCTTGATGTTGAGACTCTGCGAGCGCTTGAAGAAGCATTGCTGGCCTTCCCTGGTTGTGCAGTTGTCATCTCGCATGACCGCTGGTTTCTGGACCGGATTGCAACTCACATGCTGGCGTTTGAAGGCAATGCCGAGGTTGTCTGGTTTGAAGGCAACTATGCAGATTATGAAGAGGACTTGAAACGTCGCAAGGGCGACCAGGCTGATCAGCCACAGCGATTTAAATATAAAAAGCTGGAAGCCTGATTGTTGATGCCAGCCAGCTTAACACTACGCGAGCGACGTAAGTTCGCTCGCGTATAATCCCATGCAATTGGTCATGACCAACGCCCTGGCAACATAAAAATTGGTATTCATATTTCAGAATTCCATCCGATAATGAATTATCAGTGAATTTTTCTTAATCAGGAAAACCAAAAATGAAACAACTTGGAAAGTTAATATGCGTTCTGGGCAGCCTGGCAGCCATTCTCTATGTCCCCTACAATGTTCTTGGGCAAACCTACTGGAACTTCATCTGGACAGATGTTGTGGCTGCGTTCGGCAAAGGAGTTCCGGTATATGAGCACATTAACTATACTTATCTACTAGGTGAGTTGGCGATTATTAATCTGTCAGGCTTATTACTGATGAAACTGAAATAATCAGTCTTTCTCTTGCCAGTTGATCCCTAGCTGGTCCAGACGAAGTGACATGATTTCAAAAGCCGCATGAATTTCCGCTGATTTCCCCCTTAAACTGAATTCGATGCGTGGATTACCACCATCGATTCGGGGCAAGCTGGATAATTTGACCCCCGGATACTGTTCAAGCAGCTTTTCCATTGCAGGGATCAGATCTCCTTCTTTCGCATTCAGCATCAATACTGAAATTTCATCCTCTGGCTCGCACCTCAGGTGAGCATAATATTCATTCCACACCCAATTCACCATTGGATGGGCCATTTCCGGAAAACCCGGCATAAAATGATGATCACCGAGGCTAAAGCCCGGAATCTGATTAACCGGATTTGGTATCAGGCGGGCATGCTCCGGTAATTCAGCCATTAATATCCTGGATGGGTAGGCCTGCGAACCATACCGCTCTTCCAGTATTTTCACTGCTTCAGAATGCAAGACAAGGTTTTGACCCGCTGCTCTTGCCGCACAAGCACGTGTCAGGTCATCAGGCGTTGCGCCGATCCCGCCAAAGCAGAACACTTTGTCATCAGTTGCGAAACTCCGCTGTAGGAAGGATTCAATCTGATCCCCATCATCCCCCAGAATATGGCACCAACCTAACTGGAGACCATTCTGTAATAACATGCCCGCTACATAGTCAAAATGTCGATCGCGCCGTTTACGACGTAGGATTTCATCCCCGATAATGAGCACTCCAAAGCCGGACACTTTATAACTCCTTGTTTTTATGCGATATTAGCATATCTAATGCTGCTCATAAATATTTTTGGGTAGGGCTTAATATTTCGTTAACCGATCGTTTACTATAGTATGTGTCGTGGGTGGACGACGTAGTTCCCACTTATCAGACATGGCTTTTCCTGCCTGATAATATAACCTAACTGATTTAATACGAGGAATGTTATGCAGATTTTTCATCGTTTTGTAAACCAGGATAAAAATAACGTTAAATTCCATCAGGAAACCCACATCATTGATGAAGATGATGCAAATGAACTTGATGCACTTCAAGGTGACACGGCGCTTATTATACGTGCGGCTGAGTTGCACAACTTGAAAGATACCATCAAGCACAACTAATCCAGCATAAAACGCTTCCTGCGTTTTATAAAAAAACCGGCAAGATTTTATCTTGCCGGTTTTTTTGTGCGCTCATTAAACTGTAACAAATTATATCAACAATGCTTTTCAAGCCATTCAATTCGTTTGCAAACTTGCACTCGGATCAGTTTTTGCTACCTTTACCGAAAGGCCTCACAAGAGAGGGAGAGAACATTATGAATATAATTGAACAATGCAGGGAAATAATCAGCAATTTATCGGATACCAATCAACAACTGGTAACAAAAATGCTGGCGGCACCCACGACGGAAACCTGGACTGAAGCTCGCCGTATCACTATCAGCCAGGCGCCCCTGATCACACTGGAAATGGCAGTCAAACGTATTAACGGTGAACCGGCTGATCAGGTACCCGATCCATTTACACTTTATCGCGCATTACGTTATGCGGTTGAGAAATCATCTCACTTTGCCAGCCGTAGCTTGCAAACTGACGCTTTGAACAACGCTTGATAGTCGAAAAGTATTTTTTACAAGAAAATCAGGAAATATTGAATTTAGATCAGGCACCAGAGGCATCTGGTGTCTTGTTGTGTTTGCCAGCCTGCTTCAGGTGCTGAAGCAAATCAACCTCAGCCTTGGATAAGCCACTTCTGGACGCGACGTCTCTGACTGAGACCCCACTGTTTAGCAAACTGATGGCCGCCCGATAAGCTTGCTCACCAGGCTCATGCAAACTTAAATGCTCTTGCTTTTCACCCACGGAACGTAGTCTGGCAGCCATTTTGTCCAACTTTCTTTCTACGCCGGCACCGGTGTCAAACAACACGCGAACATCATCTGCAATCGCGTTTAATGCAATCTCTGTTTCACGTTTTTGTTGTGAGAGTTTTTTACTCAATGACAAAGACATGACAAGGCTAATAGAAAAGAATGATGCTAAAATTGCAACGACAATTATTGGGATGTCTAAAGACTGGAGTAACATATCCATACTAGTAACTCGTCATTTCCTGCAACTCTTCTTCTGTCAGAAACTTGTTCACATCAACCAGTATCAATAATTCACCATCCATACTGGTCACACCTTGAATATACTTGGCGGCATCATCGTTACCAACAATTGGCGCAGACTCTATAGCAGAAACTGGCAGGTCAACCACTTCCGCAACACTATCAACCAGAATACCTACCTCCTGGTTTTCCACTTCAATGATCACTATACGAGTTTGTTCATCAGTATCTATAGAAGGCAAGTTAAACCGTTTACGTGTCTCTATTACGGTAACAACATTTCCCCGCAGATTGATTATACCCATTACGTAATCAGGTGCCCCCGGAACGGGCGCTATTTCAGTCATACGTAACACTTCCCTGACCTGGGTTACGTTAATGCCATAGGCTTCTTTTTCAAGCCTGAAGGTTACCCAACGTAGTATACTTTCATCTTTATCTTTCGATTCGAGTTCCATTAAACTTACCTGCTATTTAATCAATTGATTCTGAGTTTTTTCACGCTAACTGATTCAGCCAATCAGTAATCTGGTTAATATCCAGTATTGCTATACCCTGCTCCTTAACCATTCCTGCGAGCCATGCGCGTGCTGTTTGGTCACTACTGCATATCACCTGGTCATCGGCCAAATTAATTACCTGCAATGTCTGATCGCACAGAAAACCCAGGCGACCCTGTTTCGCCAACACTATGGTACGCCCATACAAAGGCTTGCCCAGGTAACCCGAGCGCTGCCTGGCCTGTGGAACGATCAGTCTATATGTATCAATAATTTGAATCGATGTACCTGCTTCACCCACTCTGCCCAAATACCAGTCTTTTGAGGATGACTCAGTCGCTGGTTCATCCACCAATGTTTGTACACCGGCAAAAGAATTCAACGGAATTCCCAATGTGATTCCAGAAACCTTGAAAGTCATAATATTTGCGGGAATTTCTGTATAATCAAAAGAATCAGGACCCGCAGTATCATCACGTTCAATGACAGGGTCAATACACTCCACAGTTTCTGCGCTTGCATCGGGTTCTGCTACACAAGCTATATCACTCTCCGCAGCAACATCTGTTTCGGCTACACTCTGAGGTGTCAGTAAAGAACCCAGGTACTCATGCAATGCATCGTGCTGCTCTGTTAATTCATTACTTCCCGTTTCAATACCACTCATGCCAATTTCTCTTCAAGTTCAGCTTCATCCTCAGACCTTTCATCTTCCAGTGTCCACAGCAGTTCCTGATAAGCCAGGGCTCCCCTGGATCTGGGATTTAATGCCGTTAAAGGAACCCCCATTCGACTGGACTCCCGGAATTGCGTGTCAACTGGTATGACACTTGGCCAAAGCTCTTTAGGATAACTTTGTTGAAGCTCTTTCAAACTTTCTGCCGAGGCACGTGTGCGTCGATCAAACATGGTCGGAATGATTGTATAGGGTAATTTCTTGTTCAGTGATCGCTTCATCATAGTCAGGGTCTGAGTCATTCTCTCCAGACCTCTCAATGCAAGAAAGTCAGTCTGTACCGGCACGAGTAGCTGCTGACAGGCAGCAAGTGCATTAACCATCAACACACCCAGCACAGGGGGGCAATCAATCAACACATGCGTATAACGCGCCTCAACTTCTTTCAAAGCATTAGCAAGGACAAGTCCTTTACCTGCCTGGGCACCAAGCTGACGATCCAATGTAGCTAACGCAGAAGATGCCGGCAACAAGTCCAGCCCACTGATACCTGTATTCAGAATCAAATTTTCAACTCGAACTGAATGACGTTGAAACAGGTGATAGGCACTATGATCAATGACATCGGGATTGTAACCAAAATAGCTGGTCAGGGAACCCTGGGGATCGAAATCAACCAATAATACGGAATTTTCCTGCGAAGCTAATAAACCCGCGAGATTTACGGATGTGGTCGTTTTACCAACGCCACCTTTTTGATTGGCAACCGCCCAGATACGCACAATTGAACCCTCAAGCCTGTTTTAATATAAGTAGCTCATGCATAAGGCTTGCCGCTTGCGCCAAACCCTTAAATTGCTTTGAGAATTTCGCGTCCAAAAGCATCCAGCGCCAAAACTTTGCTGCTCGTTCCGGCATCGTTCACGGCTGCAGGCATGCCATAAACAACGCTGCTTGCTTCATCCTGTGCCCACACCTCGGAACCTTTGAGCTTAAGATTACGAGCTCCCTCAGAGCCATCATGCCCCATGCCCGTCAAAACCAGAGCAAGCACATTCTTATTGTATTCATCCGCCAATGAATCAAATGTAATATCAACACTGGGTTTGTAGGTAAGCGAAGAGTCACCTTCGGAAATCTCAATCTGCCCCCGACCAACAATACGCATTTGCATACCACCAGGTGCGAGATATGCAACACCGGGCTTGAGTGCTTCACCATCTTCAGCCTGCTTCACATGGATTGAACACAACTGATCAAGGCGCTCAGCAAAAGCAGGTGTAAAACTGCCAGGCATATGCTGTACAAGAACAATCGGCAAGGGAAAATCGGCTGGCAAATCTGTCAAAACAGTTTGCAATGCAATCGGCCCACCCGTTGAGGTCCCTATTGCAAGAATCTGAAATCGTCCGGAATTACTTGCTGATGCCCCTGATGCTTTAGAAGACTGCGCCGGGGCAGGCTTCTTATCTATTTTTGGTTTAGCAATTACCCGCGCAATTGACGCCGAAGCACCAGGTCTAGCAACCGCTTTAATCCGCTCACGTAATACTCGGGCAACCTGCTCCTTATCACGCGCAATATCTTCAAATCGTTTCGGCAGGAAATCAACCGCGCCTGCCTCAAGCGCGTCGAGCGTCGCCTTGGCTCCATCCTGGGTAAGAGAGGAAAACATCAAAATAGCGGTAGGTGCATCCTGCATTATCGCCCGTACTGCGCTGATACCATCCAGCACAGGCATTTCAACATCCATCGTGATAACATCTGGCTTTAGAGTCCTGGCTTTTTCAATTGCATCCTGACCATCAACAGCCATATCCACAACTTCGATATCAGGATCACCCTCGATTATTTTACTAATCTGTCTCCTGAAAAAACTTGAATCATCTACGACGAGAACCCTTATGGGCATCTTTTACCCCCAATACCTATCAGGTATGCGCCATTTGGCGACCATAGTGTTTTACCAGCCCCGGCACATCAAGTATTAATGCAATGCGCCCATCACCGGTTATAGTGGCACCAGACAGTCCTTGCGTTCCCTTAAGGCCTGCACCCAATGGTTTGATAACAACTTCTTCCTGACCGATCAAATGTTCAACTACAAAACCTACTCTCTGGTTACCAACCGTCACGACTACAACATGCCCGACAGCCTCTTTCTTGACTCCATTCATCTGATTGACCAACCAGTCACGCAGAAAATAGATGGGAAGCGGGCTGTCTCTGAGCATCACACAAACCTGTCCATCAATCGTATTTGTGTGAGTTAAATCGAGATTAAATATTTCATTAACACTTACCAGCGGCAAAGCAAAAATCTGTTCGTCCAACCGCACCATCAGAGTTGGCATAATCGCCAGCGTTAGCGGTACCTTGATTGCAAGCTTGGTACCCACACCAAGTTTGGAGTCTATTTCGATAGTACCATTCAATTGAACGATTCGAGTCTTAACAACATCCATCCCCACACCGCGACCAGAAATATCTGATATCTCATCTTTGGTGGAAAAACCGGGCGCAAAAATCAAACTGAATGCTTCGCTATCAGTCAAGCGACGGGCGGATTCAGCATCCATTACCCCCTTTTCAACGGCCTTGGCGCGCAAAACATCCGGGTCCATACCACCACCATCATCTTGTATGGTCAACAAGATATGATCCCCTTCCTGAGCAGCTCCCAGAACCACTGTCCCCTGTTTCAACTTACCCACGGATTCTCGGACATCTGGCATTTCAATCCCGTGATCAACTGCATTTCTAACCAGGTGAACCAGAGGATCAGCCAATGCTTCAACGAGATTTTTATCCAGATCAGTATCTTCACCAAACAAATCGAGCGATACTTCTTTACGTAAGCTTCGTGCAAGATCCCGAACAACCCTTGGGAAACGACCAAAAACTTTCTTTATCGGCTGCATACGGGTCTTCATCACCGCTGTTTGCAAATCGGCGGTTACGAGATCAAGATTACCAATTGCCTGAGCCATTTCTTCATTGCCCATCGCACTTTCGAGGGTCACCAGTCTATTTCTGACCAACACCAGCTCACCAACCATATTCATGATGTCATCAAGACGTTTGGTATCAACACGAACGGTTGTCTCACCCTGAGGTGCTGCATCCTTGCCTGTTTTAGGTTTTGCAGGTGTTTTTGCTTCCGCTACAGGCTTTGGTTGTGATTCTGCAGCCGGGGTAACAGGTGCGGCAGGGGGCGCCGCTTCTACCGCAGGCGCGGGGGCCGGTGCAGTATCTGCGGTTGATGCTGCCATAGCGATCTGTTCAGTTGTTTCAGCTGCCTGGGCAACCAGTTGTTCTGCCTGGGTATCAAGTGGAACGCCCCCATGCGATCCTTTACCATGCAAATCATCCAGAAGGTTTTCGAACTCATCTTCTGATATTTCATCGCCTGACCCTGCAGCAGTAGATGCTTCAGCTGGCGCTGCCGGGGCCTGCCCCTTGCCATGCAGGTTATCCAGAAGCATATCAAACTCTTCTTCTGTTATATCATCTTCTGACACTACCGGGGTCGCGGCTTCAGCTGTCGGCTGTCCACCTGGCTGAGCATCCCCATGGATGTCATCCAGCAATTGTTCAAACTCTTCTTCCGTAATTTCATCATCAGCCGAAACCGCTGACTCTTCAATGTCAACTGTTGCCGACTCAACCTGGGTTTCGCTTTCATCCAGAGCATCCAGCAACTTTTCAAACTCTTCATCCGTTATATCGCCATCATCACCAGACTCAGCAAGCAATTTGGACGGAGGCTCCGTTGATTCAGCACCTTCCTGTGCAACAGGAGCAGGTGCGGATGCAGGTGCAGCTGCTGCATCGAACTCAGAAACCGCTGTACCATCATGTATGGCTTTCAACTGACTGATTAATTCCGGAGCTGCAGGCCCGGCTTCTACACCGCCGCGTACCGTTTCAAACATATCGTTTACAGCATCAACGACACGTAAAATGACATCCATCAAGTGAGCATTTATTTCCCGCTCACCTTGACGCAATTGATTGAATACATCTTCCGCAACATGGCACACTTCAACCATATTGTTTAATCCAACGAAACTCGCGCCGCCCTTTATGGTATGAAAACCACGAAAAACTGCATTCAGCAATTCTGAATCGGTTGGGCTTTGCTCAAGATCTACCAGTTGCTCCCCGAGTTGTTCCAGAATTTCTCCTGCTTCAACCAGAAAGTCCTGTAGAATTTCGTCATCTGGATCAAACGACATAATGCTTCACCTAAAATCCCAAACTGGACAAAAGTTCATCGACGTCATCCTGACTAGCGACAACATCCTCAGTTTCCATTCCAGGAATCTGAGGGCCGGCCAATTCACCCGGTTGTGAGCCTTTTCCTTTCTCACTTTCATTGACGCTCAGCATGCCTCCACCGAGTTTAACCAGATTAACCAGGCTTTTTTCCACTTCATCTACCAACGTTATCACACGCTTGATAATTTGCCCGGTTAGATCCTGAAAGTCCTGCGCCATTAATACTTCGGTGACATAGTTTTTGATTTCATCCATCTCTTTTACTGCATCGGGAAAGAAAACCTCCAGGTCACGACTAAGTTGGCGAAACTCCTTGGGAGTCATTTCCCGCTTTGTGAATCGCCCCCACTTGTCATTGATGACATTCAGTCGTTCACATTGGTTTTCACATAAAGGAATGGTGTTTTCAACAGCTGTCAGCGTTTTGTGTGCTGCGTTATCTGTCTTTTCGATAACATACGAGAGTCGTTCTTTGGCATCCGGGATATCATCTTCTGCCAGCGTTGCAATGCGATCATCATAACGAAATGTGTTTAATGCATCGTGAAATTCACGGGTCAATTTTCCCAGCTCATTAAACAGATTGGACTCATGCAAGCCAGATATTTTTGCCATGGCATCAATAACACCATCCTCGTCATCAGCTTGAAGTGAAGAGCTTAGTTTCCCAGCTAACTCGAGCAGCATATCCTTGTCTAACTCAATAGTATTGCCCACAAACGCCCCCTACTTACCACCTTCGAGTCGCTCGAAAATCTTGTCGATTTTTTCTTTTAGCGTCGTTGCAGTAAATGGCTTAACGATATATCCGTTAACGCCGGCTTGCGCAGCTTCCACAATTTGTTCCTTTTTCTGTTCAGCCGTTACCATCAGTACAGGCAGGCTGCTTATAGAAGGATCAGAGCGAACGGCTTTGAGCAACTCAATGCCTGTCATACCGGGCATATTCCAGTCAGTCACCAGAAAGTCAAAGCTGCCTTTTTGCAGAATTGGCAGCGCATTTGCCCCGTCATCAGACTCTTGAGTATTGTTGTAACCGAGGTCACGTAACAAGTTCTTAATGATGCGACGCATGGTGGAAAAGTCATCCACAATAAGAATTTTCATGTTCTTATCCAAGGTATCCTCCTGATACATGCTTGTTATACATATTCATTTACTCACTTTTTGTCCAGAAAGACATTCTTGCCTGCAATCGGATGACTGCCTGACTATGAATCTGGCAAACTCTTGATTCACTAACACCTAAAACATCACCAATTTCTCTAAGATTAAGTTCCTCGTCATAGTACAGCGCCATCACAAGTCGCTCACGCTCAGGTAAGCTTGCAATTGCTTCTGCCAGACAACGCTTAAAGTCATCCTTTTGCAAACCCTCTAGTGGTGTTCCATCACTATCTGTAAACGCACCCATTACGGCCTGATCACCCGGTGCCAGATCTTCAAAACTGGTAATTCGATAACCACTGGCAGCAACCAGCATCTGATGATATTCATCCAGAGGAATACCCAGCGCCTCGGCGACTTCATGATCTCGCGCATCACGCCCGGTCTGATTTTCAATTCCTCTTACGGCTTCTGCAACCATGCGTGCCTTTTTATGAACCGAGCGTGGAGCCCAGTCACTACGACGAATTTCATCCAGCATTGAGCCGCGGATTCGAATTCCTGCATAAGTTTCGAAACTGGCACCCTGAGTTGCATCGTAATTTCGTGATGCCTCAAGCAAGCCAATCATACCGGCCTGAATCAGATCATCTGGCAATACACTTGGTGGTAATCGGCTAATCAAATGATAGGCAATTCGTTTTACCAGTGGTGCATAGCGGGTGACCAGGTCCTGGTC
>Ga0224506_10002620_pt1 | contig 12168 bp, 11 predicted proteins | sample SF_Jan12_sed_USG_2_FD_169108 | JGI IMG/M metagenome (GOLD analysis project Ga0224506, IMG submission 169108) | Sediment microbial communities from San Francisco Bay, California, United States - SF_Jan12_sed_USGS_8_1 | ecosystem: Environmental > Aquatic > Marine > Sediment | place: USA...
CATAGTTATAGTTACCGCCCAGTGAATTTGAATATTATATATATTATCACTCAAGAATTTGTTTAAGAGATTCTGCCTCTCGCCTTTGATCAATCGTACTAAAAAAATAGCCTTTGAAATATCCTTTAATATAATTAAATCGGGTTATCTCTATTACTAGTAACGAAAATAAAAACACTCCTATATGGTATTTTTTTGATCTCAAAGAAACCCAGTTTTTAAATGCATAATAATAAGAACGAAGCCCTAAAAACGATGGTGTTGCAGCTAAAAAAAATACTGATGACATAAAGGCGTTTACACAATTGACGGCAAATAATAATAAGGTAACAAATAATAAATAACGCAACATCAATTCCAATAAATTGGAAATTGTATTACGCCCATTAACCCTTGCTTCACCATCTCCTAAACCATAGCGAAAAGATTCTTTAGCATAAGCCATTCCTGAAGAATGTCTTCCCCAATATACATAGGGTTGATTAACAAAAGTAGTTTTAAACCCCAGTGCTTTTATCACTTTGCCAAAAACTAAATCATCTGCTGCAAATGTTAACCACTCAGGGTACCCTTTCGCTTCTTCCCAAACGAATTTATAATAAGCAATAGATCTGGATGAAGGAATAAAATAATCGTTTAAAATCGTTTTATATCCATTTGTTAGGAGGAAATTCGCCTTAGCTGCTTTTGTTGTAATTTCTTCCTCTATAACAGAATAAGCACCACCTACTACCTTTACTTCCTTATCATCAAAGGGCATTACGATTGATTTCAACCAATCTGGATGAAATCTGCAACCAAAATCGGTAGAGACTATGAGGTCATTGGAAGCATTTTTAATAGCCAGGTTTCGGCCTTGCGCTACGTTACAACCTTTTTGCTGTAGCACGATAATTTGGATATCTGAAGTAATGACCCAATTTTGAAGTTTTTCAAATGTCCCATCAGTAGAACCTGCATCAGTTACGATGATTTCATTGGGTTTTAAAGTCTGCTTTTCAATGTCTTCGATGGTTGCATTTAATCTACTTATTTCATTAAATACAGTAGAAACCAGAGTGAATTTTTTCAAATTTATATATTTAACGACTTTGCATATTCATAAATTAGATATTCCAATTTATGCTTTTCTTTAAAAATTTTAACAGAACTTTCACTTGGCCTTAAAGTTCTCTCTGTAGCATTTTCTTTAGATAACAATACTTTTTCAAATCCTAACTTATTGGCCATTATATCTACAGATTTCTGCATATTTTCAGTCACACCAATATGAACGAAATAATCATTTAATTTCTCCTTAAAATTTTTTGAATTTAAATCAAATGGCAAAAAACGAAGCATGTAAGAGGCTCTTTCTTCCACCCACCTATCAATATCGCCATCAAACTCGATAGTTTCAACTTTTTTTCCATTCCAGTACATATCCTTGGCAGAAATTCTTTTCCTATTATAAAAATAAAGAGATAATTGTAATTCAAGAGGATCACGAAGAAATGTGATAAACTGAGAAGCTTCAGGATAATAATGAAACAAATTACCTCCATCTGTATCGGGATCAAAGTGACCATGTACACATTCCGGTTGATTTTTTCTTTTTATTAATCCATACTTTTTCCCAAGGGAAACTTTACGTGGCATTTTATTAAACAATTCATTACGATAATGATAATAAAGACCACACCCAGTTAATTTTTGATAAAAAAAATCCAGATTTAGTGGAGTTAAATATTTATATAATCTAGGGTGATTATTTATATTAATAAAATCCTTTCTATTAAACCATTTGTTTAAAACTTTTTCGAAACTTGTGCCAGCCGTTTTAGGTATATGTATTGAAATCAACGGTTTATTAGAAATATACTTTAACATAAATTATATACTATTTTCCCCAGTATTTTTTATCATCATTAGTTTTTTCAAATACTTGCATTTGTACTTTACCAAGTTTTGAGGCCATAGGATATAATAAATTTTTAATTCTACTATATTTAACATATTTTCGAATATCTACTTTTTTAATACTGGTAGAATTGATTCTTTTAAAATTGGTAATGGCCTTGAACACACCTTTATCAGCACAATCGTCGAAAATTAATATCCCGTTGATATTCAACAGTTGGAATGAATAATATGCGTCAATAAATACATTTTCAAACAAATGCGATCCATCGATATAAATGAGATCAAATTTCTTATTTTGAGACAACAATTCAGGTAAGACAAGTTCTGAAAAATTTTCAAAAAACTTAAAGTTATTTGAAAATCCAAGTTTATCTACATGTTTTACACCGTAATTTTTCATCCAAGATGACTGATACGGATCAATTGCTGTATGACTAAAATTATCTATCAACTTTTGCTTAAGTGTGTGTAATAATAATGTAGCAGAGCCACCATAAGCTAATCCAATTTCCAAAGTATTTTTAATATTTCTTTCCAATATAAGCTTTTGGAGTAAAATTAGATTGTTGATATTTGAAAATCCTTTAACCTTTATTTGCTGACTATCGATATTAAGAACTCCCTTCTCATATATTGAATTAATAAAATCAGGCAAATTATTACTAGTCTCATTCTTCATTTTATATAATTTATCTTTTTGACTTACACAAAGTTATTATTTAATGTTTTCATTGTAACCTCCATTGCTGCATCCATATTATAATACTCCCACTCAGCAAATCTTCCTGATATATGAAAATTTAAAGGCTTTAACCCCTTTTTTAGATTCTCTATTATACTTCTTGTATCAGAATTTTGAATCACGTACGAACTGGCGCCATAATTGGAACTGATGGCTTCCAAATTGCCAGGTAACTTTTTAATCTCTTTTTTCATAATATCCAAAGAAACCTTTCCGGAAAATTCAACTACACAAGTCTTTCTGCCTCCCGGAGCATTATTCGTTTCACTGAAGTTCCCTGTATAAATGATGCGATGTGCCTGTAAATCTGCTTCGGGCAAGTAGAGCCAGGAGAGATCGGTGGTATCGGTGTAGCAGAGAAGGTTGGAGGTGGAGTTGGAGCGGAGGCTGTTGGGAGAGTTTAGAAGGTTTAGGGGGTTTAGAAAAAGTTTAGCTGTTGAGGTGTTTAGTTGTTTAGTTGAGGGTAGTTGTAGGGTATTTGGTAGTTGGCGGATGTCTCCGGTGTATATAATCTTATCGTACGGGCCTTCTCCGTTTACATACCATTGTCCTTCCAGACATTTCAATTCTTCAACAGGGGTGTTGCTTTTTATTGTTAGTCCTTCTGCCAGGCGGTCAATGATAAACTGAGAGCCTCCTTGTTTGGGATAATAGAAAGTACTGTGTACCATTTCTTTTTCCCCTGATCGGGTGATGTTATTCAGGAATATTTTATTGTAATCGGGCATGGGAAGTTTTCCCTCCAACCAGGGCATGGGAACGGTACTTAAATCTACTTTCCAGATTTTTTCATTATAGGGTTTGAAGTAGAGATTGTATAAGGCTTCTCCAAAATTGCCTTGCAGGAAATCTTCAAAGTTGGCATAGGAAAATGGATCCTTGTATCCCTTTGCCTGAAGTTCCAAAAGCTCCCGGGTTATTTGTGCTACGGTATCTTCTTCCAATTGGTAGAGGTGATTTTCCAGCGGGTAACCTATCATTTTTCCATTGAGGAGTATTTTGGCATTGCGTTCAGCTTTGATAAACTCCTTATTACGGTCAAAGTGTTTCCAGAACCAATCGGATACCTCTTTATTTTTAGCATTGAATACATGGCCTCCTACTTTATGAAATAAATTACCGTCTATACGATCACAACGAATCAGTCCACCAGGTTTTTCTTCTTTTTCGTAGATTACTACTTCATGGCCTTTTTCCGTTAACATTCTACCTGCTGATACGCCACTTATTCCTGCTCCGATGACGGCTATGCGTTGATGGGTTGATGCGGTCATGGGTTTAAGCGTTGATGAGTAAAAGTGAGGATGGGTAAAAGGTTGACTTGAATGTTCATTTAGTTTTATTGTATTTTATGTAGTTTAATAATTTTCTTCTTAGTTTTTCTATTAACTCACTTAAGTTTTCCTTATCTGTTGAGTAATTTAAACGCAGAGATATTAAATGTTGTGTTTCTAATTCACTCAATGACCCTAATGCTATATACAAAAATTGTAGATTTTCTTTTTTACCTTGTCTAGCAGCCCCTTCAGCAATATTGGAAGGAACAGAAACAGCGGCTCTACGCATTTGGGAAGTCAAGCCATAAAGTTCATCCTTAGGAAAACCTTTTGTCATCGCATAAACCAGCTCTACCAAATCGATTCCCAGTTGCCATATCTCTAAATCCTTATGCGTTTTCATATTCTCCTCACCACTTTCATACTTTCTGACTTATACACATCCCCTCTTCTTCACATTCACGCTTCCTCTCATTTACTCAATCATTTTCATATACTCACCAAACTTAGGATTGCTCACCAAAGGCCCATGGCAAGGTTGCCAGTTTGTGCCTGTTTTTACTCGCCCTAACTTTTGATCCATACGGAAAATTTGCCAGTATAATTTGTTTGAAAAAGTATTATACTTTTCAAACCTTAATTCCAATTCTTCATTAGTCCCCTTATGGGTACGATATAATTGAAACAGTTTATTCTCAAGAGCCTTTCTTTCCTTTCCCGATATCTGCTTATCTTTTATTGCATTATTCAGTATATCCTCCATCACATTTACCTTATCCATATCTCTTTGAACATTCGAAAAATTACTTTCCGTAGTTTGATTCCCATGTACCCTATACAAAAAAGCACAAGCATTAGTGTGGGCAGGATAAGGCTCCACTAAGCTTAGTCTCCATAAATAATCCCAGTCTTCACTAGCCGTAACATCTTCCCTCCATGGCCCGACTTCCTCCAACAACTCCCGTTTAAACAACATACCCGGAATAGTGATAAATAAATTCTTTACAGCCATCCAATAATGTAATGTCTTGCTTTCATTAAAAGGAAAATAATTTAATATTGGATCATTTGTTTGTTCCCAACCTTTTTCATTATGAAAGGCTGCGTAGAAATAAGGGCTGTAGATAAAACCTTTACCTGAAGAAATTAATGCTTTGTATTGTACCTCCAGGGTATTGTTTGTCATCAGATCATCCGAATCAAAAAATTTAATGTATTTACCTGTTGCCACTTCCAAGCCCTTATTCCTGGCGGCTCCGGGACCTTTGCCTTTATTAATAATTGGAATTACCTTACCATTATACCTGCTTTTTAAAAAATCAAGTGTACCATCCGTAGAGTGATCATCTACTATGATAATTTCTGAGGCAGGCAGGGATTGTTTCAGAATATTATCAAGAGTTTCTGAAAGTAATATTTTGCGGTTATAGGTAGGGATGATAATGGAGATATTATCCATTTACAAAAAAGGGCAACTTGAAATCAAGTTATCTTGAATTTGATTTAAATTAAATTTAATTGAAGAAATATTATTGTATTTGGAGAATAAGTCATCAATAAATTTTGTATTATAACTATCAGGATCAGTTAGGGTAATATCATAAGGTTCAATCCCGACAGACTCAAAATAATCTATAAATTTCACATTATCACCATATAGTTTATCTGAAAACTTTACCCATATAGCAGGAATACCGTATGAATGTGGGACAATTAATCCATGCAATGAACTAGATATTATCTTTTCACAAGACCAAATATTTTTTAAAACAGTTATGACATCTTTACGCAAATCAATAACCAACGTATCTTTAATATCTTTTTCAACAAATAATTCATAGTCAACTACATGAGGAATAATTCCATACTTATACTTGATATCTTGATTTCTTTTTATATATCTAGGTAAAAGAAGAGCCGGATCCCCATAAATCTCTGGACAATCTAACCCTAATTCCAATAACCTTTTTCTTGTTCTTGGTCCACGAACGGCAAAAATTTTACCACCACTAATTATTGCGTTCTTTTCTATAATTCCACTTCCCCATACATTACAGTTTGATTTGGATGCTTGTATTATACTTCCAATAGCTAGATTTACCCTTTTAAAGCTAAACCATTTTATCTTTTTTATCCTATTAATTGTATGGTTTGTCATTAAACCTATTAAAAAAGGATTCAATTCATCGCCAAAATTTGGAACTCCTCCATTATATGACCACCAAATGTTAATTTTTTTCTTTAGCATTTTTTAAAATCAATTTAATTAGCAGAAAATCTTTATTATATATAAAAAAGAACAATGTCTCCATAAAAAGCATCGAGGAGCTAAAAATTAACAAAGGTGTGTGTTTTATAATTAAACTAATAATCATAAATAAAGAGAATAAAATTTTAAGTGACCATGAAATAAAAAATGAAAAATTGCGTATTTTTATTGTTTTGTAATAACCAAAAAATAAAAATAACGGAACTACTAATCCAATATAAACAAGAGAGTAATTAAATATTAAATTCTCAATATTACTTCCTATAGCAGACAATAGAGCAATTAATATAATAGGAAACGAAATAATATTTAACCTTAGTAACACATCTTCTTTATGTCTTATTAAAAACATAGAACTGTTTATATTCAATGGCAAATAAAAAACTGAAATAATAGCTACATAAGGAATTAAAACAGAAACATTATCCCAATTTAACCCCCACAATAACCTTGAAATAGTCAAAGGGTAAAATATCATAAAAAGGATGATAGGTAATTGAAAGACCGTAATTAAGGAAGTTAATGAAATGAAAATATGATTTTGCTTTCTGTCATCATCTAAATGTTTTAATAAAGGTAGAAATGCAGTATTAACAACACCAGCAACTAAAGTGTTTTGAATTTGCATTAATTGAAATGATCTATTATATATTCCAATATCGAATGTAGAAAAGTATTTTCCAACTATAAGCCTATCTTGCTGTTGGTTCCAATACGATGCTATTCTATTACCTGAAATATTTAAAATAGTTTTCCTTGAAAATTTTAATGCTTTAAGAAATCCATTAATTCTTGGAAAAGGAAACTTGCTTCTTACTAAGAATACTAATATAATATTTGTTGTCAATTGTCCTATCAAAATTGAATAAAAACTAAAGTCTAAATACGCAAAAAAAACGGCGGACAATGTACCTATTATTGCACTAATTAAAGTTGCTTGCCCAACTTTATTAAATTTTAAATCTCTTTTTAAACGAGCAATTGGGTATACAGAAAGAACCTGTATAAAGTTTATTAAAGCTAGCAAAAAAACAGGGGTGATCAAACTATTGTCATCATAGAACCAACTTATAGGATAAGAACTAATAATAATTAAAATAGATACTAAAAACCCATTAAAAATAGTAAGAATGTCAAAATTATACTCTTCAATATTTATTAATTTCTCCCTTATTATAATATGTGAATATCCGGTATCATTAAAAAATGTAAAAAAACCAGTGAAAACTATCACCAGTGCTATCACACCATATTCTTCAGGTAAAAGAAACCTTGATAAAACTATTGAACTTACCAATGAAACAACACTTTGAGAATAATTAAATATTCCAACAGTTATAAAAGATCTTACTATTGTTGAGTTTAGCAATTAGTTTGTTCTAAATAGTAGTATAATATAAAGAAATGCTGTCTTATTTTTTTTTAGATATACTATCATCCTCATAATAACCGTATCCATAACCATAACCATATCCATATCCATAACCGTATCCGTAACCAGGGGCTACCTTGAGGATATCGTTGAAAATAATACTCACTTTGTCCCGTTTATTCACCCTTTCAAACAATTCACTGATATCGCGAACTGCATTTCGGGGTGTTACGTTTTGACGAGTAATCATCAGGGTGTGGTCCACATGGTCTGAAAGCACATCGGCATCGGTTACAAGGGCAATTGGCGGGGAATCAATAATGATATAGTCAAACTCTTTACTCAACACTTCCAAGAGTCCGGTTAATTTCTTTCCCAATAACAATTCTGAAGGGTTGGGAGGTACCGGCCCTGCACTGAGCAACACCAAATTATCAATAAAAGTGGGTTGCAAGGCATCTCTATAGTCTATTTGTCCACTCAGCACCATACTTAATCCTTTGTCGTTGTGCAGATTAAAATCGCTGAAGATTTTGGGTTTTCGCATATCAGCCCCAATCAACACCGTTTTTTTTCCCGAAAGAGCAAATACATTGGCCAGATTGATGGAAGTAAAGGTTTTTCCTTCCCCGGCAATATAGGAAGTCACCAAAAAGATCCCTTTTTCCTTCCCCCCCAAATAGTAATTTAAATTGGAACGTAGCGAACGAAAGGCTTCGGCCAGTGAAGACTTGGGTTTATCATTGACAATCAGGTTGCCTGAAATATCGTTATGTCCAATTCCTGCAATCACAGGAATGGGGGTAAGCTTATTGATGTCTTCTCTGGATTGCACACGGGTATTGGTGAATTCCATGAAAAAGAAAAGTGCTAGCGGAATACCCAGGCCTGCCAGGATTCCTGTAAAGTAATTTTGCCCTACTTGGGGCACAATGGCTCCTCCTGATTGTACGGGGGGATTAACAATTTCAATATCTGAAAGTGTGGATGCTTTGGTGATTTCAGCCTCCGATTTCTTTTGCATTAGGAAATTGTACATTCCCTCATTGAAGGTGTAATTTCTTTTTAAACCTAGATAGGTTTGCTCCAGAGCGGGAATACGTCCCAAACGCTGTTCTATTTCCCAAATCTGATTATTGATTTCAGTTATATCTAATTTCCCAAGGCTCCGGGCATTGTCGATACTTTTCAATATATCCCTCTTGATATTCCCTATTTGAGCCCCTAATTGAGTTCTCAGGGGATTGTCCTGATTTTCGTTGATGATGTACTCCCGGTACCTCATTTGCATTTCTACCAATTTACTTAACAGGGAGGATAAAACAGCATCTTCAATTCCTACGGAAGAAGGAAAAACCACTTGGTCGGGTGCCAGGTTGCTGTTGATGTGCTCATCGAGATACTTATAATAATTTTGCATCAACAACAATTGGGATTTGGACTGTTCAAGCGTGATTAGGCGTTGGTACAAGCTTTCCGCTTCCGTACCCAGTTGGGAGAATTTATTTGCCTCCTGAAAGTCGGTAAGCAGGTGTTCATAATGCATCAACGAATCCTTTACATTCTTCAGTTGGGCTTCGATAAATTCAATAGTTCGTTGGGCGGCCAGATTTTTCCTGGCCAAATCGTATTCCTGATATACCTCCATCAGTTTGGATAAAAAATCTTCCTCTTTCTCAGGGATGCTTCCGTTGATGCTCACATTGAGTACCGAAGATCCTTCCTCAGCCCAATTCACACTGAGTCGACCTGAATAGACAGAAGAAATAGCTTCTGCGTTTTGAAAAGAGATCAAAAAATTCTCTGAAATACTGTGCGTTGTACTCAATGAATCGGAATTCAAAAACACAAATTTATTTCCTTTAAAATCTACCGTATCATTGTATCCAAAAATCAACTGATCTTTACCATTGCCTATTACAAATTGGTTTCCTTGTTTGATTTGCATTGGAAAAGTACCCTGAGTTCTCAATTCCAACATTTTCACTCTTCCTTGTATGTGGTTGTATATTTCTGAAGTTTTGATATTTCCAACCCGATAAAAAACTACGTCAAACCCTAAGTCCTGTACAACTTTTTTCAATAAGGGTTTAGACTTGATGATGTAGATTTCATTGAAGTAATTCCGGTATTGCTTTATAAGAGGATTAGAGTATAACATCTCCGCAGCAGCAATATTGTCTTTTTCTTCCCTGATCATAATGGACATACTTACGGGGAATATTCTTTGTGTGTATCGATTCTGATACCAGGCCCAAGACAAGGATGCGGATAAAAACAAGAGGACGATGTACCAATACTTCAGGCTTCTGGCCAGAACCCTTTTGTAATCGATATCAAACATTCCTGAAGATTTACTGTGATCTGTGTACTGATAAGTATTTTCCATTATCTAATCAAAGTATAAACTAAGAGAATTGTACTAAGTGCACTCAACGTGGAAGTAAATATGGAAATATTCTCTCCCCAATACATTCTGAAAGGACGTTGTTTCAGGGGGGGTACTACAATTACATCTCCTTGATTGACATAAAAAAAGGGGGAATTAACCAATCCCTCCTCCCTCAGATCGAGGTAATACACCGAAACAGTGTCTCCATGGTGTCTGAATATCTTCACATTGCCCTTGTCTGCCAACTCAGACAGTCCTCCGGACAGCCCCAAGGCTTCCAACACAGAAATCCGGTTGTTGTAGGTAACGTAAGTACCTTCGGCATTCACTTCCCCCAATATGGTAAACCGGAAGTTCAATAACTTAATTTCCACCAAGGGAGTTTGCAGGTACTGTTCTGCGATAACTTGAATTTTGTCCTGGGCCTCAAAAACTGTTAGCCCTGCCACTTGTACATTTCCAATCACCGGGAATTCTACATTACCACTTTCATCTATCAAGAATCCCGAAAGTAAAAGAGTTCCTTGGTTACCCGCATAACCCATTGCTGAGTTCATTGTTTTCTGAGAAAGGAAATCCAATGTTTCATCGGTACTGCTGTAAAAGTTGATGGAGAGTATATCTTCGGGTTGTAAGCGGTACACAAAACTGTCTATTTCATAGGTTCTCAAAACTTCATCTTTTTTCAATTCTCCTCGTTTGGGGTTGACATCGTTTTTTTGGAGGTATTGGTATTTTTTGTTGGTCACGCAGGAGGAGAATAATAATAGTAGAGCTATTATTATAGTGGATAGTGGATAGTGGTTAGTGGTTAGTGACTTTCTTTGGGAAGAAGAAGTGGTTAGTGGTGAGTGGATAGTGGTTTTAAGCTTAATCTCAAAAAAGCTTATTAAAAAGTTTTTTATTTTCATTTTTCAGACAGTCTTTTTATCAAGCCCATTAACATTCTTCCTATTTCTTCTCCTTTTTTATTTATACTATTATATTCCATTTCTCGAGTCCAATTTAAATCTTTGAATAATTCCAATAGTGTAATTGTTTCATAAAGGGAACCTCGTGCAATATATAAAAATTGTATAAATTCCTTCGTTCCTTTTCTACCTAATCCCTCAGCTATATTCATTGGTACAGATGAAGACGAGCTTTGTATCTGCTCTAACAATCTATAAAGTTTACGCCCTGATGTGTTTTGATCTGCTAATTCAATTACTTCTTTAGCAAATGTCATTGCTTTCTGCCATACGACTAAATCCCGGTAGGATTGTACTGTTTGCATATCTTTTTGTTTTCAAGATAATGCGTTTTGTTAAGAATAGTCGTTTTTGAAATGGGTAACTTAGTTGTTGAGTTGATGAGGGTCACTATTATAATATTGGCAAATATACAAATCTCATTATAAAGCTCACAATTCCTCTCTTTACCAAATTCTCAGTTGTTTCTTATTCGTGGTGGGTATATGATTTAAATCCTGTTCCGTTCAGATGGGCTTCTCTTTTCATTAATTCCATGTCTTTTTCCATCATTTCGGTAACCATGCTTTGCAGGTCGTATTTGGGTGTCCAGCCGAGTTTGGTTTTGGATTTTGTTGGATCTCCTATCAACAAATCTACTTCGGTAGGTCTGTAATATTTTGGATCTACTGCAATTACTTCTTGTCCTACTTCCAGCTTCGCATCGCTGTTAAGGGATTTTACAAGTCCTTTTTCTTCGGGGCCTTTACCTACCCACTCTAGTTCAACACCTATTTCTTTAAAAGCCAAATTGGCAAAGTCCCTTACCGAGGTGGTTACTCCGGTGGCTATTACGTAGTCTTCGGGTTTATCTTGTTGCAGAATCAGGTACATCGCTTCCACGTAATCTTTTGCATGTCCCCAGTCGCGTTGGGCATCCATATTTCCAAGATACAACTTATCCTGAAGTCCGAGGGCAATACGGGAAGCCGCTCTTGTGATTTTTCTGGAAACAAAGGTTTCGCCACGTAAAGGGGATTCGTGATTAAACAGGATTCCGTTACAAGCATACATGTTGTAGGCTTCCCTGTAATTAACTGTAATCCAATAGGCATATAATTTAGCTACTGCATAGGGAGAACGGGGATAAAAAGGGGTGGTTTCGGATTGTGGTATTTCCTGTACCAATCCGTATAACTCGGAAGTGGAAGCCTGATAGATTCTTGTTTTTTCGGTAAGGTTGAGTAACCTCACAGCTTCCAGT
>Ga0224506_10002621_pt1 | contig 12167 bp, 11 predicted proteins | sample SF_Jan12_sed_USG_2_FD_169108 | JGI IMG/M metagenome (GOLD analysis project Ga0224506, IMG submission 169108) | Sediment microbial communities from San Francisco Bay, California, United States - SF_Jan12_sed_USGS_8_1 | ecosystem: Environmental > Aquatic > Marine > Sediment | place: USA...
CGTGCTCCTGGTGCTCGTGGGGACCTTCACTCAGGACCCGGTCCTCCTGAAATTGCACGGTCTCGTCGGCGCCCCCACGCTTCTCTGGGCAATACCGGAACACGGTCTCTTCGAGGTCCCGAACAAAGAGGTGGACATGGGCTCGCTCGTCGGAGCCATGATGAACGCAAGCGCTCTGCGGAGAATGGACGCAAAATACAGGCTTGTATTCGGAGGTGTCGACGATCCGACTTCGATCAATCAGATAACCACCTTTGCGAGGGCGGCTGAGGTCACTCAGAAGCTACACGAAGCAAAAGTTGGCTTAGTTGGGTATCGAGCCCCCGGGTTCTACGACGCAACGGTGGACGAAGTGCTGCTGAAGAAGGTCGTCGGGCCCGAGATTATCCACGTCGACCTTACAGAGCTCACATCCGAGATGGATAAGACATCGGACCAAGATGCGATCGACACGATCGCAGAGCTGGAACGCAAGGGCTACAAGGTTTCGGGGCCAAGCCCATCAGAACAGATTCGAGAAGCCAAAATATACTTGTCACTCCGACGGCTCACGCAGAAGTATGGCCTCTCAGCGGTCTCCGTCAAGTGTTGGCCGGAGCTACAGTTCTCTTCGTGCCTCAGCCTATCCTTGCTCTCTGATCAGGGCATCCCCGGAGGATGCGAAGGCGACATAAACGGCGCAGTGACCATGCTCCTTCTCCACTACCTGACAGGTAGCCCCGTGTTCTTCTGCGACGTGTTTCACCTTGACGAGAAGAAGAACAGTTTGTTGACCTACCACTGCGGGGCAGCGGCGCTCTCCCTGGCCCCGACCAAGGCAACCGTAACTATCGCCAAGCACCCTCTCGGCGTCGGGTTGACTGCCGAATTCCCGATACGGCCGGGAGCGGTGACACTAGCTCGCCTTGGGCACATTGGGGGGCGATATCGCCTGCTAATCGCTCAAGGGGAGGCGTTGCCGACGACGCAGCTCGTTCGAGGCAACCCATCGGAGATCCGGCTGAAAGTCCCTGTATCCGAGTTCCTCCGCCGCGTGTCCACAGAGGGAATAGAGCATCACTACCTCGTAGTGCACGGCGACGTCAAGGACGAATTAGTGCAGTTCTGCGAGCTATCGGGGATAGAAGAGATCGTACTCTAGATCGATCCCCTCTCAGCGCCGCTAATCGTGACTACATGACGTTCTTTTGACGTCGGGAAACAGTTATATGCGTATCAGGGAAGCTTATCTGAAAAACAATGTCGAGCTCTTCAAGAACCATGTATATGGCAGTGGCCGCGGTAATAGCGCTCATCATAGGATTCGTCGGCGGGTATTTCATAGCTCCCGGCGCCGGGCCGGCCCAAACCATTACAGAGACAGTGACTAAGAGCGTTGGGGCTCAAACCGTAACGCAGACCGTGACCCGAACCGAGACAGTAGGGGCTGCGGCTGCGCCGTACGTCTGCCCATCCGGCAAGGTCTGGGTGCCCATCGTCAACAAGTTCATGACGTTCGACGAAATCAAGGAAGCAATCAAGCAAGAGGGATCGGTCACCGTCGCAGATTGGACCTACTGGGGGCTGATCGACACTTACTTCAAGCCATCGTTCGAGAAGTACGTCAAAGACCACTACGGCGTCGACGTGGAGATGAACATCCTGGGAACACAGGAAGCCAAGGGCGGATTCATGTACCAGGTCTACACCGCCCAGGCTGCCAATTTGCCGCCTCCCTACGACGCCATGCACATAGAGGTCAACTTCTTCCAGGAGGCACTGGCGAAAGACATAATGGAACCCTTCCTGCCGTCGCCGATAGTTCCCAACCTGAATCTGCTTGATCCACAGTTCTTCGCCCCCTACCTTCCCTACGGGGTACAGTTCCAACAGCATGCCTTCTGTGAACCAGTGATTAACCTGGAGCAGGCCGGCTGGCTCAAGAACTGGAAGGACTTCGCAGACCCAAGGCTGAAGGGCAAGCTAACGCTCTGGGTGACATCGGACAACGGCATGTGGGCTTACTGGGTGATGACCGCCTACGCACTGGGCCTGGACTACAAGAACCCAGATGACATGAAGCAGACACTTGAGTGGGTTGCCAAGAACGTGCACCCAAACGTCCTCAAGTACACCAGCGACGAAGCTGAGCTGATCGAGCTGTCGGAGGGCAACACAACATGGGTGAACAACTACTGGTGCTGTTCCCCAGAGATGGAGCAAGCAGCTGGAAACACCTGGCTAGGCAGCATACTGTTGGAGCCCTACATGCCCAGCCTCCACGGAGTCGCATGGATCCCGAAAGGCGTCCAGAAGCCTATCCTCGCGCAGCTATACGTAGACTGGTTGCTCAGCCCAGAGTTCCAGTTCCCAAAAATCGATGACGTCGGGTTCAAGGATCTTGATCTCAAAGAAGCCAAGAAACTGTGGGCGGGCATGACAGAAGGCCCGATGGGTCCCTACTACGAGCAGTTCATCCCAGACTGGTGGGGCGGAAAAGACAACTACTACAAGGTATTCCCAACCTATCAAGCGGTCAAGGAGTTCTACATCGAAGTCGACTGGCTCTACGTCAACGAGCATGCCGAGGAATGGGTTGACTACTACGAGTCGCAGATCACATAGCGCCGTGGCTGCTGCCACCCCTCTTTTTTTATTTATGAAGTAGCACAAACCATGGGGTGACACCGACTGTGGTTCAAGTAAGGAAGTATGTGCTTCTGGCGCCCAGCATTACGCTGGTCGTCATGTTCTTCATCGTGCCCTTCGTTTTCCTCTTCACAGTAAGCCTCACCAGAAGAGAGACATTCTTCTTCACTCCGGACTACACGTTCGCGAACTACATCAAGACCTGGGACTCGTATGGGTTCGAGTTTCAGATAACGCTCGGGATGGCGGCGGCCGCAGCGGCTGTGGACGTGGTGCTGGGCTTCCCCTTCGCATACATAATGATCAGGAAGGTGCGGAGGTTCGGCGACCTCTTCAGATCCATACTTCTCGTACCGCTGTTCGGCGAGTTGTACATCGCCTTCGGCCTCTACTATCTGTTCCTCCCCCAGGGTCCGCTCGCCTTCGTGTTTGAAGCGCTCGGTATTCAGGTCTTCGAAGCCCTCTACTCGCTGCCGTCCGCTGTGGCAGCGCTCGCCATCTTCACCTTTCCCTTCGCCGTGCTCCAGATCGGCGTAGCCTTGAACCAAGTGGATACTGTGCTCGAAGAATCGGCCAAGTGTCTGGGAGCAAGCTCCCTCCGCACACTGTACAAGGTCACGATTCCATTGACATCCCCCGGCATCGTGAGCGGATGGCTCATGGCCTTCGGTTGGAACATTGGAGCATACGCGATCCCGGTCCTCATGGGCGGTGTGGCCGTGGGTCAGAACGTGCTCTCCGTAAAGATTCGCTCTGTCGCGCTTCTAATGATGAACTTCGGCCTCGCCTCTGCGTTGGCTGTGACGCTGGTCCTCGTCGGCGCCGCGACCTCGTACTTTTCGACACGCATGAGTCGAGGGGCGTTGCTGTAGGATGAATTACAGAACGCGAGAACGGCTGAGCTCAGGCCTAGCCTACGGTTATGTCGCCATTTGCTGCAGCATAATGTTGCTGCCCTTCGGGGTCATCTTCTTCCGCTCCATCACGGCAGGCAGGACAACGGAGCTTACACTCGACAACTACGCAAATATCGTCGGGCACTTCTGGCCCCGGGTAGGGGTCAGCGCCTCAATCGCAGTCGCCACCCTGATAATCGACGTCCTGGTCGCGATTCCTGCGGCCTTCTCGTTGACTCGCTACTCATTCCGTTTCCGTCGAGCCATATACCTAGTGCTAACCGCTGTTTGGTACATCCCGGGCATCTCCTACGCCCTGGCCCTCATCCTCTCCCTGTACTTCGTCTACAAGCCGCTGCTCAACTTCTGGGGATTCGTGGCAGCCTACAGCACAGGCTTCTTCCCGATCATGCTCCTCTCCTGCATGGTCGCCTTCCGGCAGCTGGATCCCGCCTACGAAGAAGCCGCCTCGTGTCTGGGCGCGGGGAGATTGCGCACATTCGGCCGCATCACCCTGCCACTGATCGGCCCGGGCGTCAGCGCGGGCGTGCTCCTAACATTCGTCCTCTCCCTCAACGAGTTCATCACGGCACTGCTTCTCGGCCAGCCCACAGCCATCCTCACTGCTCCCGTCAAGGTGTTCGATGACATCTCGCACGCGGGCATGCATGGTTGGGTAGCCGCTGAGGCAGCCTCTCTTCAGATCATCTCCTTCGTCGCATGTTTGATCTACCTGCGCCTGGTGGGAACCAGGTACCTGAAGGGAGTGGTATTGATCTAGTGGATCGGCGACGACCGATCGATGAACCGAGACATGATCGAACAGATCCTGGGCAGGCTCCGAAGCACCGTGCTTAACTACGACGTCGCCGGTGCTGAACGGGTTGCGCGGGAAGCCGCGGAGGCGGGCATCGATCCGCTTGAGGCTATTGAGACAGGGTTGACCCCTCCGGTTCGGGAGGTTGGCGAGCTCTTCGCAAGGGGAGAAGTTTTCCTTCCTGAGCTGATCATGGCGGGGGAAGCCATGAAAGCCGGAACAGCTGTGCTGCAACCCTTGATCTCGAAGGGAAAGGAGATTCATCACAAAGGCAGGGTGGTCATCGGCACCGTGGCAGGCGATCTCCACGACATAGGGAAGAGCATTGTTGTCGCCATGCTGGTTGCCGAAGGATTCGACGTCGTCGACCTCGGGGTGGACGTACCCGCGAAGAGATTCGTGGAGGAAGCAAGAAGATTGAACGCAGACATCGTCGCATTGTCCGCACTGCTGACCTCAGCCCTGCCCGAGATGAAGCACGTGATCCAGCTCTTGGAGGGTGAGGAGCTCCGTCGAGCCGCGAAGGTCCTGGTGGGGGGCGCAGCCACGACAAGGAGATACGCAGAGAGCATCGGGTCCGACGGCTGGGGCGGTGATGCTGTCGAAGCGGTGAAGGAAGCGGTTCGCCTCACGAAGGCCGACAAGGCATCCCCTCTTACAGAAGAAACCAGCCGCAAGAGAGGAAGTGAAACCAAATGACCGCGGGAGGGTGTGCCACCAGACCGCTCGAGTTACTGACGACGGATGAACTCGACGACATACACTCCGCGACCCTCCACGTTCTCATGACTGTGGGAACAGAGTTCCACGACAAACGAAGTCTGGCGGTGCTCGAAGAAGAGGGCGCCGAAGTGGACCACTCGAGCCGCAGGGCCACTTTCTCAGAGGACCTAGTTATGGACGCCGTGCGGAACGCCCCTCGCTCCGTCACCCTCTGCGGAAGAACTGGTGAGAGAGACGTAACGCTGGAGAGGTCACGCGTCTTCTTCGCCGCCGGAGCGAATGCGCTCTACATCCTCGAGCCTGATGGCCGCAAGGTCAGAGACGCCACGGTGGAGGACTGTCAGAAACTCGCACATCTCGCCGACGCTCTCGACAACATACATGTCTACTTGAGTTTGGCTAGTCCACAGAATGTTGATCCAAGGGGTGTTGACCGTCTGCGATGCGCGGTCGCATTGCAGAATACCACCAAGCACTTCTTCCATGACGCACAGGGGGAAGCGGGAGCCCGCGACCAGATAGAGCTGGCATCGATCGCGGCGGGAGGCGTTGAGGCACTCGTCAAGCGCCCGCTGCTGTCGCTGGCGCCGTGTATCACAAGCCCGTTCCGATGGGGAGCCGAAGCGCTAGAGGTGCTGCGCACAATGGCGTCGGAGGGGCTCCCACAGATCATCTCCAGCGAGCCCCTCTCCGGGGCAACCTCTCCAGTGACCCTGGCCGGCTCCCTGGTTCAGCAGAACGCAGAGCTCCTGAGCGGCCTGGTCTTGGCACAGTCAGTGAGAAAGGGCTGCCCCGTGGCGCTCTGCACATTCCCCTCTGTGATGGATATGAGGACCGCCAACATTGCAGCCGGCGCTGTGGAGCTAGGGTTGATGACCGCAGCGATGGCGCAGCTGATGCGTCGCTACAAGTTGCCCTACGTTGGAACTGGAGGCGTCGCCGATTCGAAGACAACGGATCAGCAGGCTGCCTACGAGAAGGCCGTCACAATGATGCTTCCTGCTCTAGCCGGCTCGAACCTCATACACCTCTCCTCAGGTATGCTGGAGTCGATACTGACAGTTAGCTACGAGCAGGTTGTCATCGACAACGAGATAGCCGGTATGGTTCTCAGGGCGCTGCAGGGCATCGAGGTGAGTGCCGAAACCCTGGCGACCGAGGTGATTCTGAGGACCGGGGCAGGCGGCCACTTCCTCAAGGATACCCACACACTCAAGCATCTCAGAAGAGAACACTTCATCCCCAGGCTCACAGATAGGAGCACTCGCACCGCATGGGAGAGGAACGGCGCAAAGGATGTGCTCCAACGCGCCCATGACGAAGTCGACCGAATTCTCGCGGAGCACGAGCCCGCCGCCCTAGACCGAGACACGGTGGCCGCCATGAATTCGTCGCTGAAACAGATGTTGAAGCAAGCACAACGAGGAAAGGGAGATGAATAAGAGACTCGAGCTTCTCACTTCGGATGAAGCACATAGCATCCATGAAACCTCTCTTCGAATCCTGGAAGAGATCGGCGTCAACGTGCCTGACCAGGAGCTCTTGGAGCTGCTCGACCAGCACGGTTCAATGATAGATCGCAAGAAGCAAGTTGCCAAGATCCCTGAGGAGCTTGTGAAGCAGACACTGGCCAAGGCTCCGAAAGGCTTCTCGCTGCATGGACGCAGTCCAAGCCGACAGGTTGTTTTCGGGGACGGAGGCATGAAGTTCCTCTCCAGTGGGGGTCAGCTCAATGTTGTTGACCCGGCCTCTCGAAGCCGTAGGCTCGCCACCAGGCGCGACACCACTCGAGGTGTGAAACTCGGAGACGCCTTGGAGCACATCAACATAGTCGGCGCCTTCGCCATACCCTCCGATGTTCCCCCAAGATCGGCTGACGTGGTGATGTACGCTGAGCTCTTCAGCAACACGATCAAACCCGTATTTGGTTGGATCTACAGTGCCGAGGCTGCCAATTTCATCCTGGAGATGGCTGAGCATCTCGCTGGAGGCCCGGAGGAACTTCGAAGGAAACCGCTCCTCATGGACTTTCTGGAACCGATCAGCCCCCTCCGTCTGCCCGTTGAAGGCCTAGGGATAATGAAGGTCTTCTGCCGGAGAGGCCTGCCCGTCTGCTTCGGTCCGATGGTTATGGCAGGGGCCACCGGCCCCGTAACCCTGGCGGGCGCCATAGCAGTGGAGAACGCGGAGAACCTGGCCTGCATCACGCTCGCCCAGCTACTTCGCCCCGGCGTCCCTGTTCTCTACGGGGGCCTCACCCACATAATGGATCCGAGGCTCGGCTCCATCTCCTTCGGCTCGCCGGAGCAGGGCGTAATGGCCGCGGCCATAATTCAGGTGGCGACGCGCTACGGCGTTCCAATCCACGTTAACGTCGGCTTGACCGACGCAAACCTGCCCGACGCGCAGGCAGGAGCCGAGAAGGCAACCTCTCTACTGATGGCAGCCCTCGCAGGTGCAGAGCTCAGCGGTCACCTCGGGATAGCTGGAACAGATCAGGGTGCATGCTTCGAGCAACTCTGCGTTGACGACGAGATAGTCGCCTTCGTGCAGCGCATGCTGCGGAGCCTTGAGGTGAACGACGACACCTTGGCACTCGACGTCACACGAAGAGTCGGAGTTGGGGGAAGCTTTCTACCGCAGCCGCACACCGCTCGACACACGCGTTCGGAACTCTGGATCCCCAAACTCTTGAATCGGGAGATCTGGGACAGGTGGCGAGAGCACGGAGCCAGAGACACACCTCAACGTGCGCATGAGATGGTTGAGGCCACACTGCGAAACCACGCACCTGAACCCTTGGAGAAAGAGAGCAGGCTTTTCATCGAGCAGACGGTTGCAGAAGCCGCAAGAAAGCTTGCACAGTTCTGAGAAGCTTCAAACGGCGGAATCGTTGGGAGGACAAGGACCAATCTTCACGGAGACGGCGATCGACCGACACCAATTGATTCCCGACCTCCTATCGGGACTAAGTCGAACGGCCCTTCAGCCGTAGATAGCGAGAGGGGTTTCCATCGCGTTCGATCACCAGACAGATTCCTTCCTCGCCGCCCGGTCGATACCCGTTGTGCCATATGTCAGTTACCACCGCTTCTCCCATTCTAAGAGCTACATCCTTGATCCTTCCTTTCTCCTTGAGGACGAGATTCACTTTTCCTTTCATAAGAAAGAACAGCTCGGGGCCGGCGTGCTTCTCCAGTATGCTGATCTGTGAGCGAGCCGTGAACTTCGGCCTGTAGACTCCTAGGAGCCACTTGCCTTTGTCTCGAAACAGAACGCGCCATTCTCGTCTTCCCCCAAGAGGGAGCCTCTGGGTCGGCATGGTGTTGTCGCCACGCCGGCCGAGGCGTGCTATCTATTTCACTGTTGCCCTTCTTGCTGATGCTCTGTTGCCGCTCGATACATCGTGAGGAGGTTCTCCAGGGGTGTGTCTGTCTGAACCGCGTGGGTGGGCGCCAGTATTAAGCCACCGTTTGAGCCACAGTCTCTGATCCTGGCGAGAACGACTTGACGCACCTCACTCGGCGTGCCGAAGGGCAGAGTCCGTTGTATGGAGATCGTTCCATGAAGAGTGAGCCTGTCTCCGAAGGCTGCTTTGACCTCTTCGGGGCTGATGCACTCGGGCTGTATCGGGTTCAGGATCTCGACGCCGATCTCCAGTAGCTCTGGGATGAGTTGGCGAATGTTTCCGTCGCTGTGGTAGAAGATCTTGGCGTGTCCTCTGGCCTTGATAGCCTGGATGAGCGCTCGGAGTCGAGGCTTGATGAACTCCCGCCACAGCCTTGGAGGCAGGATGAGCGTGTTCTGTGTGCCCAAATCGTCTCCGAGGCGTACTATATCCACGCCGAGATCAAGGAGTTTTCTCGCCTGAGCGACGCGGTATTCCTGCAGGCGGTCGAGGAGGTCGTGGACGAAATCCGGGTTGGTGTAGAAATCTCGTAGAAGACGGGCGAACCCCCTCAGGTACCATGACTGTTCAAAGAATGTCTCCTCGATGTCTCCGCCAGCGGCGACAGCGTACTCCTCCTTCCATCGGTCAACCCCTTCGGCTGCATTGTCGAATCGTCCGGGAGCGTCCACGTCAGGCCAGTCGTAGTCATCTAGAGGGCGGTGCTCAAGCGGGTGCGTATGGAAGTGCCAGTAACGACCCGTGGCGCCGAGGGCGTATCTTATTCCCCACTCATCCTCGTAGAGGTTAGGGGAGAGCCTTCGCACGGTTCTAAAACCGCTGAAAGAAGGCGAGGGCCAACTCTTCTTCGTGAATCGCTCAGGGGGATCAATCGAGACAGTTCTCAGGTCGACGCCCAGTTTGTCACGTACAAGCTCCTCATCACCGCGAAATTGTTGCTCGAGTTTCGCCCAAACCTCGGGTCTGAACGCCTCGTCCAGAGGAACACGGTCGGGCTGTCGGTGATTCAGCGCTTGCATGACTCTTTGCCTGTGGTTCATCTGACGCTTGCTCCGCTGCTCCGCTACTTCGTACTTGCCCGTCGCGTCCAAGACTTTATGATGCGGACCCCTTCGATGGCGTCGTTGACTGCTGCGTCGACTCCGTAGAGCGCCACGTCCTTTTCGCGAACCGCCGCACCGCCGATGATCACTCTCACGTCGTGCCTGATGCCGACCTTCTCTAGCTCATCCACCACTTCCTTGACCCTTGGAATGGTTGTGGTCAGCAGGGCAGAGACCCCGATGACCTCTGATCCTGACTCCCGTGCCTTCTGGACGAACCTTGCCGGCACTACGTCCGTGCCGAGGTCGTGAACGTCGAACCCCTCTGAGAACAGGATGCTTTTCACAATGTCCTTGCCTATATCGTGAAGATCCCCTGCTATGGTTCCTAACACCACTGTACCTGCGGATGTCTGTCGGCTCGCTGAGAGATGAGGCTTGATGATCGCCGTAGCCTGCTTCATTATCTCCCCGGCCATGATGAGATCTGCGAGGAAGAACTCTTGCGACTCAAACCTGCTGCCGACCATCCTCATTCCATTCATCAAGATCGACAGCAAGTGCTGGGCGTCCCCCCCGTGCTCCAGGTTTTCCCTCACTATTCTCTTCACGGCCTCCATGTCCATATTGAGTAGGGAGGACGTAAGTTCTTGCTCAAGCTCTCCTGAGCGTGCTCCGAGTTTCACCCAATTCAGGCCTCCAAGCGGCGTATCGGATAGGCCCCGAACCGGCGGCAGGCATCGACCATGGCTCGGATGTTCTCGCTTGGAGTGGCAAGTGGAGGCTCACACCCCGCGCTCAGTATGTAGCCCCCTCCTGGTGCAGTGCTTGTGATCAAGCTAAGACTCCCCTCTATGACCTCTCGCTCGGTTCTCTGGAGCAGCACTCCCACTGGGTCGAGGTTTCCTAGGATGCACACCCTGTTTCCGACCCTTTGCTTCGCCTCGGACAGATTGACGGCTGTGTCGAGCTCAAGTAGATGTGCTCCTGATCGAGCCATGTCATCCAAAATGTGGTTCGTGTCGCCGCATATGTGCAAAGCTGAAAGGGCTCCCTGGGAATCTATGGCGGCCATCACTTCCTCCAATGGAGGAAACGCGAACTCCCTGAACTGGTGGGGTGAAAGCATCTGTGAGGACGAGTCGCCGATTTCGATGACGTGAGCTCCAGCCGCTATCTGCGCCTCTGCGTACGTCATGAGAATCTCCTTGACGATCTTCAGCATATCCCTAGCGAAGGACTGATTTGTATAGAGGTCAACAATGAATTGGCTCAGACCCCGCAGGTGGCAGCAGAGCGAGAATGGTCCCTGAAACCCGGAGAAGACCATCAACTCACCCCGAGTCTTCTCGACCAGCATCCTGATGCTGTCGAGCACCATGGGCATGCGTCCATCCTGCCTAGGGTCGGGAAAGTGCAGCGAGTCAAGGTCCGATGGATCCACCACCAAGGGTTCCCTGACCTCAGGTATCTCATCTCGCGGAACGTGGACGCGGCTTCCGATAGCTTCGGCCTCGATTGTGATGTCGGGATAGGCGCCCACGGCGTCGTATCCGAAAAGTTCGAGCGCTTCTAGCTGTGCTTTGACTAGATTTCTGCTGCCCGTGCAGTACTGCGAGAACAGCATTCCGCAGACCCTGGGAGCGTAGGCGTAGATCTGCGGCCAAACCGGCACTCTGTCTGGTTCCTCTCCCCTGACAGCTGCCTCCATGCGTTCTCGGGAAGACCATTCACGACCCATGTGACTCGACGCATCTTCTTGAACTAATAAGGTATGTAACATCGGTCCAGCAAGTCTCGAAACTGTTTTATGGCGTGCAGGTCGCTTGAGCGTCTGACCTTGGCATGGAGATCGATTCCCGCAGAAGGCTGCAGGGCATAGTAGTGAGCCTCGAGGAAACCGGAGAGGCAAGGACAGACGCCGAGGGCACAAACTGGCAAAAATGCGTCTTCACACTAGAGCTAACCGGCTTCTCGTCAAGAACTCCCCAAGAGCGGATGAGCGAACAACTAAGGCGGAAGCGAGTGAAGTTGGCTCGCTGGTGCTCCCAGGACTGGCATCGAAAGCTGGGCGTCCTCAAGACTCTCGATCCCGACGAGACTGAAGCCGTCCTCAGAGGCGAGAAGACGGACACCGTCTCCTGGTGAACGTTGTTTGGATGAAAGAATCCACAGGATAGTCGATTGTATCGTAGAGCTGAACCTCAGAGGCGTTGAGTCCGCTCTGAACGATGCGATCAGCGCCGGGGCTACTCCTAACGAGATCATAACAAAGGGGATCTCTCAGGCGGCCAAAGAGGTCGGGGAACGATACGAGAACTCGATCTACTTCCTGCCGGAGCTTGTCATGGCGGGCGAGGTCATAAAGGCGGTTATGAAAAACCTCGAGCCTCACATGAATAATGAGCCACAGACAGATGCCAAGGGAGTATTCGTGATCGGAACCGTTGAGGGAGACATCCACGACATAGGGAAGAACCTAGTGATCATCTTTCTGCGAGGACACGGATACCTGGTTCATGATCTCGGCGTCGACGTCCCCGCAGAGCGCTACGTGGAGGCTGTGAGGGAGACTCGAGCTCAGGCCCTCGGTCTGTCCGCTCTCCTCACAACAACACTACCCGAAATGAAGAACGTGCTTCAGGCACTGA
>Ga0224506_10002622_pt1 | contig 12166 bp, 9 predicted proteins | sample SF_Jan12_sed_USG_2_FD_169108 | JGI IMG/M metagenome (GOLD analysis project Ga0224506, IMG submission 169108) | Sediment microbial communities from San Francisco Bay, California, United States - SF_Jan12_sed_USGS_8_1 | ecosystem: Environmental > Aquatic > Marine > Sediment | place: USA...
ATATGAAGGATTAAAGCACTACTTCATTGTTAAATTCCCTCAAAGAGCAGGTGCTTTAAAGGAGTTTGTGGAAGAAGTTCTCGGCCCGGACGATGATATTGTACATTTTGAATATCATAAGAAAACCAACCGTGAATCCGGCCCCGCCCTAGTAGGTGTAGAACTTAAATCCCGCGAAGACCTTGAGCCACTCATGGAACGAATGAAAGAAAGACACTTTTTCGGCGAATACATCAATGAAAAACCCCATCTTTTTCAATATTTGATTTAAATCGTAAGTACGGGCAATCCTCGCGGTTGCCCATATTTACCCAAACAAATATAATTGCCCCATGGGCGAAGAGCAACCAAAAGGGTTGCTCCCATATTTGCCTTTACCAACCCTTATAATTTCTCCAGGTTGGTCCCGGTTGGTCCGGATGTCCATCCGGTCCCTTATCATAATACTACCCAGGTTGGTCCGGATGTCCATCCGGTCCCATAACATAATACTATACCCCCCCCATGCAAAAACAAATCAACCGCAACGGATCTCAAGCCTCCAAAATATTCGACAATAGAACCCTTGAAAAAGATTACAGAACACTAATTCCTATTCTAAAAAAAGGAATGCAAATTCTGGATGTAGGTTGTGGCACAGGTGCTATCACCAAGGATATTGCCAAGGTTATTGGTGAAAATGGAAAAATAATAGGTATTGATAATACCGAAAAATTTATTTCCAGCGGAAAAGAACATTACGGACATTTAAAAAATATGGAACTGATCCATGCCGATATCAATGACTTTCAACACACTGAAAAATTCGATTTAATCATATCTGCAAGAACAATGCAATGGCTGAGCGGGGTAGATAGCGCATTGCAAAAAATGAAATCTTTATTAAAGGCCAACGGACAAATTTCCATACTTGATTACAACCATACGGATATCGAATGGGAACCTACCCCACCTGCAAGCATGCTGAAATTCTACGAAATATTCTTAAAATGGAGGTCGGATGCAGGCATGAGCAATCAAATGGCCAAAGATTTGCCGGCTCTACTCAAGAAGAATGGTTTTAACAATATTGAAAAAATAAATTCCGATGAACATTGTCAAAAAGCGGATACGGATTTCGTTTCCAACATTGGTATTTGGTCTAAAGTTGCAGGTTTAACCCAAATGGTTGAAGAAGGCTATTTAACCAATGAACTCAGGGTTCAGGCCATTGAAGAATATAACATTTGGATTGAAACCCGGGCCGAAAGCATGATACTAAAACTGGACGAAGTTCGAGCTACACTTTGATCCGGCTTACGTTGCAGGATTTAAATTTTTGTACCTTGTAAAAGTTATGGACCAAACCCCCTGGTTTTCGAGAAAATTTCGTTTTGACTTTGATCAAAATATTATGCCTTCCCTTATTTCAAGATTGGAAGGAGCTCCCCTTCGTCTGAGAGAAAATCTCAAACATATTCCTGAAAAGCAATTAAGGGTAAAACACGACTCCAAATGGTCTGTTTTAGAACATATTGGTCACTTATGCGATTTAGAACCCTTATGGCAGCAGCGCCTTCAGGATATATTGGAAGGTAAAGAATATCTTCGGAATGCCGATTTGAACAATACCAAAACAGATGAAGCCAACCATAACAAGAAATCACCCTCAGAACTATTGGAGCAATTTACTTCACTGAGAAATGAAACCATTGATAAACTAAAAAAACTCAATGAAGAAGAAATATTCAAATCGTCCTTACACCCTCGTTTAAAAATTCCCATGAACACCCTTGCCCTTTTTACCTTTGTAGCCGACCATGACGACCACCATTTGGCTGCGATGAGTTAATTATCTCGTGAAGCTAATGTTGTATTCCATTCTTACTATAAATTAGGTATGTACTTCCCAATTTATCTTTAATTCTTTTCCTGAGTAATGCCGGATGAATTAGGAGAAGTAGTTAATGAAATTCTTCTGTTTGATTGTGTTTTTGCTTGTGCTGTGGCCAGTGATTGGAAAATTAATACCCTTTGGAGAAAACTGAAGCATAGATAATGATTATTGGTTATTACCTGTTTTTCAATTGTAGTTAAGACAAAAATATTAGGCGTCACTATTAGCATATACCGCACTGTAAACAATAATTCTTAATTAAAAACTTTCAATTCTCAATTATTCCGTACCTTTGCAGTTCATTAAAAAATATCCTTTTGAATACATTCTCAAAGTTGGGACTTTCCGATACAACGGTTTCCGTCCTACAACAAATGGGGTTTGAAACACCTACCCCGATCCAGGAAGAAGCTATTCCTATCCTTTTGGAAAACAATCCTACTGATTTTATTGGACTGGCCCAGACCGGAACTGGTAAAACTGCAGCCTTTGGTTTACCGCTTATTGATTTAATCGATGAGAGTAATCCGGCAACGCAAGTACTTATTATGGCTCCTACTAGGGAACTGACCCAACAAACAGCAAAACAATTGGTTGAATTTGCTTCCAACAACCGCAAGATCAACGTAGAGGTTGTTTATGGAGGTGCTTCTATTATGGGGCAAATAAAGGCATTGAAGCGCAGCACACAAATTGTAGTTGCCACTCCGGGTCGTTTGCTTGACTTGATAAAAAGAAAAGCCATAAAACTTGACGACATCCGTTATGTAGTACTAGATGAAGCCGATGAAATGTTAAACATGGGTTTTATTGACGATATAGATGAAATCCTAAGCTATACCCACGACGAACGTGTGACCTGGTTGTTTTCGGCTACTATGCCTCCGGCTGTCAGAAAAATCGTAAAAAAATACATGGACTCTCCTAAGGAAGTTTCCGTATTTGCCGGCGATAAATCCAACAAAGATATTTCCCATAAATACATTATTACAAAAACATCCAATAAATTACCTGCTATCCGTAGGTTCATGGATATTCAGCCCGATATGCGCGGTATAATGTTTTGCCGTACAAAAAGGGAAACACAAGAAATTGCCGACCAATTGGGTGAAAAAGGGTACGGCGTGGAAGCTCTGCACGGAGATTTATCCCAGGCACAACGCGATGCAGTAATGAGAAGGTTCAAAACCCGATCCATGCAGTTACTTATAGCTACCGATGTAGCTGCACGTGGTATTGATGTAAACGACCTTACTCACGTTTTTCATCACACACTTCCCGATCAAATAGAAAGTTATACACACCGAAGTGGCCGAACGGGAAGAGCCGGTAAAAAAGGAATAAGCCTTGCACTTATCAATTCAAGGGAAAACCGAAGAATTACAGAAATAGAAAGAAGACTAAACGTTAGTTTTGAAAAAGTTGAAGTGCCTAGTATTGAAGAATTGAAATATAGCCGTGTAAATAATTGGGCTAATTTAATTATCAACACCAAGGTAGATGACCAAGCAGAAGAGGTTCTCAATCACCTCCATGGTCAGTTTGCCCATCTAAGTAAAGAAGATATCTTAAAAAGACTCATTACAACCCAATTGGATCATCTTATGATTCAGGAAGGCGAAGATTCAAATTTAAATGAATCGGGCAACGACCGTAAAAGAGATAGCAGAGATGGGCGCGAAAGAAGAGATGGCAGAGATGGCAGAGATAGCAGGGAAAGAAGAGATAGCCGAGATGGCAGAGAGAGCAGAGAAGAAAGAACTCCCCGCAAAGGAAGAAGTGGCTTTAACCGATATTTTATAAATATTGGAACAATCGACGGTATGACAAAGGCCGATCTTATCCATTTTATCTCCGACAATAGCGACGTACCTCGTAACTCTTTCGGCGATGTGAATATGCAGAAAAATTTCGCTTTTTTCGAAGTTGATGATAAACAAGACAGAGGGCTTGCCGAAAAATTCACCGGAATGGATATTGAAGGAAGAGAATTGCGTGTGAACCTTGACGATGAATCCAATAAGAAAAACAAAACCGTATCTTCCTCTGGAGGAGGCGGCGAATTTAGAGGCAGAAAGTCTAGTTTCAGAGATCGGCCTAGAGGCGATTCCGGTTCACGAAGTGGCGGTGGCCCAGGTGGATTCAGAAAAAGAAGAAGAAATTAATTTATTGTAGAAACGTGTAATGTCTAGAGACGTAGCCTGAGACATAGCGGGCTACGTCTCTACAATACGTTTTTTTGAGAGACGACCCGTTAAGTCCCTACGGAATTCTGGATGTTTACATCCTTTTCTTAAAATCTATTGTTATATTGTTAATCCGTGTGGTAAACTGCTATAGTTAATGCAATTTACGCTGGGTTAAAACTACCCATATGACAAAAAAGACTCTCTCCGACCTACTAGGCATAAAATACCCCATTTTAGTGGCTCCCATGTTTTTGGTATCCAATGTAAACATGGTAGTAGAAGCACTCAAATTTGGAGTAACAGCTGCCATTCCTGCCCTGAACTACAGAACCATTCCGGAATTGCGTGAAGCAATTAAGCAAATAAAAGAACAGACTGCAGGCCCTTTGGGTATCAATCTTATTGTAAATAAATCCAATCCAAAATACAAGGAACAGCTCAAAGCCCTGTTGGAATTGAAAGTAGATTATATCATCACCTCATTGGGAAGTCCCGAAGAAACCATTAAACAGTGTAAACCTCTGGGTATAAAAGTATTTTGTGATGTAGTAGATGCAAAATATGCACAAAAAGTGGAGGCCCTGGGAGCCGATGCCATTATCGCTGTAAATAATAGAGCCGGTGGTCATTGTGGTCCATTATCTCAAAACGAGCTTTTGAAGAGTATTCTGGATGTATGCAGCCTTCCCGTACTTTCTGCCGGAGGCATTGCTACTTCCCGGCAAATAGATGAGGTAATGAACTTAGGAGCAGCAGGGGTTTCTGTGGGAACCATTTTCCTGGCATCTGAAGAAGCCGGCATTTCATCCGAATATAGAAATGCTCTCATAGAGTATGGCGAAAAAGACATTGTACTTACTACCAAACTTTCAGGATCTCATTTAACTGTTATCAATACCCCCTATGTACAATCCCTCGGCGCCAAGGCAGGTTTTTGGGAACGCCTCATGCATAAAAATAAAACCCTGAAAAAATACATTAAGCTATTCATTGCCTTTAGAGGAATGAAAAAAATAGAAAAAGCGGCTTTTAAAGCCACCTATAAAACCTTTTGGTGCGCAGGACCCGCAATAGAGCATATTAAATCAATACGCCCTATACGCGAAATCTTAGAAGAATTAACTTCAGGGATACAATTCATTAATAAAAAAGAGAGCTAAATCCCGCGTTCAAAGACAGTTCCCTATCTCCTGCTTCTATATGTATTCTGCTTTTTAGTAGATTTTGATTTAAACCTTTCACCTTTAGCCGGTTTTGGTTGTTGTTGGGAAGCCACTATGGTACCATCATCGGGGAACGGGTGATCTGAAATAACAGGAACCTCTTGTTTGATTAACTTTTGAATATCTTTCAAAAACGCTCTCTCCTCGCCATCACAAAAAGATATGGCTTTGCCACTGGCACTAGCTCTTCCTGTTCTGCCTATTCTGTGCACATATGTTTCCGGTACGTTGGGAAGGTCGTAGTTTACAACCAACGCCAAATCATCAACATCTATACCTCTTGCCGCAATATCAGTAGCTACAAGCACATGAGTACTTCCATCCTTAAAATTTTTCAACGCACGTTGCCTTGCGTTTTGCGACTTATTACCATGAATTGCCTCCGCTTTTATTCCCTTTTTATGTAAAAAGTGAGTAACCTTATCTGCTCCATGTTTCGTTCTTGTAAATGCCAACACCGAAAAGTAATTAGTTTCATCAAGTATATGGTAGAGCAAGGCCGGCTTGTCTTTTTTCGCTACGAAATAAATTTCCTGCTCAATACGTTCTGCCGTAGCTTGCTTAGGACTTACAGAGATTTTAACAGGATCTCCTAATATTTTCTGGGAAAGCTGTACAATATCTGGAGGCATAGTTGCAGAAAAAAACAAGGATTGTCTTTTATAAGGCAGCTTGGCAATGATTTTTTTGATGTCATGAATAAATCCCATGTCCAACATTTGATCGGCCTCATCAAGTACCGAATATTCCACATCTCTAAGATTTATAAAGCCTTGATTGATTAAATCCAAAAGTCTACCAGGTGTTGCAACTAAAATATCCACACCTTTTGCCAGTTCTTTGGTTTGTGAACCTTGCTTTACACCACCAAAAATAACCGTGTTTTTTAATCCCGTAAAGCGACCATAATTTGTAAAACTATCTGCAATTTGAATTGCAAGTTCACGTGTAGGCGTTACAACCAAAGCCCTGATTTTCTTTTTATCACGGGAATTATAACCCTTTAGCATGTTTTGCAAGATAGGAATAGCAAAGGCAGCCGTTTTTCCTGTACCGGTTTGAGCACAGCCCAATAAATCTTTCCCTTCAAGTAAAACAGGTATTGCTTGTTGCTGTATAGGTGTAGGATGTGTATAGCCCTCTTCCTTGAGTGCTTTTAAGATGGGTTCAATAATACCCAGTTCAGTAAATGTCATAATTAATATTAAAGTAATTGTATTCGAATAAGTGTTGTAGCAAAATGTTGGCGAGTAAACCTTTGAATAAACAGCCTATAGCCGCATCCACGAATTAATTTTTAAGAATTATATAGATTAACAAACATATCAACATACACTTATCAGAATACAAAGGTAAGACCTCTATCGGGATTATTACCTTTAAATGAAATATATATCTGATATCTTAAAAAAACTTGACTAACTTGGAGTACATTCGTAGTCTAATATCTAATTCCTAGCAACTCAAAAATGGATTATACATTCCTGTTTATTGTTTTGGCCATTATTTTTGGCTTTTGGTTCTTTTTTGTTGTAATACCCATTAACCTGTGGATTACCGCTCAGTTTTCAAATGTTCGTATTGGGCTTTTCCAATTACTATTTATGAGAATCCGAAAAGTACCCCCCGGATTAATTGTTCGGTCCATGATCACCGCACATAAATCGGGAATTGAAAAAATTTCAACCAGTCAAATGGAAACGCATTATTTGGCTCACGGTAATTTAACTGCTGTGATAAAGGCAATGATTATGGCCAATAAAGCCAACCTTGACCTCGATTTCAGACATGCTACTGCCATTGATCTGGCCGGACGTAATGTATTGGAAGCTGTAAAGGTATCTGTTACTCCCTATATGGTTATTGTTCCTGCCATCACAGGAATCTCTGCCGATGGTATTCAGCTTATCGCTGAAGCCAGGGTAACCGTTAGAACCAACCTCAAACAACTTGTAGGTGGTGCCGGGGAAGAAACTATTCAGGCTCGTGTAGGACAAGGTATTATTTCAAGCATTGGAAATGCCAAAAGTTATTTGGAAGTACTTGAAAACCCCGAACAAATTTCAAAACAAGTTTTAAATAACGGTTTGGATGCCGGAACTGCCTATGAAATTTTATCCATTGATATTGCCGACATAAATATTGGAATAAACATTGGGGCAAAACTCCAAATAGATCAAGCCAATGCCGACCTGAACGTAGCCAAGGCCAAAGCCGAAGAAAAACGGGCCATGGCTGTAGCACTGGAACAGGAAATGATCGCCAATGTACAAGAGGCAAAAGCAATGGTTATACTTGCCGAAGCTGAAATTCCTGCCGCACTATCAGAAGCATTGAAAAAAGGCCTTTTAATGGCTCCGCTTAATAAATAGAGCAAAAACAAGGCTAATCAACATTTGAAACTGAACGGGACATTTAATCTTATCCCATTCAATAATGGAAATTCTTCACACTCGAAAGACCTATTAGGTTCAAAACCTTATAGGTCTTTATTATGAAAGAAAAGCGTATAGAAATTTGAACCCATCACCGGTTATCATGTTGTAAATTACCCTGCAAAACCTTGTTTAAGGGCACCAAAAACTAGCGAATTTGGATTAATTGGGTTAAATTGTAGTACTCGTATTGTATTACACTTAATATAAAACGCCATGAACCCTACCAACACCCTTATTGAAAATCAGTACCACCTCAATGGATTATTCGAGGACATTCTTAACAGATTAAAAGAACAAGGTATTGAATTAAATGCAGTATCACGTACTCACATCGCCGGAGTGGATGAGTTCCACGTAAGAGGTGCAGAGGTATCCAAAGAACTTGTAAATGATTTCGATTTTAAAGAAAAGCATGTCCTTGATGTAGGCTGTGGACTAGGTGGCCCTTGTAGAATGTTGGCCGATGAATTTAACTGTACTGTTTCAGGTATCGATATGAGCCACGAATTTATCAGAACAGCTCAAAAACTATCAGAATTGGTAAACCTTGATGGAAAAACAGAATTCGTTCAGGGAGATGCTCTTGATTTGCCCTTTGGAAACAACACATTTGACGTTGTGTGGACTCAACACGTTCAAATGAATATTGAAGATAAAACCAAATTTTATTCAGAAATAAGCAGAGTGTTGAAAGACAAAGGTTCCTTGATCTACTACGATATTTTTAAAAAGGAAAATCAGGATGTAAACTACCCTGTTCCCTGGGCCAACGATTCCTCTGTTAGTTTTTTAGGAACGGTATCTAATATGGAAAGCATTTTAAAATCCCTTGGTTTCAACAAAATGAAAGTAACAGACCAAACGGGCAAAGCCATAGAATTTCTCAATGGTTTATTTGAGAAACTTAAACTTCATGGCCCTCCCAAATTGGGGTTAAATGTACTTATGGGCTCCTCAACCAAAGATAAACTCGGCAATATTTTAAATGGACTTAATGAAAATAAAATTGAACTTCAAAGCGGAATCTATATAAAATAGTCGTTTATAAACTCCACGAAGAGCTCTCTCAAATGGCTTTCGGAAATAAATATTTAAAAACGGTTATTTAAATATTTATTTCCGAAATTTCGAACCTTACTGAGGTTCTTATGGCTTGATAAGAATCTAAGTAAGGCTTGAACAATTTGGAAAAAAATAACAACACATGAGTTTCTTAAAAGCGGAATGGAGAAAACTGGCTTTGGCAAATTACGAAATCGACCCCAGCCTATTAACAAAACACATTCCCTATGGAACCGAATTGGATTTATGGGAGAATCGCTGTTACGTTAGTTTGGTTGGATTTATGTTTCTCAACACCAAATTATTGGGAATTAAAATACCTTTCCATATCAATTTTGAAGAGGTAAACCTGAGGTTTTATGTAAAAAGAAAGGAGGGTGATGAATGGAAAAGGGGAGTTGTCTTTATCAAAGAAATTGTACCCAAACCAGCACTTACCTGGGTTGCCAATACTGTTTATAAAGAAAACTACGAAACTATGCCTATGAAGCACCTCTGGCAAGAAAAGCAGGACACCCGAATTGTAGAATACCAATGGAAGAAAAAAGGGAAATGGAATTCTTTTCAAGTTACTGCCGATAAAGTTGCCACAGAAATCATTGGTGAAAGTGAGGCTGAATTCATCACCGAACATTATTGGGGGTATGCTCAAATAAATGAACATTCTTCCAACGAATACGAAGTTACACATCCCAAATGGATGAAATACAATATTAAAAACCACAAAATTGATGTTGACTTTGGTGCAGTGTATGGATCTGAGTTTGGTTTCTTAAATAGCATGGAACCCCGGTCTGTTATGCTTGCAGAAGGTTCGGGTATAACAGTGGAGAATAAGAGAAAATTGCAGTAGAATTGATCTTTTTTTCTTATTTTTATTATATCCTATTCTATTTAAATGGCTTTGCTATTAACCGTTTATTTATACAAATTTTTTAAAATCGAATGTTTGATGATTACAGTAAAATCAAAGCTGTGTATACTTTTTGTTTTTTTCTCTCTCATCTCTACTACGTCCGCTTTTTCACAAATTTTTGCTGATTCTTCGAAATATCTTATAGATAGTCTGGACCTTTCAACATTGTCGGAAAGAGACAAAAATCTCATTGATTCATTATTGACTTTGTATACTAATTGTGAAAATGACACCTGTAAAATCAATGCAATAAGTGCTATAGTAGAAGAAAGTTGGGATGATGAAGTATGGCCAAAATACAACCAATGGATCCATGATTTTATAAAAGAGGAAACTACCAAAACCACTGATTCAAGCTCTTTAATACATTTTAGAAAATCCTACGCTGCTACTTTAAACAATAAAGGGTATTATCACAATAGTCGTGGTGAAATTGATCAGGCTTTGGAGTATTACTTGCAGGGTCTGGAAATTCAGCAGGAAATTGGAGACAAAACAGGCGTAGCCGGGACCTTCATAAACATTGGTTACATATATCTCAATCAAGGCCTGATTGAAAAAGCCCTTGAATATTATTTCAAAAGTCTTCAAATAGAAGAAGAAACTGAAAACCAAAAAGGAATAGCACTGGCACTTAACGGTATTGGCTATATACACTACAAGCAAAATGAGATAGAAAAGGCTGTAGATAGCTACTCCAAAAGTCTTAAAATAAGAGAAGAACTCAATGATAAATACGGTATAGCAACATGCCTGAACAATCTTGGGCTAATTCATAAAGACCAGAAACAATGGGAGCAAGCCCTCAACTATTTTAACCGGGGTTTAAAAATTGAACGAGAATTGGAAGACAAATCGGGAATAGCTATTTCCATGGGAAATATTGGGTTTGTTTATAATGGTATGGGAAATCACAGCGTAGCATTAACCTATTTCAATGATGCTTTAAAGATCATGGAAGAATTGGATGACAAAAATGGCATTTCATTGACCCTCAATAACATTTCAACAACCTTAATTTCCCTCGGAAAAATAAAAGAGGCAAAAACATATGCACTTCGAAGTTTGACAATTTCAAATGAATTAAACTATCCTGTCAATATCCGAAATGCTGCAGAAACTCTATACATCATTGCCAAAAAAGAAAATAATTTTAAAGGCGCACTTAATTATTATGAACTGTTTGTTCAAATGAGAGACAGCGTTTTTAATAAAGAAACCGTTACTGCTTTAATACACCAGGAGTATAAGTATAAGTACGAGAAAAAAGCACTTACCGACAGCCTTAAAAATGCCGAAAAGGAAAAAATTGCAGAGGCATTATTGGCTGCTAGTGAAGCAGAAAATGAAAAACTTCAAATTGAAGCTATTAAACAACGACAACAACTTTACTTTGTTATAATAGTGCTTTTGCTTTTTGTGCTATTTGCATGGTTAATGAATAACAGGATTAAAATAATCCTTAAGCAAAAAAGAATCATAGAAACTCAAAAGGATCGGGTCGAACAACAGAAAAAACAGCTTAATATCCATTTAAAGGAAATTGAGAAAAAGAATGAACACCTGGAATATCTCAATGAAGAACTTAAACAATTTGCGCATATTGTTTCACATGATCTTAAAACTCCATTGAGGGGAATTGTTCAACTTTTAAAAATCATTGAAGATGAAAACCCCAATCTTCTGGAAGGGGAAATGAAAGAATCCTTTGACATGATTAAAGAGCGTTCAATAAAATCACAACAATTAGTAGATGGTATTCTTGAATATTCCCAAGCGGGTTTGATAAAAGCAAGTATAGGAAAAATAAACATAACCCCTATTCTTCAATCAATTGTAAAACATTTAAACAATCCTGAGGAAATAGATATAAAAATTCAATCTGATTTTCCAGTTATCCTGGCAAATCCTTATCAAATTGAACAAATCTTTTCCAACCTGATAAGTAATGCCATCAAGTACAATCATCAACCAAAAAAACAAGGAGTTATAGAGGTAAAATGTACAGAAAATTCAGACTTACTTGAGTTTAAAATTTCCGATAATGGCCCAGGTATTCCTTCCTATTTATTACCTAACATATTCCAATTGTTTAAAAAGGGAAATCACCCCGATCATATTGACAGCACTGGTATTGGCCTGTCAATCGTAAAAAAATTAATCAATCAAAATGGTGGTAAAATCCGTGTTGAGTCTACCGAAGGAAAAGGCACCACATTTATTTTTACATGGCCGAAATAAAGATTGGAGTAGATGATTTTTTGATAATATAGTCTAATGTATTGAAGCTCTACCGCCAACTGTAGGGGTAATCTGTATCCAAATATTCCAATGCATCTAATGTTAAATACAAAGGCTTAAAGGTGTCAATCATAACGGCTATTTCATGGGTTTCCCTGGCTCCAATACTTTTCTCTACTGTTCCGGGATGTGGTCCGTGAGGAATGCCCCCCGGATGTAAA
>Ga0224506_10002623_pt1 | contig 12159 bp, 11 predicted proteins | sample SF_Jan12_sed_USG_2_FD_169108 | JGI IMG/M metagenome (GOLD analysis project Ga0224506, IMG submission 169108) | Sediment microbial communities from San Francisco Bay, California, United States - SF_Jan12_sed_USGS_8_1 | ecosystem: Environmental > Aquatic > Marine > Sediment | place: USA...
CGATAAAAAACCTTCAAATACAAATCTGTCTGTAGCCAAACCAGAAACAGATAAAGCAGCGATCAAGGCGCAAGCGCCCGGAATGGGGCTGATGGTATAGTCCTGTTGTCGAAGAAAGGTCACCAATGCATAACCGGGGTCACTGATTAGCGGCGTGCCAGCATCGGAAACCAAAGCAACAGACTCACCGGCATCCAATCGTTTGGCAATGGAATCAATTCGCTGCTTCTCATTATAATCATGTAAGGAGAAGCAAGGCGTATCAACACTAAAATGATTTAAAAGTTGTCGGGTTCTTCGTGTATCCTCTGCGGCAATAACATTAACACTTTGCAGAACATCAATAGCTCTTTGGCTTATATCTGCCAAATTACCTATTGGTGTTGCGACAACATAAAGTATGCCCTTTTGTTGTTGATTCTGATTTGTCATTGTATTCCTGCAAGGTTGTCAGCATTAATCTGGAGATAATCGACATTATCATAAAAAAAAGCACAGTGTTACAAACAAATTTCATTAATCGCTTGAAATTAGAGGCTTGATGTTAATAGAATTACAGCTTCCTGAATAGTCCAGCACAATGGGTTGTACAACTAAAGATGCCAATCTAACATGGAGTATCTAAATACAATGAAGAAAACAACCATAACAAGATTTCTAATCCTGATCCTGTCAGCAATATTGTTGCAAGCTTGTGGTGGAGCTGCAAAAAGAACAGGTGGCGTAGCCAGTCAGGATATTGAAGTTTTAATCCGACAAGCTATTAACGCTCCCGCCAACAAAAAAGATGGATTGCTGATTGAAGCTGCCGGACTTTTGGTACTGGATTCTCGATATGACAAGGCACAGGAATTACTGATCCATGTTAATCAAAACAAATTAATGCCTACGCAGCAGGATGACTTTAAACTCTATTATGCTGAAACATTGATAGCGCTGGGTGCAAATGAAGCGGCATTAAAACAGATAACAGGCATAAAAGCATCCAGTAAGAAAAGCATTAAATGGCAAGTAAGATACGGAACAGCATTGGCTGATATTTATCTTGTCAACGGCAATTATTATGAAGCAGCAAAAACCAGAATTGAATTGAATGATTTGTTTACCAATAGCAAGTTACTGCAAGAAAACAATGAAAAAATATGGTTGGCACTGGATCAGATTGAACCCGAATTCCTGAAAAGCTACACCACAAGCTTTAATAACAAAAGACTCAATGGCTGGCTGGAGTTGGTCTATATCAATAAAAAGTGGGGACACGACCCGCAAAAATTACTCGCCGAAATCAGAGGCTGGAAAAATCGTTATCCATTGCATCAAGCACAAACCCATCAGCCTAAAATTCTGGTACAAACATCCAGCGCAAAACCCTACAAACCAACTCATATTGCTGTAATGTTACCTTTATCGGGCAAAAATGAAAAAGTCGGTAAAATGATTCACGATGGCATTATTGCAGCCCATTATCAAAATCAGAACGCTGCCAGCGCACCTAAAATCAGTTTTCATGATACGGCTAAAACTGGCTCGGTAATGGGGCTTTACAAGAAAAGCATAAATGACGGTGCAGATTTTATTCTCGGTCCTCTATTAAAAAATGCGGTTGAAGAATTAATCACTCAGGAAGAACTGCAGATTCCGGTTTTGGCGCTTAATCGTCTGGAAGAAGTTCAGCTACTTGACCCAAAGGTTTTCCAGTTTGGCTTACCGATTGAAGACGAAGCCGTTTTAGCCGCTGAAAGAGCGATTGAAAAAGGCTACAAAAAAGCCATTGCTTTCTTGCCAGAAAACTCGACTGGAAGCAGAGCTGAAAAAAGTTTCAAAGCCCATTTTGAGTCATTAGGTGGCACACTGGTTTACGTTCAAAAATATAAGAGTTCAAAAAACCTCAAACAGGATGTTCAAAGCTTGTTAGGAGTTAACAAAAGCATGTCGCGCAAGTTGTCACTCGAGCAGCTATTGGGAAGAAATCTTGAGTTTGAAATGAGACGACGCGAAGACGCCGATTTTGTTTTTGTTTTAGCCAATCATTCACTGGGAAGACAAATTAAACCCTTTATTAACTATTACTATGGACATGATCTGCCAATATTGGCTACCTCTTCTATCTATTCTGGCAAACCTGATCCCAAGAAAGATCTGGATTTAAATGGTATTGAATTTGTTGATTTGCCTTTGTTACTGAGCAACCAACCACAATATCAGGAAACCAGAGAAATATTAAAAGAATTACAACCTGATGCATTAGGCGCAAATGGCCGTTATTTTGCCTTGGGATATGATGGGTACAACATTATGACTCAACTACCAATACTACAGGCTTTTCCACATTATCGTTGGCACGGACTGATTGGTAATCTAGGCGTTGATGATCTGGGTCTGGTTCACAGAACATTACCCTGGGCGAAATTTGTTGGAGGCGTTCCAAAAGTCATTAAAGAACAACCCATTGATGTGTCAATATTAAAAGTAGACGATCAAGCGCAAAAATTGGCTGCAGACAAACAAGATAAAAACACAGGACAGGCTGGAAAATAACAATCAGCAATTAAACAATAAAATGGAAAATAAAAGGCTTTTTGGCAATCAACTGGAAGTTGAAGTTTGCAAATATTTAACAAAGAATAATTGCCAGATTATTGAAACCAACTTTCAAAGCAAGTTTGGTGAAATCGACATTATTGCCCAAGACAAAGATATGTTAGCCTTTGTTGAAGTCAGATATCGTAAGCTGGCATATTTTGGTGGGGCACAAGCAAGTGTTGACAGAAAAAAACAATCCCGTATCATCAAAACAGCAAGTTATTATCTTCAACAAAAGAAATTAACACACAACACAGCATGTCGCTTTGATGTGGTTGCATTGGATGGGCAAGCCAACAAACTGAATTTTAACTGGATAAAGTCTGCCTTTATTGCTTGAGCAGAAAATTATCAAAACGGATATCTAAATGATTGATAGCATACGCAATATCTTTACTGAAAGCATTCAAACCAAAATTGCTGCCGCTGACGCGCTTTCCGACAAAATTGAAAAGGCTGCAGATATGCTGGTTAATTGCCTGTTAAATGGTGGAAAAATACTAACATGCGGTAATGGGGGTTCTGCTGGTGATGCGCAACATTTTTCTAATGAGATGTTAAATCGCTATGAAAGAGAAAGACCTTCTCTGCCAGCTATTGCATTGACAACTGATACAGGCACGATAACCTCGATTGCCAATGATTATAATTTTAGCCAGATTTTTTCAAAACAGGTTAAAGCTCTGGGACAACCCGGTGATATTCTGTTGGCCTTTTCTACCAGTGGAAACTCAAAAAATGTGATTGAAGCCATGCGAACTGCCTTGGCAAAGGATATGTTAATCATTGCCTGTAGTGGCAAAGATGGCGGTGAAATGGCAGGACTGATTGGACCTAATGATGTAGAAATTCGAGTACCATCCAACAGTACAGCCAGAATTCAGGAAGTACATATAGTCGTCATACATATACTTTGCGATTTGATAGACAACCGATTATTTGGAAATGAACAATAATACAGGAATAAATCTGATTAAAGCCTTTTTATCAAGTGTATTTATAATCTTTACGCTGACATCCTGCAGTGCACTGGTAATCTCAGGAGCAGCAACAGGCGTTGATTCTTCTCAGGACAGAAGGACGCTATCCACTCAAATTCAGGATGAAAAAAATGAATTGAGTGCGATTAAATCATTACTATCCGAAGAGCATATTCGCTCAAACAGCAATATCAGTGTTGTCAGTTTCAACAATATCATTTTAATCATTGGGCAAGCGAATACTGAAGAGCTTAAACAGGAAATAAGTGATAAGCTCAGGGAAATTGTCAAAGTTGGTCGTATATTTAACCAGATAAGAGTGGCAGAGCCTACAGGGTTTTCAGACCGAAGATATGATGACTATCTCACCACAAAAATAAAATCATCTATGCTTTTTGCTTCCGATTTACCTTCTTCAAAAATTAAAGTAGTTACTGAAAACTCAGAGGTATTTTTAATGGGTATGGTAACAAGAACTGAAGCAAAACTGGCAACGGATATTGCCAGAAAAACTGCCGGGGTGACAAAGGTAATTACCTTGTTTGAGTATATTGCAGACGATGATCAAAAAGACAAAAAAGAATAAATTTAAAAGTTTTACAGAAAATCACTTAATGACTTTAAGATGCGAGCCCTTATTCTTACTGACCTTTTCATTTGAAACACTTGCTTCAGATTCTAAATCATCAATAGAAATATCAAGCTCATCATCTTCATCAGATGATTGATCGTAAGATTCAGGAAAAGCCATCCCCATACCAGTTGTTTTATCATAAACCGCCATAAGCGCATCCATTGGTACGAAAAGCTGATGCGAAACGCCGGAGAATCTGGCATTAAAACTGATAGCATGATTATCACAATGCCAATTAAAGACAGCTTCAGGACTGATATTCAGAACAATCTGATCATCCTTGATAAAAGCTTCTGGCACTTGTGTATTTTCAATAAGTGCATCGACAAGAATATAAGGAATGGCATCATTATCAATCAGCCATTCATAGATTGCCCTGAACAAATAAGGTTTATTAGAAGTAAACTGAGACATCAATGACTAGTCTCGCAATTCTCTTTCCGCTTCAGTTAAACTTGAAACAAATGATTCACGGTCAAAAAGAAGTGAGGCGTAATTGTTAACTTCAAGAGCACCACGACCTGTTAACTCAATTCCCATTGCAGGTAAGCGCCACATTAAAGGTGCCAGACAGCAATCAATCAAAGAAAACTCTTCACTTAAAAAATAAGGTGTCTCGCTGAAAACAGGAGCCAGAGTTAACAAACTTTCGGTTAATTCCTTACGCGCCTTTTCAGCTTCTTTTTCCTTACCATGAAAAATAACATTCATCAGACTGTACCAGTCTTTTTCAACACGATGCATCATCAATCGTGATCTGGCTCTTGCAACCGGATAAACAGGCATTAATGGTGGATGTGGAAAACGCTCATCAAGATATTCCATGATGATAGGTGATTCAAACAATACTAACTCTCGATCGACCAAAGTTGGTACTGTGTTGTAAGGATTGAGGTCAATCAGATCCTCCGGTGGTTGTTGATTGTCCTGAACTTCAATTGACTCAAAGTTTACACCCTTTTCAGCTAGAACAATTCTTACCTGATGACTGTAAATATCATCCGAACCAGTATAAAGTGTCATTAATGATCGCTTTGCTACGGTTGCCATACCATTCCCCGTGTTTGACAGAAATTTAAAACAAAAAGTAGCTGAATCCAGTCAACTACTTTTTTAATCAATACTAATTATCTATTGTTCGGAAAAGATTAATGTACGTCTTTCCAGAACTCTTTCTTCATCATGTAAGCCACAATACCAAATAGTGCGATAAAGAGAAGAACCCAAAGTCCCAATCTTTGACGCTCCAACTTGATTGGCTCACCAATGTAATCAAGAAAATTAACCAAATCCATCATGGCTTTGTCAAATTCCTCTGGAGAAAGCTGTCCTTCTTTAATCAGAGTAAAGTACTCACCATTAGCCGCTAATTCAGTTAACTGAGCTTCAGCATTGTGAATTATTTTATCAGCATCATGAATTTTTTTATTCAGCTCGGCTGAATTTTCAGGATTTTCTTTCAATTGCTTATTGGCAATTGCTTTGTCTTCCTTGGCATACTTGATTTCATTTTCAAGACTTTTAACCTTATCGGTTTTGCCTTGCAAACCTTGCATTTCTTCCAGAACATGAGGCATGCCAACATCAGCAAAAACCGAGTTATTCACACCATAAGGTCTTTCTTCATCCGCATAAAAACCACGCATATAATTGTACACCCATTGCGGTTTTCTTGAGCGCGTAATTACTGATAAATCTGGAGGAGCAGCACCAAACCAGTTTTTAGCTTTGGCTACTGGCATATTGTTGGTCATTTGGTCACCAATTTTGCCATCTGAAAAAATCAGGTTTTTTAACATGACTTCTTCAGGAATTTTCAGATCTTCAGCAGTGCGATTGTAACGTTGAAAAGCTAGTGCATGACAACCCATACAATTGTTCATATAAACCTGCATACCGCGCTGTTGTGAAATAATTAATGCTTCACCGTTCAGCTTTGTCATTGCATCATTTGGCAACGTTAAACCTTCTTCTGCAGCTTGCAGTGACAGAGATAAGCAAGCGGCTATTATAAAAATTATCTTTTTCATTAGTCTGTTACCCTCTCTGGAACCGGTTTTGTTGCACCCCATTGACTCCACCAGGGCATCAACAGGAAGAATGCAAAGTAATAGGTTGTTGCTATTTGTGCCACCAAAGTTCTTGCATCTGTTGGAGCTTTCATTCCTAAATAACCCAGAACAAAAAATGCGATCACAAATAAACCTAACCACAATTTATGGCTCCAATGTCTGTATCGCATTGAAATCACCTGACATCTGTCCAGCCATGGCAAGAAGAATAACACTACCAGAGAGGCACCCATTGCCAAAACACCCAAAGCCTGATCTGGTACAGCACGCAACACCGAATAGAAAGGCGTAAAGTACCAAACCGGAGCAATATGCGCTGGTGTTTTTAATGAATCAGCCGGTGTAAAGTTTGGTGGCTCAAGGAAATATCCGCCCATTTCTGGCGCAAAGAAAATAATAGCGCAGAAAATAAACAGGAAGCCAGCAACACCAACAATATCTTTTACTGTGTAGTAAGGATGGAAAGGGATACCATCTAAAGGGATACCGTTTTCATCTTTGTGCTTTTTGATATCAATACCATCAGGGTTGTTAGAACCAACCTTGTGTAAAGCAACAATGTGCAAGAATACCATCAACAACAATGCCATTGGTAATGCGACTACGTGCAATGCAAAGAAACGGGTCAATGTGGCACCGGAAATATTGTAATCACCACGAATCCATTCAACAATTTGCTCACCATATCCTGGTACTGCACTAAACAGATTAATAATAACCTGTGCACCCCAAAGTGACATATTACCCCATGGCAGCAAATAACCCATAAAGGCTTCTGCCATCAGCAGTACAAATATAATCATGCCGAACAGCCACACCAACTCACGTGGTTTTCTGAATGAGCCGTATAACAAACCACGGAACATGTGTAGATAAACAACCACAAAGAAAGCAGATGCACCAGTTGAATGCATGTATCGAAGCAACCAACCCCAGTCAACATCACGCATAATGTAACTTTCAACAGAGGCGTATGCGCCAGCAGCAGTTGGATCGTAATTCATGGTCAGCCAGATACCTGTCAGGATTTGATTAACCAAAACCAGCAATGCTAACGAACCAAAGAAATACCAGAAATTGAAATTTTTCGGTGCATAATATTGTGCAAGATGCTCATTCCAGACTTTAGTTGCCGGAAAACGATCATCTATCCACTGCATAAATTTATTTTGATTACTCATTACGCAGTCTCCTCTTCAACTTCTGGCGCTACGCCAATTATAATCCGATCATCAGACAAGTATGAATAAGGAGGAACTTCCAGATTTTTAGAAGCTGGTACACCAGCAAAAACACGGCCAGACAAATCAAATCTCGAACCGTGACAAGGACAAAAGAAACCGCCACCCCAATCCACTTCAGTAACTTTTTTATGTTGGGGTACACAACCCAAATGAGTACAGATACCCACAACAACCAACAACTCAGGTTTTATTGAACGAACAACACCATCTACGTATTCAGGTTGATTAGGTTGCCCTGTTGAGTCAGGATCTTTCAATTCGTAAGGGGTGTTTTTAATTTCTTCCAGGGTTGCTTGTGAACGCTTGACCAAAAAGACGGGTTTACCGCGCCACTCAACCTTTATCATTTGCCCTTCTGCTATTTTATCAAGTGGGACTTCTACAGGTGCTCCAGCAGCTTTTGCTTTGGCGCTGGGATTCCATGATCCCAAAAATGGCACCGCTACAAAGCCAGCACCGACAGCACCAACAGCAGTTGTCGCCCAGGTCAATAAACGACGCTTGCCGTGATCTACACTATCTTGGCTCATTCGGATAGACTCCTAATTGCTATTTAACTTTTTCCGGTTAGTTACTAATAATAGTTTATTTTTTAAGGTTTTTTGTGGCAAATTCGTACAAAATTCGACAAACCTGAATTTAAAAAATCTTCGCGCGCAGATCATAAAGAAAAGCCTCATGTTTTACAAGGAAATGACCAATTTTCTTTCCATCTAATTGACATATAAGCCAAAAAATTCCGACTTTATCAATTTAACTGAAACCTATCAGGTCAATTCGTGATAATGCAGATAAAAGCGGAATAAAACATAATCTGGAAGTATCAAAAACTAAAACTGGCTACCAGTCTTTTTTACTGAAATTGGCACACCATTCAAGGCTGCATTTCCTGATAAACCATCGATAAATTTCTCATCGGTCAAAATGTTAGTATTTACACCGGAATGCTTTGTTGCAATATCCAGTTTAACGCCATTTATATTATGCCCCCAACCATGAGGAATGCTGATCACTCCGGGCATGATCTCTTCAGTTAATGAAACTTCAATTTCTATCTGCCCTACTCTTGATTCAACCTGAATCATATCACCATTATTAATCGCAAGAGATTGAGCATCATCAATATTCATTAATGCCGTACAGCGATTCTTGCCTTTCACCATTCTATAGCTATTGTGCAACCAGGAATTATTGGTCCTTGGGTCTCTACGACCAATTAACAGAAAATCTGATTTTGATGTTTTATTGGCCTTATCTGAATTTTCCAGCAACACGTTATTCAATCGCTCAATATCCTGCAAACACGCTTCAGGCGCCAGATTAATCATTTGATCTGCGGTAAATAATCTTTCCGGTAAACAGGGCTGTAACTCTCCCAAATCTAAACCATGAGGATTGGATTTGAGTTTTTTCAGACTTAACTGATGGGATTGAGCATAAGGCCCTTTCTTCAGTTGCTTGTCGATAATCCATTCACTACCCAACCATTTAAAGACTTCTTTTTTAACCCAACCGACACATCTGGAAAACAGGCTGTTGGATTGCATTCTCCAGAGTAGTTCCAAAAAGATATTTTTGTCAGATTGGGTGTTTTTTCCAGGCTTGAACAGAGGGGATGAAAATTTTGTCGTATTGCGAACCGCTAGTGCATGAAATACAACATCATAGTGAGGCCTTTCCAATGCACATACTGGTGGTAAAATAATATCAGCATGCCTTGTGGTTTCATTAATGTAGAAATCAATAGAAAACATAAAATCCAGCTCCCCAAGCGCCTTATCCATTTGTGTTTGATTTGGAGTACTTAAAACCGGATTGCCTGAATTGGTCATCAATGCCCTGATTTGCCCTTTACCTGGCGTCATTATTTCCTCTGCCAGCGCTACAACCGGAAATTCACCACCAAAATTTGGTAACCCACTCACTCTTGATCTGGCATCATCAAAACCTTTACGTCGAGACTGGATCTGTTTTGTTTGCTTTGCTTTATTGTTACTTTTCTTACCACTTCTATTCAGAATATCAAATGCAGGTTGGCTAAACATGGTACCACCTGCACAATCCAGTTTTCCGGTAACAATATTAAAAACCACAATTAACCATTGGGTCAGCGCTCCAAACTCATGGGTAGAAACACCGATCCTGCCATAGCAGGTAGCTTTGGGGGTTGCACAAAAATTCTTGACCATTTGTTTAAGTTGACTGGTATCAATTCCGGTAATTGAAGCGGTTTTTTCAGGTGGATAGTCCTTTACCAAATCAGCAACTTTATCGATATCATGGGTGAAACGCTCTACTTTGCCCAGAGTTTGCAGCTTGTTTTCGAATACGACATGTAACATGGATAATAATACCAACGCATCAGTACCCGGTTTGACAAAAAAGTGCTGGTCTGAAAGTTTGGCTGTCTCGGTTTTACGTGGATCAAAAACGACAACTTTACCACCACGTTTTTGAATGTCGGTTAAGCGCTTTTTCACACCTGGAGCAGTCATCAAACTGCCATTAGAAACAAGTGGATTGGCACCAAATATCACCAGAAAATCTGTTCTGTCCAAATCCGGAAGTGGCACCATCAAACTATGACCAAACATCAACAATGAAACTAATTGTTCCGGTAACTGATCTACTGAAGTTGCTGAATAGCAGTTCTTGGTTTTTAAGCTACGAACAAACATGGGCGCATACAACATGGATTCAAGGTTGTGGACTGTGGGATTTCCCTGATAAACAGCGACGGCATCTTTGCCATGCTGTTTTTGAATAGATTTTAATCTTGTGACAACTTCATCAAAAGCCGCATTCCATGAAATGCTTTTCCATTGGCCATTCACCTTTTTAACCGGTTGCTTTAATCTGTCCGGATCATTATAAATATCCTGTAAAGCTACCGCTTTGGGACAAATGTGCCCTTGACTGAATGGATCATTTTTATCGCCTTTGATGGAAATGATTTTTTCATCCTCCAGCTGAATTTCTAATCCGCATATCGCTTCACAAATGTTACAGGCCTGATAATGTGTACGTTTTGATTTTGCCATTGTAAATTTTGGATTTATTTTTGAATCATTCGAGAATAACAGAATTTGATTGGAAATTTATATTTTTATTTGTAATGAGAAAGATGGAACTAGCGTCTTTGTTTAAAAAACGCCTTCAAAAGCTCGGAGCTTTCCTCTTGCATAATGCCGAAAATTACTTCAATCTGGTGATTGTGTCCTTGATGTTGGAGCAATTGATACAAACTACCATCCGCACCAGTTCTGGGTTCTGAAGCGGCATAAATCAGCGTTTTAACTCTGGCGTGAACCATCGCCATTGCACACATGGCACAAGGTTCTAATGTGACATACATGGTGGTATCAACTAACCGGTAATTTTTTATCTGCTTTGCCGCTTGTCTTAAAGCGATGATTTCGGCATGAGCTGAAGGGTCGTGAGTACTGATAGGTTGATTAAATCCCTGACCGATGATCTCATTATCTTTAACCAGAACTGCACCAACAGGAACTTCACCCTGCTCTTCTGCTTTTTGGGCAAGTTCGAGTGCTTTTTGCATCCAGTGTTGGTGAGTTTGCATACCATTAAAAACCTATATTAACCACAGAGACACAGAGGGCACAGAGGTTAATTGCAATATATTACCTTAGCTCCATGACTACATAGTTATATTTCAACTTGCACCACATAGACAAAGCGTTTCTAAGAAAAAAAGACCTTATTTATTTTAATCTCTCTGTGCCCTCTGTGTCTCTGTGGTAACTAATATTTTCTCCGTTACTCAGTTTCTCCGTGGTGAATATTCTTTTTTCCTGAATCCTCTGTGTACTCTGTGCCTCTGTGGTGAATATCATTCCCACTCAATCGTCGCTGGCGGCTTAGATGAAATATCATAAGTCACCCGTGAGATACCATCCACTTCATTAATAATTCTATTGGATACATGCTCCAGAAACTCATAAGGCAAATGCGCCCAGCGAGCGGTCATAAAATCAATCGTTTCAACTGCTCGAAGTGCAATCACATAATCATATTTACGTGCATCTCCCATCACACCAACTGATTTAACCGGCAAAAATACAGCAAAGGCTTGCGAGGTTTTATGGTAGAGATCGGCTTTGTGTAATTCTTCAATAAAGATGTTATCGGCTTTTCTTAATAAATCCGCATATTCCTTTTTCACTTCCGCTAATATTCTTACACCCAATCCAGGTCCCGGGAATGGATGTCGATAAAGCATATCGTAGGGAAGCCCTAGCTCAAGACCAATTTTACGCACTTCATCTTTAAACAATTCTTTTAATGGCTCAACCAGTTTTAAAGTCATATCTTCTGGCAAACCACCCACATTATGGTGAGATTTAATCACATGAGCTTTACCTGTTTTTGCGCCAGCTGATTCAATCACATCTGGATAAATAGTGCCTTGAGCCAACCATTTGGCATCGGCTAATTTGCCAGCTTCTGACTGGAAGACTTCAATAAATTCACGACCAATGATTTTGCGTTTTTTCTCGGGATCAACCTCGCCTTTTAAGGCATCCAGAAATTGCGATTCTGCATTGATGTGAATGACTTTTAAACCAAAATCATCATGGAACATTTCCATCACCTGTTGCGCTTCATTCAAGCGAAGTAATCCGGTA
>Ga0224506_10002624_pt1 | contig 12158 bp, 15 predicted proteins | sample SF_Jan12_sed_USG_2_FD_169108 | JGI IMG/M metagenome (GOLD analysis project Ga0224506, IMG submission 169108) | Sediment microbial communities from San Francisco Bay, California, United States - SF_Jan12_sed_USGS_8_1 | ecosystem: Environmental > Aquatic > Marine > Sediment | place: USA...
CAACAAATGATTGATGCACAAAAAATGGACGGTGCCGATCAGCAAGAAATGATCAGGTCAATGGTTGAGCGCCTAGCTGCCCGGTTGCAAGAAAACCCCGATGACCTAGAAGGTTGGGTCAGGCTAGAGCGCGCATACCAAGTATTAGGCGAAGCCGAAAAAGCGCTTGGCGCACAAAAAGAGATAGAGCGCCTAAAAGCAAGATAAAATTCTGCCCAATTTTTTTTCAGGCGGTAGAAATTTGTTTTCGTAGCCAGCCGCAAATATCAAATGCCAATTCGCGGGTATCACCATCGCTGGATATTTGTGCCTCGCCCAATTTTTTTGCCAGCTCTTGGAATATCGCTTCGTAACGGTGGTTAAGGCTGCTTTCGACCATAAGCTCGGTTGAAAGTTTTTGTATTTGGCTTTCAAGGTCTTTTTCGTTCATTCGTGCCGGGTCCACCTTAACCGATGATACGGTATTTTCCCGCAACACCCGAATGCGCTCTAACATTGCATCACCGCGCCCCAATGTTGGTGCGATGCATTGTACTTTTTCAAAATCTACCTTGCCTTCAAATGCGTCAATTCCGGCGGCGCTTAGGCGTTTGTTTAAATCTGCACGCGTTACGCCCAATTCCTTTGCCGCTTGGGAAACGGTTATTTTTTGTTCCATTGTTCCCTCCGTTTTTTAATGGTTGATATCTCCGTTAAGTGGGGGCTTGGCGCTAATGTTGCCAATGATTTTTTCGGTTTTTACATTAGTGATTTTGCAAGTAACGCGGAAAGCGGAAAATAAAAAATAAAAAGGGCGCGAAAATTAATTCGCGCCCTTCGTTTTATGGTTGTAAAAAACGTTTTTTATTGGGTCATCATGAATGATATGAAATCAACCTTTTCTTGCGCGGTGCATTCACGCCCGATAACGCCCTGACAGTTTCTAAGAAACCATTTATCAACTTTTTCCGGATCGGTATAACGATCTGGCGTTTTTGATACCGCCATCGGGTCAATGTGCTTGCCGGTGCGGGTTTCACCGCTATCTTGCGGCGTTGCTCCATGGCATGATTGGCATTTTGGGGTGTCGGGTTTACCGGTAGCGTAATTTGCGTTGTACATGGCTTGACCAGCCGCCGGGTTCGGTGCGCCCGCACCTTGGGCGGTGAAGTTTGCGATTATATCTTCACGCGGCCCGGCATTGGCGCCGGTTGCCATGACTGCTAGCACCGAAGCGGCAATTAAAAAAAGTTTTGCATTTTTCATAATGGTTACTCCTTTAGGGGGAATTGTAATTATTTTGCTTTTGGTATTTTAATTTTTTGATCGTCAAATCGACCGGTGTAATGATCGCTATGGCAGCCACCGCAGTTTGATTTTACCCCGATACCCTTTATTTTAAATGTTTCCGGGCTGATGTCGTCGTGTTTGCGTATCCAGTATGCGGTTTTGGTTATTTCCAGCGGGTGGGCCGGGTCAACATTTCTAAAGCGGTTTGCCGCTTCGGTATCCCATTTTTCGGAAGCGTTATTTACCAGATAGGCGGTAATTTCATTTACGCTTTTTTCGCCAAGGGTTGCATCTTCGCCGAAATGATCATCAAGGGTCGCCATCATTTGCTCCCATGATTTTGCCGGAAGCAAGCTTGGGTGGTATGGCAGGTGGCAATCACCGCAATCTGTTTCGTAAACTTTGTTGGGTTCAAGCTGGTTAAGCCCCGAAGGCGGCATAGTCGCAAACGCTGCCAGCAACGCCCCGCCAATTGCGAAAAATGTCATCGTTACTAAAATTGCCGCTAACGGGCGCGCGCGCCTGTGAACCAAAGGCGGGGTGCCTTCGGGCACACGCTTGAGACCAGTAATCATTGAACGAACAAGATTTTCGCCAGTAATTTTGCCCTCAAGAATTACCCCGCCAATATGCAGCACCACCATTATGACCAATAACACAACAAAAATGCTGTGAACGGGCGCGGCGATTTCGCTTATTGCATATGATGCGGCACCAGCCATCGGCCCTTGGTTTTCTTCGCCACCTAAAACCAAAAGCCCTGAAACGGTAATTATTGAAAGCACCACCAACAGAGCAAAAATCATCACTGCACCCGATGGGTTGTGGCCGATGTAATGGCGTACCGGCCTAAGGGTTATGATTTCTTTCATATGGGATAAAATATGAACCGGGCTAAACGTGAATGTTTCCAACCGTGCGTATTCGGAACCAAACACCCCCCAGACCAACCTGAAAACAAGCAACGTCACGGTGATGTAACCAGCCCAAATATGCAGGCCCATCCACCATTCCGGCGCAATGTATCCGGTTATAAGGCCGATAAAAACCATCGCCACTAACGACCAGTGAAACACCCGGGTCGGAAGATCCCAAACTTTTACCATCCGGCTTTCGCGCTTGGTTTTTTTGCCGTCTTGTGTGCCAGCGTCGCTCATTTAAGTGGCTTTCATGCTTGTGGAATATGTTTAAACTTTATACACGGCTTACTGAACTATCCCTGAATGCGTTATTTTGCCACCGTTCAGGGGGAGTTCATATTCATTGCCACATAATATAAATCATATTTTGGGGCTTTATTAATGTCCGAAACCAGCAATATGGTCCGAGATGGCACAATAAAAACCCCGTATAAACAGATAGATAAGTATAATACACCAATTTAGGCCCAAATAAATGCATAAATCACCACACCAAATAAGCGAACCCACCAACGGCCAAAACGCAAACACCCATAAACCGGTGCGGGTTTGGGATATTCCAACCCGGGTATTTCATTGGGCCATGGTTGTTATGGTGGCGCTTGCGTGGATTTCTTCGGAAGCCGAAGGATCTTTGCTTTATATCCATATTTATTCAGGAACAATTTTGCTTGGTTTTGTCGTTTTCAGGCTTGTTTGGGGGGTAATCGGCTCGCGCCATGCGCTTTTTGCGGACTTTGTATTTTCCTGGACGACCGTAAAAGATTATTCAATTCGCCTTTTGTCCTTTCGTCCACCATATAGTGTTGGCCACAACCCGTTGGGCGGGTGGATGGTGGTTGCATTATTGGCGGTTTTATTATTGGCGGTATTGACCGGCATGATGACCAGCGAAGACGGCTACCGCGGGCCACTGGCGCACATAGGATTTGGCGGCGATATCCACGAAGGGGTGGCAAACCTTTTGGGATTTTTAATCTTTGTCCATATCGGCGGGGTTGTTGTGCATGGCTTTATATCACGGGAAAATCTTCCCCGGGCAATGATAACCGGTATCAAAAACATACCCGCGCGAATTCGGGCAAGTGACATTAAAAATGTCGGTATTGTTCGCCCGGCAATAGCACTTGCGATAGCTATAGCGGCGATATGGTTATTTTGGTCATGAAAAAATGGGATATAAACATGAAACAAAAAAATAACTTTTCATCACCCATCTGGATATTAAAGAAGCTTTTGGTTTTGGCGGTAATAACGGCTTCGCTGGCGGTGTTTGCGCCGTCGGCCATTGCCGATGACGATGACCAAGAAACCGCACGCCAAGCGCTCGAAGCAGGTAAAATCAGGCCGCTGATGGAACTTTTGGAAAAGGTAGAATCCACCTACAAGGGCAAAATCCTTGAGGTTGAGCTTGAATCCGAAGAAACCGATGCCAGCGACGGCGCTGAAATCCTGGTTTATGAAATCAAACTTTTGACGCCACAGGGAAATATTGTGAAACTGTCTTTTGACGCCAGCAATCTTGATCTTTTGGTGGTTGATGGTCACGATTCGGAAAAGGCCCTTAAGCAAGCAGGACAATCCGATTGATAGAGTTTAATGTTTAAGCTGGGGCGGATAACTGATAACCGGGGAAAATAAATGCGCGTACTTGTTGTCGAAGATGAACCGGATCTGCAAAATCAGGTAAAGCGCGTATTGATTGATGCGGGTTATTCGGTGGACGTCGCCTCTGATGGCGAAGAAGGTGAATTTCTTGGCGATACCGAACCTTATGATGTGGTCGTTCTTGATCTTGGCTTGCCCAAGGTTGATGGCATAACGGTTCTTAAGCATTGGCGTAAAAATGGTCGCGATATGCCGGTGCTTATTTTAACCGCACGTGAATCGTGGAATGAAAAAGTTTCAGGCTTTGATGCCGGGGCCGATGATTATCTGACCAAACCTTTTCACATGGAAGAATTATTGGCTCGCGTTCGGGCGATTATTCGCCGTTCTGCCGGGCACGCTTCACCGCTCTTGGAATGCGGGCCTGTGTCGCTTGATACCACAACCGGAAAGGTTACCATAAATGGCGAAGGCATAACCCTGACCGCACATGAATTAAAAGTGTTGTCTTATTTTATGCATCATCAGGGCCGTGTGGTGTCACAAACGGAACTTATCGAACATATTTATGATCAGGATTTTGACCGCGATTCAAACACCATTGAGGTTTTTATCGCCAGACTTAGAAAAAAACTCCTTCCCGATCTTATTAAAACCCATAGGGGGCGGGGTTATTCAATGTCCCCGATTGAATAGGGCTTTTTGATGTTTACCCGTTCGGTAAGTTTTCGCCTTGTTTTATTTTCTGTTGCCTGGCTGGCAATCGCGCTTGTTGCTGGCGGGATAGCGCTTTCACAAATTTTTCGCGCCCATGTGGAAAATACTTTTGACAATAGCCTTTATAGCCACATTGAAGAGCTGTTGGCCTTTTCAATTGTAACCGATGGCAATTTTGCCATGCGCGGCCACCCCAGCGACCCCGATTATGTTCGCCCCCTTTCCGGTTGGTATTGGGAAATTGCAATCAACGCCAAGGCCGCTTCGCGTTCGCGTTCGTTGTGGGACCAAGAGCTTGATCTTAAAAATATGCCGCGCCCAAATCTGGGCGAACTTGTAAGTTTTTCCGCAAGCGGGCCCAGGGGGGAACCCATAAGAATAAGCGCCGAAACCTTTACCCTGCCGGGACTGGAAGATGAAATAACAATTTATGCATCCGGGCCTGCCAGCGAAATTGAAAAAACCATGGAAGAATTCAATGAAACATTGACCCTTTCATTATTGGCGCTGGGGTTGGGGATGGCGGCTGCGGTATTGCTGCAGGTTGTGCTTGGCCTTAGGCCGTTAAAGCTAATGCAATCGCGCCTGCATGATATCCATGCCGGGCGGGCCGAACGCATGGTCGGGGATTACCCGTCCGAAGTCGAACCATTGGTAAAGGACCTAAATATTTTGTTGGAAAACAACGCCGCCGTAATTGCCCGTGCGCGAACCCATGCCGGCAACTTGGCCCATGCGTTAAAAACGCCATTGGCAATTTTGCAAAATGAAGCGGCAAACATGCGCGACGATCGTTGTAAAATGGTGAACGAACAAATTGCCGCCATGAACGAACTTATTACCCGCCATTTATCACGCGCCCGCGCCGCCGGTGGGGTTGGGGTGCCGGGTTTGGTTTCAGATATTGATGATATAATAATGTCATTAAAACGCACGCTAGAGCGTATTTACATCGACAGAAAAATAACAATCTCGATTGGCAATATGGAAAACCTGAAAGTTGCGGGTGAACGCCAAGACATGGAAGAAATGCTCGGCAACCTGATGGACAATGCGTGCAAGTGGGCAAACAAATCGGTCAAGGTTTCCACCGTACTAAGTGGGGTTTATGGATTGATCATAATCGAAGACGATGGCCCGGGGGTGCCCGATGACAAATTGGCCGAAATTCTTCACCGGGGAAAACGCCTGGACGAGGCAACGCCCGGATCGGGCCTTGGCCTTAGTATAGTCACAGATCTGGCCGAACTTTATAACGGTGCGCTGGAACTGGGCCATTCCGACCTAGGCGGCATGAAAGCAACCCTTAAATTACCCCTGATTGAAGGCAAATAAGCACAACAGGGCTTGCATTTTTTGCCCATATCCGCATAACTCTGGGCAAATAAATCATGCTTATAAATCAAACTCGGCCTCCCCGGACATGAAGTATCGAATTTAAACCTTAGCCAGCCTAAATAAGGGAACCCACCTATGAATACCTTCAAAACAATTGATGATATCGACGTAAACGGAAAAAAGGTTCTTGTCCGCGCCGACCTTAATGTGCCCATGCAAAACGGCGTTCCATCGGACACCACGCGCATTGACCGCACGGTTCCCACCATCAAGGATCTTACCTCTAAGGGGGCAAAGGTTATTATTCTTTCCCATTTTGGTCGGCCAAAAGGTCAGGTTGTTCCCGAAATGACCTTAAGGCCGGTTGCCGAAGCAATGAGCAAGGCTCTGGGCATGGAAGTAAAATTTGCTACTGATACAATCGGTGAAAGCGCCAAAAGCGTTACCGGTTCTATGGCCAATGGCGAAGTAGCAATGCTTGAAAATGTTCGTTTTCACAAAGAAGAAACCGAAAATGAAGACGGTTTTGCTTCCGCCCTGGCAAGCTTGGGCGATGTTTATGTAAACGATGCTTTTTCTACTGCCCACCGCGCACACGCTTCAACCGAAGCATTAGCGCGCAAGCTTCCCGCCGCTGCTGGGCGTTTGATGCAGGCCGAACTTGAAGCGCTGGGTGGTGCCTTGGGTAGCCCGCAAAAGCCCGTTGCCGCCGTGGTCGGCGGGGCCAAGGTTTCAACCAAGATGGAAGTGCTGGGCAACCTTTCGAAAAAGGTCGACATGATTATCATCGGTGGTGGCATGGCCAATACTTTCCTTTTTGCCAACGGCATGGATGTCGGTGCATCGCTTTGTGAAAAAGATATGGCCGATGAAGCGCGTAAAATTGTTAATGACGCCGCATCGCATGGCTGTGAAATTGTGCTTCCGGTTGATGTGGTCGTGGCCAAAGAATTTGCCGCCGGTGCGGCTAATCAGGTTGTCGGCATTGATGCCATTCCGGCCGATATGATGGCGCTGGATATTGGCCCTGCCACCATCAAGGACGTGGAAGAGCGTTTGGCAAAATGTAAAACCCTTGTTTGGAACGGCCCGTTCGGTGCGTTTGAAATTGCGCCGTTTGACAAAGGCACCAATGCGGCCGCTCAGGCAGCCGCCCGCTTGACCAAGGCAGGAACGCTTTTGTCCGTTGCCGGTGGCGGCGATACGGTGGCAGCATTGGCGCACGCAGGTGCGGCAGATGATTTCACCTATATCTCCACCGCAGGCGGGGCATTTCTTGAATGGATCGAAGGAAAAACCCTTCCGGGTGTGGCCGCGCTAGAGGGTTGAGCAGGGCTGAACAGGGTCGTCTGGAACCTTATAAAGATAGCAAATAGCACAGAAAACTGTGTGTTTTTAACATGTTATTAAGCTTAGTTGCAAAGTAACCTCAAAAGACATATACTGCAGGTGTGTCAAGGGTCGCATAAATAGCGACCTTCTTGAAGCGGGCTATAGAAACTAGACCCTAAAAGCGCCAGCAAATGGTGCGGGTTCTTAAAGAAATGGAGAACCAGACAAATGTCTGTAACAGCAGCAGGTTCGTCAATTAACGTTCAACAGGCTTTAACCGCCTTGCGTTCGGCCGTTCAACAAGAACAGGTCGCAGCCTCAGTGGTTACCGAAGCCGCCAAACAATCGACCGATTCCGTGCAGGCACCCGAAAGTGCCAGTAGCACCGATGGTCGTGGCGAACAAATTGACGTAAAAGCCTAAGTATTATCAGGTATTAGGTGAATATCAGCGCTGTTTTTTGCCAAAATTGGCAAAAAACATCGTTTCTCCTCGCCATGGTTGATAAATAGTTAACCATTGTGAGCGAGGATTTGCCTATGTCCGACATATCAAGATTTTCCTCGCCAAACACGACCCGGGTGAACATCGCCCAGGCCGCCCTTGATGCGCGTAAACGCAAGTCAGGGCAAAACCCAGATACCCTTAGCGTCAGCAAAGACGCTAGCGGTTTTGGCGGAGAAAACGTCAAAAACGCGAAAAAAACATCCGCCCCTGAGCACAAATCATATCTTGCACAAGAAGAAGTATCTTTTCGCGCCCGTGTAATGGGCGAGGCCGAATCGCCCGAAAACATTCGCGCACTTGCGCGCCTAAAGCGGGTGTTTGATTCCGGCCAGCCGTTACGTGGCGATGTCCCTAGGGGTTATTATCTTAATTTAAGGGTGTAAAAAACTTCCCGCCCTACCCTTGCACCACATTTCTTGTGTGCTAGGGTTTATTGACGTCTGGCAAACATTATTTGCCCTTTAGCTAGATATGCAATAACCAGAACTTAAGGAATATCTTATGGCATCACACGCCGAAATAGCCGCCAATCTACTTCGTAATGCAGCAGTTTTTTTTCGTGATATTGGTGGGCAAAATCCTGAACTAAAAGAACAGATGGAAGTAAACGCCAGAACTTATGATGCGGTTGCCGATATGGTGCAATCAGATCCGAATGGGGAAATGGCGCTTTCTGCCGATGATGATGGAAGCAGTGAAAACTAAACCTAGTTTAGACCCATCAGGTTTTTGGCAAAATCATTGGCGGTAAATTCTTTAAGATCGCCAATTCCTTCGCCAACACCCAGCGCGTGAACCGGCAGTTTGAATTTATCCGCCAGTGCTACCACCACCCCGCCCTTGGCGGTGCCGTCTAGTTTGGTCATTATCAAACCGCTAACCCCCACCATTTGCTTGAATGTATCAACCTGGGCGTGGGCGTTTTGCCCAACGGTGGCATCTAGCACCAACAAAACATCGTGCGGTGCGGTTTCGTCAATTTTTTTTATAACCCGGACAATTTTTTCTAATTCGGCCATAAGGTCAGTTTTGTTTTGTAGTCGCCCTGCGGTATCTATCAACAAAACATCTGCATTGTTTTCGCGTGCCAGGGTCATTGCATCAAATGCAAGCGAGGCGGCGTCTGAGCCTATTTTGCTGGAAATAACCATCGCCCCGGTTCTTTCGCCCCAGACCTGAAGCTGTTCAATCGCCGCGGCACGAAAAGTATCACCCGCGGCCAGCATTACGCTTTTGCCGGAATCGCTAAATTGTTTTGCCAATTTTCCGATGGTTGTTGTTTTACCCGCCCCGTTTACCCCGCAAACCAAAATTACATGTGGTTTGTATGTTTCATTAATTTCTAATGAAACAGTTACGGGTTTTAATATTTTTTCAATTTCATCGCTAAGCGCTTGGCGTACTTCGTTTGAATTAATTTCTTTGTCAAAACGTGTGCGCCTTAATTCACCAACGACCATGGCCGCGGTTTTGGCCCCCATGTCAGATGCAATAAGAACTTCTTCCAATTCTTGCAAAAGTTTTTCGTCAAGTTTGCGCTTGGTGGTGAACAGGTTTCCGATACCGTCAGTAATTTGCGCCGAAGAACGACCCAGACCTTTTTTAAGTTTTTCAAACCAGCTCATAAAAACTATCCGTTATTTAAAAACTTTTCGGCGACCACACGGCCCGACAGGTTTTCACCAACAACCCCATCAACCAAGACATTGATAATTGACCCCGGGGTTTGTGGGCTATCTAGCCTTATAAGGGCAAAGCATTCGCTTCTTGCCCTATCCGGTTTTTCAACCAGCACCAAAAGCGTTTTGCCAACCATTGATGAAAGGCGTTTTTGTAATTGCGCATCACCGGCAACGCGTAACGCTTTGGCGCGCCCCTTGATTATTTCCGCGTTTACTTGCGGCATTTTTTCCGCAGGCGTTCCCGGACGGGGTGAATAGGGGAAAACATGAAAATAATCCAAGCCCATTTGCAAGACACCCGAAAGCGTATTGGTTGCCATTTCATCGCTTTCGGTGGGGAATCCCGCAATTATATCTGCGCCCAGCGCAATTTCCGGGCGGGCGGCGCGCAATTTATTAATTAAGGCAAAAACCATTTCCGGGTCATGGCGGCGCTTCATCCGTTTTAACACCATGGTGTCCATCGCTTGCAAGGAAAGGTGGACATGGGGCATCAATCTGGGTTCAGCCGCAAAAAGATTTATAAGCTTTTCATCTATGCGTGCCGGGTCAAGCGAGCTTAAACGCAAACGTGGAAGATTCGGAACCTCTGCAAGAACCGTTTCAATAACATCGCTAAGGCTAATATTATCCGCCAGGTCATCGCCGTATGCGGCAATATCCACACCGGTTAAAACAATTTCATTATAACCTTCAGATGCAAGCTTTTTAACCTGCGCAACAATGTCGCTTAATTTGACCGCACGGTTGTGCCCACGCGCGGTTGGAATAATGCAAAAGGTGCAGGTGTTGTCGCACCCTTGCTGGATCATCACAAATGCCCGGGCTCGACCTTCAAGCCCGCTTACCAAATGTCCGCTGGTTTCACGCACCTGGGAAATATCCGAAACACAAATACTGCTTTCATCATTTTCATAACCGTTACCCCACAGGGTATGGGCCAAAAGCTTTTCTTCGTTACCGACCACACGGTCGACCTCTGCCATTTCGCTAAAACGTTTTGGGTTAAGCTGTGCGGCACATCCGGTAACAATTATTTTTGCATCGGGGTTTTCGCGTTTTAACCGCCTGATTGTTTGGCGCGCCTGGCGTTCGGCCTCAGCCGTTACGGCGCAGGTATTAATTACCACCGCATTGGGGCTGCCGGCCTTGATAAGCTGTTCACGGATTACTTCTGATTCAAGCGTGTTTAAGCGACAGCCAAGGGTCACTATTTTTGGCCCGCTACCGCTTGCCTGTGCTTCGCTATTTTCGGGCAATGAATTCATTTTTATTTATCCAGCAATTCATGCGCCATTGTGCCGGAAAAGCTTGTGGCAACCGGGCCGGTCATTAAAATGTTGTTATCGGCCAGCCATTCAATTTTTAAGCTTCCGCCATCTAACACCACCTCAACCGTGCGGTCTGTTAATTTTCTTTGTGCCGCCGCAACCACCGCGGCACAGGCACCCGAACCGCAGGCCCGCGTTATACCCGCACCGCGCTCCCAAACGCGAAGACGAATTTTGTTATTGGTTAAAACCTGCACTACTTCGACGTTGGTGCGCTGGGGGAAAAGTTTGTGGTGCTCGATCACCGGGCCAACGCTGGCTAAATCCACCGCCTCGGCATCATCTACAAAAAATACCGCATGCGGGTTGCCAACCGATACCCCGACCGGGCCTGATAATCCGCCTTCGCTTATGGGCATGTTCAACGTGTCGCACGCTTCGCTCAGCGGTATATCGCGCCAATCAAATTTGGCCGGGCCCATATCAACGCTATAAAGGCCATCCGGGGTGCGCTCGGTGTCAAGCAACCCTGAAATGGTTTCAATAATTACGTGGTCTGATTTTTTTTCATTCATCATCAATTCGGCCACGCAACGCGTCGCATTACCGCAGGCCCCGGCCTCGGAACCATCGGGGTTATAAATACGCATGAACACATCGGCCTCAGCCGCATTGGCCGGTTCCATTATAATTAACTGATCGCAACCAATGCCCGAACGCCTATCGGTTATGGCGCGCACTGACGCTTGCGAAAGGGTGCCTTTCCCATCGCGCCGATCAAGGATGACAAAATCGTTGCCGAGTCCGTGCATCTTTATAAAAGCAAGTTCGTTCATAGGGCTTTATATGGCCCCAAACAGGTTTTGTGTCTAGCCAGCAGCTTAAAAGCAGCGCACAAATAGCAAGATTTAGGGATAAATTGCGGGCAAGGATTTGGCCTTATTTAGGTTCCTGTTCGGTATTTGCCGTTAGCTCACGGGCGATAATTTCGGCCACTATTTTTGCGTCACCGCGAATATTGCCATTGCCTGCTATTTCCAGACAATTCATCAGGTATTCAACCTCGGCCTTGGTCACGTCTTCATTGCTGGCGTCATCGCTCAGCCCGATATAAAAATAATCAACCCCGACCCCGGCAATTTCGCCAATCCTATAAAGATGCGATGCATAAATGCGCTGATCGGACCTTTCCATCCGCCCGATGGTGCCAGCGCCAAACCCCGCGCGCCCGTCCAATTCGGCCGCACTTATGCCAAGCACCCGGCGAAGCACGCGAATGCGCCGGGCAAAAATTATATCGTTTGTGTTATCAATCGGCGGGTTGTCTGAACGTTTTTCTGGGCCGCCCGATGGCGCGTTAACGTCTGGCCGCTTTCCCCCACCGCCTTGTTTCTGACTCAAGGCCTGCCCCTCCCTTTAACTGATTGTTTTTTCAATAATTTTTCAGCAACTATGGCTATAAAAATAAAAAAATAATTCCCGGGAAGGTGATTATAACTATCGGGCAAGAACAT